>JABLTK010027279.1_pt1 | contig 12872 bp, 11 predicted proteins | sample 7160131 | NCBI WGS metagenome assembly JABLTK01 (sample SAMN14651221, study PRJNA627086) | human gut metagenome | isolation source: feces | host: Homo sapiens
CTAGGGAAACACTGATTAAATCGTTGTCAGATTTCATTCTTGGATTTTTATACAGAGCGAGGAATCATCTGACGCGAATAGCAAGCTATTTAAGGAAGATGATAACGAAGCTATGTATAAAAATCCATATTAAATCTAACTCTGCGATTTAATCAGCGTTTCCCTAACTACTCATACCTGAAACTTCAGCAGGAAAAGAGGGACACGCAATTCATAGAGCGCACCAATCTCCTTTTATAAAATAGGTAAGGAAATCTCCCAGCCACACCAGATCCCCTTATCCCCCCGACGTCCAATTCTTATGCTCCAGGCGATAGATCGCGGTCAGCGCGATCGCAAGTGCATCCGCGGCATCGTCCGGATCGATCTTTTTCGTGATGTGCATCATTCGCTTCACCATTTCTATGACCTGCTTCTTGTCAGCGCGGCCATAGCCGGTCAGCTGCTGCTTCACCTGCAGCGGCGTCACCGGTATGATGGGAACGTTCTGGCGATAGCCTGCGAGCAGGATCACGCCGCGCGCCTGCGCCACCTTGATGCCCGTCGTAATATTCGTATTGAAATAAAGTGTCTCTACCCCCATGAACGCAGGCCGATATGTCGCGATGAGCTCAGCGATGCCTTCGTAAACGATGTTCAGCCGCTCGAGGTCGCTCTGGTCTTTGTACGTCTCAATGACGCCGTAGTTGACCGGAGTGATGGTGGTGCCATGCTTCTCAACCACACCGAAGCCGCAGCGACCGGTACCGGGGTCAATGCCTAAGACGCGCATAATTCTCTCCTTTGCATGCAATCGGTTGTATTATACCATATTTCGCAAAGACACGCAGACGCCAGCGGCGCTCTCCATGAAAAAAACTCAGCCCTCTCGGACTGAGTTTTTCTAAGGAAATACGAATCATTTCGCCAGCTTTTCTCCCGCTGCGATAATATTTTCGATCACCATGGTCGTAGTGACGCTGCCGACACCGCCCGGTACCGGTGTGATGGCTCCGGCTTTTGCCGCAACGGCTTCATAATCCACATCCCCCACTGTCTTTCCCTCCACGCGGTTGATCCCCACATCGATGACTGTCGCACCTTCCTTCACCATGTCAGCGGTCACATAGTTGGCATGACCGACGGCTGCGACAAGGATATCCGCCTCTCTTGTGATAGAGGCGATGTCCTTCGTATGCGAGTGACAGATGGTAACGGTCGCATTCTTCGAAAGGAGCATCAGAGAGACCGGCTTTCCGATGACATTGCTGCGTCCGATGATGACGGCTTTCTTCCCATCGATCGGGATCTTGTAGTGATCCAGAATCGCCATGACAGCGCGCGGCGTACAGGCGAAGAGGCCTGCCTTTCCCGCCGTCAGACGGCCTGCATTCGTCTCAGTGAGGCCGTCGACATCCTTATCCGGATTCATAAGAGCGATCATTTTCTCTGCACGGATGCCTTTCGGAAGCGGCATCATCATGAGGATGCCAGTGATCTCCTGATCCGCACTGAGATCTGTCACAAGAGAGCCCAGCTCTTCTTCTGTCACATCATCGGAGGCGCGGAAGATCTCTGCATCAATGCCATAGCCCTTGGCGACCTTCTGCATAAAAGATGCGTACATGGCAGACGGCTTGGAGGATCCGGCCAGAATGATGGCGAGCTTGGGTTCATAGTGCTTCTCGCGCAGTTTTGCAAGGCGCAGGGCAAGCTCTTCTTTCAGAGCAGCCGCAGTTTCTTTTCCGTCTAAGATCATTGCCATCAGAAGAGCCCCGTGATATTTCCTTCCTCATCCACATCGATCTTCTCCGCAGCCGGACGGCGAGGAAGCCCCGGCATGGTCATGACCTTGCCGGTAAGAATGACAACAAAGCCGGCGCCTGCAGCAATGCGTGCTTCTCTGACATGGAGCGTGAAGCCCTCCGGCGCCCCGAGCTTAGTCGGGTCGTCGCTGAAGGAGGCCGGCGTCTTGGCGATGCAGACCGGGACATGGGCAAATCCCATCTCTTCGATGTGCTTCAGTTCCTTGGCAGCCGCCGGATCGTAAGCGACATCCGCTGCGCCGTAGATCTCTTTCGCAATGGTTTCGATCTTGTCTTTCAGGCTGCCTTCCAGATCATAGAGGGTTTGATAGCTAGCGCCCTGATCAATGGCGGAGAGGACTTTGGTAGCCAGATCCAGACCGCCTTTGCCGCCTTCTGTAAATACATTGGACTCTGCCACTGCGACGCCGACTTCCGCGCAGGCATCTTCGATGACCTTCTTCTCTTCTGCGGTGTCAGCGGGGAACATGTTCAGCGCAACAACGATCGGCAGACCAAATTTCTTCATGTTGGAAATATGGCGCATGAGGTTCGGAAGGCCTCTCTTGACCGCTTCCGGATCGGATTCTGTGAGTTCATTCTTCGCTTTTCCGCCATTCATCTTAAGCGCACGGATGGTCGCAACAAGGACCGCCGCATCCGGCTTCAGACCGGCGAAACGGCACTTGATGTCAAGGAACTTTTCAGCGCCGAGATCGGCGCCGAAGCCTGCTTCCGTGATGACATAGTCTGCGAGATGCAGTGCCGTCTTCGTCGCAAGGACAGAGTTGCAGCCATGCGCGATATTCGCAAATGGACCGCCGTGAATGAAAGCCGGGACGTGCTCGAGCGTCTGCACAAGATTTGGCTTCAGTGCATCCTTCATAAGAGCTGCCATCGCGCCTTCCGCATGAATGTCGCCCGCAGTGACCGGGGCATTGTCATAGGTGTAGCCGACAATGATCTTGGCAAAGCGTTCCTTCATGTCGCTGATGGAACGAGCCAGACAGAGGATCGCCATGACTTCCGATGCGACGGTGATATCGAAACCGCTTTCTCTCGGTACGCCATTCGGATGGCCGCCAAGACCGACGACGATGTGACGGAGCACGCGGTCATTCATATCCATGACACGGTTCCATACGACGCGGCGCGGATCGATACCGAGTACGTTTCCCTGCTGGATGTGGTTGTCCACCATGGCAGCGAGAAGATTGTGTGCAGCGGTGATCGCATGGAGATCGCCCGTAAAATGAAGATTGATATCTTCCATCGGGACGACCTGCGAATAGCCGCCGCCTGCTGCGCCGCCCTTGATGCCCATACAAGGACCAAGGGATGGTTCACGAAGGCAGATCATCGTCTTCTTGCCGAGCTGAGAAAGAGCCTGCCCGAGACCGACGGTGGTCGTGGTCTTGCCTTCACCGGCCGGTGTCGGAGAGATCGCCGTCACAAGGATGAGCTTGCCATTCGGTTTCTTTTCCAGCTCTCTGGTGAATTTCAGAGAGACCTTCGCTTTGTAATGGCCGTAGTTTTCCAGTTCCGTTGCCGGGATGCCGATGCTTTCACCGATTTCAGTGATCGGCTTCATTTCAGCTTTCTGTGCAATTTCGATATCACTTAACATGTGGATCTCCTTTCAAAAAACGACATGCTCTCACAATGGCTTTCCATTTCATTATAGCATAGGTGGGCAGGGCGTGTGCCGGGGGATGGCAGCACTGATTTTTTCTAAACAAAAACCGTCTGAGCAGAAGTTCTGCCCAGACGGTCGGCGTTTCAGATAGTACAGTACCCGTGGTCATTTCCACTTTACTCCGTCAGCCCTGTCCCATCTCCATGTTGTAACCCTAGACTACCATGGCTCACCAGCTATGTCAATGGTACATTATTGAGTGATAGATCCCTCATTCACTGCAATGCACCCACACGGTATCTCCTTTCTTCACATAGATGCCTGCGCCGGGGCTCTGCTTATCCACGAAGCCGCTTCCTTCCGGCGCAAAGCCAAGACCTGCTTTGGTGAGCCATTCCCCTGTGTCTCGCATGGACCATCCATAAAAGCTGGGCAGAGGGAATTCCCTCTCCGCTTCGGAGGGCAGCTTCGGCTTATTCGTCTCAATGGATGGGGTGACAGGTTTCGCATGGTTCTCACTGTCTTCGATCGTCGGGACAGCTAGGTAGCGCATGATCTGTGTCATGGCTTCTTTGAAAACCGGAGCCGCGACTTGCCCGCCATAGTACGTACCCGTCGGCGTATCCAAGACAACGAGACAGATGGCTCTCGGATCCTCCGTCGGGCCGAAGCCGCAGAAGGAGGCGATGTACTGGTTCTTGAGATAACCGCCGTGCTCTGCATCGATCTTTTGCGCGGTGCCTGTCTTGCCTGCCATATGATAGCCCGGTACCTGGGCATTGCTGCCGCCGCCCTCGGAGACCTCCTTCTCCATCATGTCCTTCACTTCAGTGGCGACCGCTTCCGTGATCGGCTGTCCGATCACTTCCTTTTCCGTGACTTGATAGTCACTGCCGTCGGCATTTTTGATCGAAGCGATGATATGGGGCTTCACCATCTTTCCGCCATTGGCAAGGGCGCTGTAGGCCTGCACCATCTGAAGCGGCGTGACTGCGATGCCCTGCCCGATGGACATGGTCGCAACGTCAATGGGCCGCATGTTTTTCGGCTCAAAGAGAAGTCCCACGCCTTCTCCCGGGAGCTCGATACCCGTCGGCCGTCCGAATCCGAATCGCTTCGCATAATCGGTCATCGTTTCACCGCCGGTCAAAAGACCGACATGTGCAAAGCCCGTATTGATCGACCACTTGATGATATCGACGAGACGCACGTCACCGTAAGATTCTTCATTCCAGTTCTTGATGGGATGACCGGATGCCCAGATCACACCCGGGTCATGCCAGACGCGCTTCGTATCGTAGGTCCCGGCCGAGAGTGCCGTCGCCGCGATGATCGGCTTAAAGGTAGAGCCCGGTTCATAAATATCGACAACGGCACGGTTCTTGAACTGCCGCTCATCCGCTTTTTCGAAATGATTCGGATCATAGGATGGCTGATTTCCCAATGCCAGGATCTCTCCTGTCTTCGGATCCATGACGATGATGATACCGCCTGTCGCATGGGTCGTCTTCATCGCACGGTCAAGCGCACGCTCCGCATAAAACTGAATGTTCTGATCAATGGTCAGGTACACAGAGCGTTCCTTCTCCGCCTTGAATGGAGTAAGTACTGACTTCAGGATCGGATTTCCCCTGGCATCCGTCAAGATCTGCTGCTTATTCGAACCGCCGCGGATGAGACTGTCAAGCGACATCTCAAGACCGTCGAGCCCCTTGTCATCCATCCCGACAAAGCCGAGAACATTCGCCGCCATGGAGCCATTCGGATAGAAACGACGGCTTTCATCCACGAAACTGAGGCCTTCCCATTTCCTTTCCTTGATGAGATCCTTTACCCTGTCCGAGTCTTCCGGATCCATCGTGCGCTCCAGCCATACGAAGCTCGTATCTCGCGAGAGTCGTTCCTCGATGTCTTTCTCTTTTTTGTGCAGAATCGGTGCCAGCGCCTTCGCCGCTTCTTTGGGAGAGACATTTAGCATTCCCGGATCGCCATAAAGAGACTTCACCATGATGGAAAAAGCCATTTCCTTCCCATTCCTGTCATAGATCGTACCGCGCGGTGAGTAGAGCGTCTGGCTCCCCTCCGTCTGATTCATCGCCATTTCTTCATAGCGGCTGCCTTCGATGACCTGCACCCAGAAAAGACGCAGCACAAGAAGAGCCACCAAAACACTGATGGCTTTCAAGATGTTGACGCTTCTCATGCGCATTTTATTTCTGGGCTGTTCCTGGTTCATGCGAGCTCCTTTCGTGAAATGGGGTGAATGGGGTCAATGGGTTCTACGGGTTCAAGAGGTTCAAAGGGGTTGGTGCGGCGCATAAAAATCAGAAGCGCCGCGGAGTATAAATAGGGCGATGCCCGAAAAGTTCCTGGAGAGCAGGTTTCCCGTTTGGGCTTTCCTATCACCGACCGATGAACCGCGAATGACAAAGATTTCTCGGCAACTCTTTCAATGACGATGCGAGAGAGTCTGATATCTACCCGTCTCCCAATCCCCAGCCACTAGTCACTAGTCACCAGTCACTTCTAATCCCTATGTCTTTTCGCAAATCGCAGTGCCGCCTCGTGAAGCGCTTCTTCCGTATTATCCAGATCGCCATTCTGCACGCGGAAAAGCAGATTATTCATACCCTCTGCGACATGCGGAGCAAGAATAGCGGGTACATCCTTCGGATAGTGCAGCTCCTTGCTGGTAACAGGCATACGCCGCGAGAGCTCTGCCATATAGTTGCCGAATGCTTCGTGACCTTCTGTCGCGGAAAGAGGTCGTCCGCAGCCAATGATGTCCGCCTTGCAAAGGTCTTTGAGCTGGAGAAAGCTCTCCGCCATCGCTTCAGAAGAAGAGAATACATGGTCTCTTGCGAGCTGGCGTACCCATTTCTCCGCATCCGCTTCCGGTGAATTAGCGAAAAAATGAAAACGCATATGATTCTCCACCAGCCAGACGACCTCTTCCGTGAAAGCAGGAGACCGGCGATAGCGTGTAAGGATATCCCTTGCCATCTCAGCCCCCTTCTTATCATGGCCATAGTCCGTGAGCCGGCCTTTCCGTATCGCGCGGATCCCCGGCATCCCCTTGGCTACATCATGAAGCAGCGCTGCCCAGCGTAAAAGCGGCTCCGGGCTCACCGCCTCAAGCACTGCAAGTGTATGATACCATGCATCATACTTATGAAATTCCTTTTGCTGCGGCAGCCCCACCAGATGAGAAAGCTCAGGCAGGATGGGGACTTCCATATATGCTCCCTTTTCCTTGATGCGGCAGGAGCAGCGAGCGAGGCCGCTTCGTACCAGAAGATCCATGCCGCGCGCAGCATGCTTTGAAACGAGCAGCCGGTCCATCTCTTGGCGCACACGTTCAAGCGACAGCCCCGAGACCCGAGGGAAAGCGCTCTCCATCCCCTCTACCAGCGAGCTGTCCGCCATGAAGTCGAGCTGAGCGACAAACCGGCAAGCGCGGAATAGGCGCAGCGCATCTTCTGAGAAACGCTCTCCTGCATCCCCTACCGTCCGAAGACGTTTCCTCGCGATATCGGAAAGACCGCCAAACGCATCATGAAGCCGCCCTCTGCGATCCATCGCCATGGCGTTCACCGTGAAATCACGGCGCATGAGATCCTCTTTCAGCGTCTTTGCAAAAGACACCTCGCTCGGCCGATGGGCATCACTTCCATACCTCTCGCTGCGAAATGTCGTCACTTCGTAATTTTCACCGCCCAGGACAATGATGACCGTCCCGAACCGGCGTCCGCCGCCATCGACCGCTTTCCAACCACGCAAAGCAGCGATAGAGAGCATTTTCTCCGGACGCGCCGACGTGGTGATGTCCCAGTCATGCGGCACCTTTCCCATCGCAAGATCGCGGACGCACCCGCCCACGATATAGCCCTCTTTCCCCGCTTCTTCCAGCGCTGCGAGGATCTGCCTGGCTCCCTCATCTATAGCTTGCCCCCGCTCATCACAAGAGCAGGAAGCAAAAGAGCTCTTCGTAAAACAGGAAGAAATCCGATGCAAGAGTCCCACGTGTTTCACCTTCTCTTTCGTATCATTGATTGTATTATATACTCTATCAGAAAGAAGGGAAAGGGAGCAAGCCCCGCTCATGGCGCTTCGCCCCCTTGTTCTTCCCGAGTCAAGGACGCACGCTCCCTCAGTCAGAAGAGACCGAAGAAAATCCACGGGAGTCTCTCTCTTTTCTCCCATCAGCCCCAGTCAAAAAAGGATGCCTTTCGGCATCCTTTCGCCCTTATTTATTGGGATGTTTCTTCTTATACATCCGATGCGACACGCAGCCGCCGATCAGCAGAAGGAACAGCAAGATGAAACGCGTGCTGTGTTCCTGAAAATAAATGAGATCATGTCCCAAGACCACCTCGATCACGACCGAGGGGATCTTTCCGATGAGCGTCGCCTTGAAATGCTCCTTCGATGACAGCTTCGACACCACCGCGACCGCCGTGAAGAGAATATTCGGCGAATAGGGGATCGCCCGCGTAAGTATCATATGCTTCACGCTGCTGTACTTATCGAGCTTCTCGAGCATATGCCGCTTCTCGATGAAGCTTCTCGCTTCCTGCCTGAAGAAGATACGCCCGATATGAAAACTCAGCTCGATTCCCAAGACTTCCCCCAGCCAAGAGATCACCAGTCCCGGAATCAGACCAAAAAGAGCTCCGTTCACTGTAAGAAAGGGGATCGTCGGGATCCCGAAGACATTACAGAAAATCAAAAGCCCAATACTCACCGCAAAGGCTCCATAGCCAAAAGAGGAGATATAATCACCTAAGCCATCAATATCCCCCGCCAGTGTCAGCTGAATCGTCTGGTCATAAAATTCCGGGTAGTACGTTTTCATCACGAATACAGAGACCGCGGCCGCAATGACCAGAATCAGTACCCCGATGAATTTCTTATATTCATCTACCATGCTCTACCCTTTGGCCACCCATAGTTTTAGAGGCATCACGGCAGGGCAGCGTTGCAGCGATACATATAGTAAGATCTCTAAAAATAATTTTTACAATTTGTCGTATACATTATAATACATCGCACGGAAATATGCCAATGTAGATCGCAAACTATAATGAGCCCAATGTCAAGACCGCCGAAAAAATTTTTAAGCGTGTTTTTGAATAAAGGTATAAATGGTGTTGTTTCTGGGCTTGATTGATTTACCTCATACTCATATCCGGATGGTCTTTCAGGAAGGTGTCAAACATGGACTGCAAGCCTTCCATAGTGGCTCCGGAGGCTGCACCGGACAGGATGCTGTTCAAAGAGTCTTTCCCCTTGGCAATGGTTTCATAGACTTCTGCGCCATAGAGTGCTTTTAGCTGTTTATCTCTAGCATTGGAAGCCTTCTTTGCATAATCAATGGTATCTGCTAGTATGTCAGCAATTCCACCATTAGCAGAGACAGTGAGTCCACTCTTCTTGTATTCGTACTTTTCATCACTGTGATATACATTGTCTTTGCTGGTGATGGTGACATTATTTCGTCAAGATATTACGGATACAGTCCCAGTTCCTTTAGTTCTTGAATTCTAGGTTGTGCTTTTTCTTGCAACTTAATGTAGGCCTTTCGTTCTTCTGGTGTTAATTCAGCTGCGGAATAAGTCTGGGTGAATTGATTTTCATACTTTTCGTAGTTTTCAAGAGCTTCATCCAAATCTTTGCTACTTTTGGGGGAAATATTTTTATTACGCAACAAAGTAATATGAAATGGATCCGCATTTATAATCCAAAAACCATTTCGTCCAAGGACATATAATACCTTGTATTGATAAAACCACCCCATCTGTATTTCATAATCGTATACATTATCTTCTAAAGGCGTTGCGATAAAATCAGATCTAGTATCCGACTGTAATTCTGGTTGAATATCTGATAAAAACCATTTATGGGTATTTCTTGGCTCGTATTCATAGAGTATTCCTGTTCGAAGATGTGTTCCAAATGCAGCTATTGTATTATCATTACTTCCCATTGGATATTTAAAATCTATAAGTACCCTAGCTGTACCAAAGATGGCATGATATCCCAAAACAACCATAAGTAGCCATATAATTATCTTTTTCTGTGTCAATTTCTTCATTGTTTTGACTCCTTCTTATATATGACCTTTTATGGAAGCAGTCCAATTAAATGGTTGTAACGCCCCAATTTTTTGGTATATTACTGCACCATTATTCATGACGAGCTTAATATGTTCATTTTGGTAGTTTGACCTAGTGAGTTCATGCCAATCAAAATTATAGGTATCACCGACTTCTCCCATATAAGAAACATGACCACTTTTATCTTTCTCTATGCTAATTGCCAACTTTACTTTGCCATAGGCAAGTTGTTGATCTTTGCTTGATTGTTTTCTTCCTATCCCTCCATTAAAATCCATAGAAGAATAAAAATATTTTTTCTCACCGGGTTTTATGTTTCTCGCTAATTCTTTTACTTTAGTCGCTAATATTTCGGAGTTTTCCAAATCTTTTGACACATCAGAGCCATAGGCAAAGGACAATGGCTCTCCACTTCCAGCTAAGCTATATTTTAAGAATTGGGAGGCAATCGGTGTATGCAATGTCCGTTCCGAAGCTTCTGCACCAATAAATCCTACTGTTTTCAGCCCACTATAATTCATCATAGAAACTTCCGGTGATTTTAGCGCTAGTTTCGTAAGAAAGTTCTCTCTTGAATCTGCCAAGTCAGCAGCCAAGTTTCTTTCTAGATCCATCTTAGCCTCATACCAATCTGAATGATTGCATTCTTCTGATAATGAATGATTTTTCTTGGCAGTCACATTAATGCCAGGTAGTTCATAGATGTTCCCTAGTGTATCTGACTTGGATTGATTAAAGTCATGTGTTTTCCTGATTACATTCAAATCCTCCTGATGTGCTTCCAGAAATTCTTTAAAATACACATCCATAATGCGTGCTATATTCTCATCATCAATGCCATGTTCCTTTAAGCAATCTACCACGGCATTTTCGGATTCTTTATTACCATATTCCCAATATTTTGATTGGTCTGCTTCCGGATCCAATGAGCGGACTTTGACTAAGATATCCAGTAGCAGTCCTTCAATTTCTTTGTCAGTCATTTGTTGTCCGCTCTTTTTGCATAGAAAATTTTTTACATCGTCTTCTGTAAGTCTTTCGTAGGCTAATTCATTCCACTTAGTTGCAGTCAAGGCAATATTAATTGCATCAGATACATCTTTACCACTAAGTTTTCCTATAGCAGACCCTACTCCAGCGCTGATCCATTGTACGGTATCCGGGTGTTTCTGTACCCAGTCTTGACCTTTTGTTTTGGTTAAGTATCCCATCACATACTCATTCACACTGCCAGATAAGGCACCGGAAGCCGCACTGCCTCCTGCCATATCTCCCATTAGGGCACCAAAGGCTCCATGAAGCAGCATTTTTTCACTTGAGCCATTTTCCCATCCTTTGCTTTCGGCGTATGTATGGATTGCCTGATTGCCGTACTTTTCCAGCATGCCGACGAGCTCTTGCTTTTCTTCTACTTTGGTCTTATCAAAGATTTCTTGCAGCTGATTCAGGCTGTTTTTTGTATCTCTGTTCAGCTTCAAAATATCCTGCTTCTGGTGCTCCCTGTCTATGATAGTAATCGTCCCTTCCGACACTGCAGACTTAGTCGTGCTGTCAGCGCTTCCTCTGATGGCAGGGGAAATCGATGGCGTGAGGCCCCTCTCATTCAACCTGGTGCCTTCGTCCTTCGAAGCGTAGGAAATCCCCAGACCGCCCGCTTTGTAGTCTGCACTGTTTTTCATATCTTCCCATGCCAGTGTACCTGTGGTGAGGCGGTTCTTATCCGCATTTGCTACGCTATCGATCAGTCCGCCTTTGAGGCGGGTATTTTCTTTGACCGCTATCTCGTATCCATCATTTCCGGCATGGATGCCGCTTTGCGAAGTAACGCTATCAAAATCACTTCGCATGCTGCCGCGAGAGGCGTTGCCGGTCAAGTTGACCTTGCCCGGAAGTGTGCTGACATGCATGCCAGCCGAAGCATTCTCCGATGTATAGTGATGAGAGGCCTGTCTGTTCCGATAGTAAATCCAAGTCCACCACTCGAGAGAAGGCCGCTCTGCTTCACCCTGCTTTTTGTAGTCGTGTTGTTCATACTCTTCCGAAGATATGTGCTCAAAATCCAGGGGCTGGTCTGAATCTCTGGATCTATTATAAGGAGCTACTACACTTCTCCATAAATCATCTTCTTAATATAATCTTCTACAGGATAAGGATAATCGAAAATGAGATGGAAATTTTCTTTGTAAGAGGAACAATTAATCACTTTCATTAAAAGCACATTAATATCTTCGGTTATAGCTTCAGTTTGCAAATTTTTCTTTATGCGATTCCATGCTCCTGTAATCATTCCCCAGTCATAAGATCTGTAAATTTCTATTTCATTCCAATCCACTTTTTCAAAATCTGATTTTTTTCGCTCCTCCAAATTTATACCTGAAAAAAGAATCTTGTCTAATAGCGCTAATTTTGCAAAAATATTTTGTATCTCCTCTCTGCTACAGATATGTACCTGTGCATGTAAATGCGGAAACTTATCTTGAGTCTTTGGTGATACTCCTTTTAAATGACGATAATTGAAAATATCCTCTTTTTTATTCCATTTCCAAATAACAATAACCATGTTTTTGGCGTAGAAATTTCTCTCATCCGAAAATATTTGCCAAGAAACTTTTTCCTTATTAGGTATATTTAACGTACATCTATAAATAGGTTCACAAACAACCCCTTGTTGTTTAAAAATAATCTTTATTATCTGCCCCGATAGATAATTAAAGATCATCTCATATCTAATCATTATGAAAGAGATTGTTTTTCTTGCATCCATTTTTATGTCTATAATATTCCCGGATATATTTTCTTTTAGAAATCTGGATAACATTGGATAGTCTCCTTTCTAATACTTTACATTTCCTACCCATTCTGGTTCTCCGCCGCCTCGTTTAGGTACAGAATATACATCTCCAGTTTTGGGATTCCAATATAAGTCTGATTTTGATTTACCGGTCTCCTTTTTTAGTTCTCTAGTCCACTCTTCTCCACCTTTGTTATCAATAATTTTCTTCGGTAATCGTTTAAGTTGCCGACCACTTTTAGCCCAAACAATAAGATCCTGAATATACTCTCCAATATATTCTCCAGTATCAGAGATCCATTGTCCACTTGCGTTTATGCTAGCTCCTGTTTCGTCTATTATTCTCTTAACTAATTCCAATGAATTGCCAGTAGAATAAACGATGAGTGCAGGAAGAGCATAGATAGGTGCTACTGCAACATCATTATTTTTAGTGCCATTTGATGAAGTTGATTTACCCAGTTGTGGATTTTTAGACACTAATTCGCCAGTAATACCACCCACGGCGGCACTCATCCATTGCATCAGCGCTGGATCTCCGTGAC
>JABLTK010080782.1_pt1 | contig 12863 bp, 7 predicted proteins | sample 7160131 | NCBI WGS metagenome assembly JABLTK01 (sample SAMN14651221, study PRJNA627086) | human gut metagenome | isolation source: feces | host: Homo sapiens
AATTGTTAAAATATAGTCCAATAAAAATGGAATACAAAGATTCAACTAAAAAAACAGCTAATACTATAGAAATTTCCAGAGCGCCGTTCCGGTTGCAGCGCCCCGCCGCCTGCGCAATGGAATCAAGTCCGGCGGACGACCGGAAAACAACAGGAAAATCAATATCGACTCCCGCCTCGACCAACTGCGTGCTGATCACGCGGCAGGGAAGTCCTGCTGCCACCCGCTCCCGAATCGCTTTCAGAACTTCGGCACGGTGAACCGCACACATCATCGTGCTCAGATGATAATCCCCTTCCCTGCGCTTCAGTCCGAGAAACAGCTTTGAAGCATGACCGCGCGTATTGACAATACACAACATTTGTTCCTCCGCCTCAAAGCGCAGCAGCAGTTCTTCATCGCTCTGCTTTCCGAGGTTCACGATCCTGACCCGTTTCAGGGCTTCGTAAAGTTTTTGCGGATCACGGATCATTTCATAAGGCGGTTCTTTGAATCCGATCGGGAAATAACGGTTCTCGACCAGTGCAGGCTGAGTCGCGGTACACATTACGACCGTATCCCGGTAAGTTGTACTCAGTTCCTTGAAAAGCGTCAGGATCACGTGAATGTATTCCACCGGGATTTTCTGGACTTCATCAAGAATAATTACGGCATCGGTCAGGTTGTGAAGCTTGCGGCATTGCGAAGAACGGTTCCCCATCAGGGATTCATAAAACTGGACGGCTGTCGTCACAACAAGCGGCGCATCGAAATTCTCGCCGGCAAGACGCTTCATACGTCTTTCGTCAGCAAGTTCGTCCACCTCGCCGCCGGATTCATTTTCCAGCGGGATATTGCTGTGAACCTCCAATACGGGGTTCGGTTCCAGTGTCTTGAAGATGTCGTGAAACTGTCCGGCGGTCTGTTCAATGATGGAGATGAACGGAATCACATAAACAATCCGCTTTTTCCGATATTTTACGGCATGCCGCAAAGCAAAAGAGAGCGAGGAAAGCGTCTTGCCGCCGCCCGTCGGAACAGTCAGCGTAAAAAGCCCGGGCTCATGCTCCGCGGCATTCCGGCAATCCTCCAGAATTCCGTTTCTCAACTCGCGGACTCTCATTTCACGTTCATTAAATCTTTTCTTCCGGTTCTCTTCTTTGAAACCGTCCAGATGCTCATCCAGCAGTTTGTTCATTCTTATAAGAATATCGGAATCCCATTTCGGGCGCTGCGCCGCCTGCTCCGGCAGGACGAATGCCTCCGTATCCAGAAAATCCGCATCCACAAGACAAGAATAGATCATGCGGCAGAAAAGCGACAGGGAAAACTCCCTTGAAGACGATGCAAAAAGAGTTCGCGGAATATCGCGTTCAAAATTCAAATCAATCCCGGCAAGGATTTGTTCCGCCTCGGCTGTTTTCCACGGCGGCAATTTCTTTTTGAGCCGCGCCTCCATACAGCCGTTTCCGGTTTTGGAACAGTGATCCAGCAAACCGCTGTGATGCCCCGCCACGGCATAAGCGCATAAATGCCCTGCCATCAGGAATTTCTCATACAGGATCTGCGCTCCGGCGGAAGAGTGATCTTTGTCACGCGAACTCATATCAAGCTCCGCATCCATCAGCCTCGCCTGAAATTCAGAGCTGAATTTACCGAAATCATGTGCAAACCCTGCGGCTTTTGCAAAATTCTCGCCATGAAAAGACGCAGCGAACTGCGCCGCCATTTTTGCAACATTACACAAATGATCTTTCAAATATTGCCAGGATTCCGGTCCTTTGTCCGGCAAAGTATGAGCATAATAAACAGTGTCAGCCATTATTTCAATACTCTCCCTTCAGCAATTTCAAAGCAAAACGGGCATCTTCCATAAGCTATAATAACACCATCTTTCCAGAATACAAGAATCTGAATATAAAAAATACGAAAATTATTTTCATTTTCCGTTTACACAGATGTCATAAAAAAAAATCAAGCGGATATTTTCACTTTCTTTTCCATCAGAACAAGGTCATTCTTAGCTCCATAGAGAATCAGGAGATCACTTTCCCCAATCAAGGCGGCGCCGTCCGGATATCCCACATACTCTGAGGGGGAACGCTGAATGCCCAGCAGTTTGACATTCCCGAACAATGAAGAACATTCCGAGACACTTTTTCCCGCCAGATGCATTCCATGCTCCACGAGAAATTCACTCACCTGAAAACCGTCTGAAAGATGGCAGAGAGAACCGTAATGGTAAGTGCTGAGTTCCATCGGAGTTCGCACGGCAATCTCAAAAATGCGGATCACCAGCCGTTCAAACGAACGGCTCTTTGACAATCCCCAGAGAATCAGAAGTCCGCCGCCCAGCAGAATCCCACGGATTGCAACTTCATAAGGCAGGTTGTCCATATTCACATGAATGAAACTCATGAGCATGGAGGAAAGCGACGCAACCAGCCCGACATTCCCGATCAGCATCAGATTCCCGACCACTTTCCGGCGAATCGCATTGTTCATGATCTCCTCCGATTCCGATGTGGTGAAACCGCATCCGGTTACAGCGGAACGGGCCTGAAAACGCGCCGATTCCTGCGACAGTCCCGTGTATTCCAGAATAATGGCGGCAATTCTGGTAATGAAAAGCAAAGTATATATGATTAAAAGCAGTGAAATGATACCTATCATCCGTTGTTTCCTCCCCTCGTTTCTGAGTCATGAGTCAATATAAGACGGAAACGGGACATTGTCAAATCACAGTAATACAGCCGTCAGATAAATACAGTAAACCGGAAAGAATCGACTTGTGCTCATATTTTTTGGTCTTCCAGTCTTTTCTATCCTTCAAAACCTTGCTTTCCACACTTTCGGAAGCCATGCATCTTCATCACCGGCAAATATAAAAATAACATTTTTTTTATTTTTTCAGCTTGAAATAACGAAGACAGCCGTTATATTAAGCGCATCAACAAAACAAGGGTGTATAGCTCAGTTGGTTAGAGCGTCACGTTGACATCGTGAAGGTCACTGGTTCGAGTCCAGTTATACCCACCATTTATTCACCCCGTCAGTATATTTTTCATCTGATAAAACTCTTTGGAATCAAATGTATATGCAATGTGGTTGCCGGTTCGTGATACCGGTTGCACCATGTGACATGGGAACGGTTGTCGGCAAGACAGTAAAACGGAGTCCACGGTGATCCGGCACCTCCTGAAAATACATCTCTCACGACATCAGGAACAACTCAGCCAGGGGGCTCTGAAAGAGATCAAAGGAATGCCCCGAGGCTGTTTCAGCGTATTCTTGTCTGCATCGGCATCACCGGATTTTCAGATTGCCTTCAGCCCGTGGACGAGTAAACAGAAGAGGCCAGCAAAACCCCAGATCTTTATGTTGAATTCTATATTTCAGAAGCTTATTCCGCTTCTCCTCAATGTCGGCAGCCTTCCGGTTCAAAGCTTCAACCAGTTCAAATGTCATGATACTGTGATCATTCAAGGACTTCAGGCGTGCAAGATGCCTGCGTTCCGATTCATTGAGTTCTGAGGCGTACTGTAAAGCTTCTTCAAGCAGTGCGGATGCCTCCCGCATCAGAGAAACCGGGTAATAAAAATTAATCTTCTCCTGTATGACGATCGGAATCTGCCCGGAATCCAGCAGATAACGCTTCTCCTGCTTCAGTTTCCGGTAGACTTTTCTCATCATTTTATCTCCGTTCCTGCGGTAAAGTTCATAGAATTTTTTTACTGCCGGCGCTGCGGCGCCATAGATGGAAAGATATTCTTTTTCAATTTCCTCAAAACTCATCTGCGGTTTTGCCATAGCCCGCGCTGCGATATAAAAATCCAATTCTGTAACCGGATTGCCGATACAGGCATCGAAATCCATGCCGTTGAGTCCAATATCTCTTGCAGCGGAGAATTGTTCCCAAATGCCTCTTTCAAATCCCCGGAAATAAACAGCTTCATAGCAGAGATCGTTTGGCCTCAGAAAAAAGTGCCGGACTCCAGCCTTCCGCCATTCCTCCATAATCCGGCGATTATCCTCCATCAGCATCGGGACAAGCCCCAGCAAGATATTTTCCGGATACTGAATCTTTTCCCGACGCGGTGCAAAACGATAATAGCTATATGCATAAGTCACCAGCGTCACATCCGGACGAATCTTCACGGCTTTGGCTGCAATTCGATTCCAGAAATTGACGTAACGGTCCGTCAAATGATCAAGAAATCTTTCATTCTCCCTGCGTTCGTCAAGAGCGAGACACCGCGGGCATCTGCAAAAGCCGGGAGTTCCATCGTTCGGACATACATTAAGATACTTTTTTGCACCGTTCGCTTGCCAATCAGAAATAATCTGATCAACGACAGCCTCATTGGAAACGCAAAGTTTAACACGGGTTTTAAGTTGATCAGGAAGACCGCGGGAACCATCCTGATTCATTCCAAGATATTCCGGATAAGTCTTCAGAAAACGATCCTGGTAATCTGTAAAGGCATGTCCGAAACGGATGATTTCATTAGCCCCCAGCCTCATACGGCGTGTCCAGACAATATGTTCCAAACGTTTCCGGTAAACTTCAGAGGAGGAAAAACGGAGCTCTTCAGGAACCCTCTTATTGTTTCCGGCAATCAGCTTGGGATTCCAGAAGTAAGGACGCACGAAGGCAAACTCCAAAGGCAATCTCCACTTATTTACTTTCTTTTCCTTCAGAACAACTGAGTTCCGCGGGATAAATATAATGCGATCATTGCCTGGCGCCGTCCAGCGGACCCCGCATTCTTGATCAAGGAATGTATAAACACTGTTCAAAGTGCCCGTCCGATTGTCGCGGTCAGCCAGAATCTTGTCAAGGGAACGCTTCCTGTCATAATAATCCTCCCCGTAAAAGTAAAGCACATTGTTCTCAAATGTATAACGTCCTTCACCCGTATTCATTCTTTCCATATCGGACGGAGCTTTTCGTCCAATCACAAAGGTGGCAGGCTCCGTTTCTCCGACCGGATGCTCAATACCGGAAATCATTTTCAGATGTCTCTGCAGCTCCTGCGCCGCAAATATCTGGACAGGATCTTCCGGATCATCTACTTTGATGGCACGAGGCGATGACAGTTGCAGCTCCGAACCGGAAATTGCTGCACCCAGGCAGAATAAGAAAATGGAAAAAAATCTTTTCATTTCAAAGTCTCCTTTTTTGATATCTGTTTTTTATTTTCAATCCCATGAAGAATCCGTATAAAGCGTAAATCCCCTTTGAAAAATTTTGTATTTGAAGACGGCATTGCAAATGCCGGATAAACATGACCGCCGAAAACGGACGGCTTAAAGAAATATCCCTGGTATGGAAACGCTTTTTCCTCACTTTTCCCATTGACATTAAATGTAATATTTTCCAAGTCCATTGCAACGCTGACATTCGACCAACTGCCGGCGGGAAGTTCCAACGAGGTAGTGATCCTGATCAGCTCACTTTTATTTTGAGCCGTGCGGCGGGTAAAAATCATCATCAGTTTATCATTATGCCGGAACAGGTTCAATGATCCGTCATGATGGCTGAAATTGCGAAACAGCACCTCACTGCGCCCCGCTTCAGACGGGCGAATTTCAAATTGCAGCGTAAAGGCTCCATAAGGCAATGCCTCACGAGGAAAATTCACATAATTGGCATTTCCATCAAAATGAAGTCCCCAGCGCTTATCTTCGTAAAACCACTGCGGAGCGGCAGAAGCACCCCCAAGATGTTTCAATAACTCGGGACGTGGACGGTTGAACGGTTCCAGATACTGAAAACCACCCCCAAGCTCACCTGTGAACTCAGGATAGCGCGGCGCATAAAGCAATGCGCCATGTTCAGGAGAGAAACGATAAACGATATCGCGCTGCATCCGCTGCGGAATATCGACATTCACAGCTCTCTTCGCATTCACATCAAGAACCGGCAGCTTCAAGGTGCTTTTACAGGACGGATTCATGATATCAATAAACATACGCCTGATTTTTCCATCCATGCTGACAGCGCGCAGTTCCGCAGCCTGCGGGTAATCTGATATTCCGTGTGCAAGGCGATATTGCAGTTGTGCCTTTCTACGATTCAATGGCGTTGGAATATCCGCAAGGTTCCGCACAATTTCAAGATCCAGCCGGATCGCTCCGGGGAAAGCCTGAGCAAATTTACCCTTCTTTTCCAAATCCGAACATTTGAATTCCAATGGCAGAAAACCATCAACAGCAATTTTCAATATTGCATTTTTTGCCGGCAGATACCGAATAAAAAAATATTCCGGATAGTAAAAAGGGATTCTATAGTTGATCAATACTTTTCTGTTTTCAAATTGTCTGAGTTGATCCGGCGCATTGCGATAGTGGTCACGACAGAAATACCACTCAGGAGAACCGGAAATTTCAAAACTTATCTGTTTCATAACGGGTTCAAATGCGGCAAAATGCCCGCGTATGGTGACGGCCCTGGATAAATCACCATTGGCTTGGACATCCCCGGCGGCAGCGACTTCATCTTCGTTCAGCAATAGTTCAAAAGACCTGAGTGGAATCTTTGAATTCACTTCGGCTTTCAGGGTATCCCCCGTCCAGAAATACTGGAAATCACATGCCAACTGTTCCCGCACAGGCTGCATAATTTCCTTATAATTGGAACACACGCTCGGATCAATCCGCATATGCCGAAGTTCATAATGACACATCTTCCCATCCGGCCCGGTAATCGCAATCTCCGGTATCAGAATACTTTCGACGGAAAATTGCAGACTTGGAACGGAAATGGTAACGGACTTGAATTCCGCACGGTTAAAATGTTCCGCTGGAAATCTTTTCAATACCGCACCGGAAACATCCTTCAATCTCAGTTCGACCGAATATAAACTCGTTTTCTCCGTATCGGGCAGATTCAAAAATTCATATTCAATATTTTCGCCAAGACGCAATACCATGCGGCTGGATACAATCAGGTTCGGTATCGCTGTATTGTCATTTTTTTCCGGAAGCGACGGCTCTCCGCGCAACAGACTCATATAGTTTCTTACAATTCTCTTCATCGCATTCCCATTGGCGACCGTCGGTTGGTAATGGGTATTCTCATTTGCCTCATTCCACTCAAAAAAAGTGATGATATCCGGATTCAAAAGCACGAGTTCCTCCATTGCCAGACGAAATGCGGAAGAACCATATTCACCTGCAATATTTCCAGAAAGATGATTCACATACCCCTTATACACATAAGCACCTACAGCCTTGCTTGAAAATCGTTCTTCTGCCAGTAACTCCAACAGAAACGGCAGGGTATAACGCCGGTAAAAAGGATCCTGAACAGGACGGGCGGCATATTCCCCATGCTCAGGACGCTTTTTACCTGCCGGATAAACCATAATTCCGTCAGCATTGCACAATTGCTCCTCCAATAAAGCGCGGAACTGCGCTTCCTCGTCTTTGGAAAGAAAACCTTTTTCCTGAAACTTTTTCTGCATCTCAAGATCATTAACGATAGTAAAGAGAAATGGTTCAGGCAGATTTTCTTTTTCAATCAGCGTTCTGAGTCTGGAAAACAGTTCAACAGGAAAAAACTGAGCATGATAAGCCCAAACCACAATCTTCCCTCCAATTCGCAGGGAATGAGGAGAAGAAGCAGCAATTCGATAACTGTCAAGAAAATTCTCATACCATTGAGCATCGGGAACACGAGAATAAACAGCCCCTGCCATTCCGGCAAAGCCAATCCCTTTTTCTTCAGCAAGCACACTCAACAGCAAACGCCAATCATTCCTGAGTGATGGAGCATTGCCTAAAATCGTAAAGCCATCCAATCCATACTCACGGGCAATGGCAATATTGCGCCGCATACTCTCCATATAACTGTTTTTGCCGCGCAGAGAGCTGTCATGGTAAAGAGGACGGTCAATCCAGTAATGCAGATAATTCTCGACTAACCGATAGTTTTGAATTTCAGCAAAAAAGAGCGGACGCGGCAAAATACGTTGAGTTCGCAAGGGCCGGCATCTTCGAGAATCTTCCACTCGATTCCATGAAATCTCAGATGTTCCCAATATAAGCGAACCCAAGAAGAGCGTCGGCAATATCTGCATCATCATTACCATTGTCCTTCCCACATCGCTGTTTCCTGTTGTGCCCGGACGCGGAGATCACTATATAAACGAGGAACGACATGTGCATCAAAGAAAAGGAGATTGATATATCTACCATGCACGATACGAATATTATTGACTGTTTTCTTATCTTTGGCACGGCTTATGTGATAGGTACTGTTGGCACTGCTTCTTGCTTCTGATGCCATCAGTGTTCCGGAGGAATTCCGAAGTCTGTCAATCCTTCGGTAATAGTACAGGACAAGTTTATTATCTTTCGTGACATTTCCGGTTACATTGGTAATATTGACTCCATAGTCCCCCAAACGTTTACCGGTTCCGCCTTCATCGCGCCTGAAACCATAATTGATCCCCTTGACACCACCGGGAATAACGCTCTCCATTCCGTTGCATTCAAATATTTTTTCATTTTGAAGCTGATAATCATAAAGCATATCAATCCAGCTTCTGGCATTGGTCCCCGATGCACGGTAGACATCCTCCAGATATCCCGGAATGAAACCGTCATAGGAAAGTGTATAGAGATGGTTTACCATCCCGATCTGCCGCAGATTTCCCTGACAGGCAACCTGTCTTGCCTTTGCCCGCGCCTTTGATAATGCCGGCAGCAGCATTGCCGCAAGAATTGCAAGAATTGCAATAACGATTAACAATTCAATCAATGTAAAATATCTAAGATGAATCCGTCTCATATCATCACTCCTTTTTCATCTGGTGCTGCAAAATGAAATCCTCATATTTACTGATACGTTTCCCGAAAGACTCCTCTAAAAAGAGCATATCCCGACTCCAGCCTGCAATTGGCAATACTCCTATCTCGCAACCGCAGCTTTGTCCGGTAAAGAAACCGGGCAATAATTTAATATTCTTCCTTCTTTTCCTTCCACTCTCCTTTCCTTCAATTCGTTCAATTAACAATTTTACCGCACGCTCCGCACATTCCTGAAAAGGCTGTACAACAGTTGTAAGCGAGGGGGTAATGATACTGCTGAAAATATCACCGTCAAAACCGATAACAGCAATCTCTTGCGGCACATGAATTTTCCTGTCATGCAGGAATGCAAGAAGACGTGCCGCAAGAAAGTCGTTGGAACAAAACGCGGCATCGGCGCCATTCTCAATCTCCCGAAGGATAAGATCTTCAACGCCATAAATATCATTCAACACTCTCTCTATCACAACAACGGCATCCGGGGCAAAACCGGACTCCTGCCAGGCACGCCGCAAACCAAACAGTTTTTCCTTATTGGCGTCCTGACTGGTACAGATAAAAAGAACCCGCCTCCGTCCATGTTTTGCAAGATGAAGTCCCGCCATATATCCGCCAGCCTCCAAATCAAAGGAAAAATCAGAATGCCGATTATCTTTGAAGCCGATTGTGACATTCGGAACGGTAGTATGCTTCATTACCTCCTGATCCGGTATTCCCATGAAAATCAGGCCATCCGGATGCCGTGCCAGCAGATTCTCAAGCCCTTCTACTCCCTTGTCAAATATAACATGATTACCGACGTGAACAATATCCAGTAAAGTATGATAGTCATAATTTGCTGCAATAGAAAGAATATGATTTACAAAAACGGCGCTGGAATATTGCGAAATAACCGCATTGACGATTCCAATCAGCCGGGTTGACTTTCCGGAAAGAGCCCGTGCTGTCAAGTTTGGACGGTATTTAAGCTGTCTTGCAGCATCCAGAATACGCCGTCTGCTTTCTTCTCCTACCTGAATGGACGTCTTGCCGCCATTAATTACGGTAGATGCCGCACCTAACGATACGCCGGCAGCCTTTGCAACATCAATCAATCTCGCTGTACGGGATGTCCTCATATCTTCCTCTTTTAATAAAACGCTTTATTATAAATAATATTCCTGTTTTTCCATTTTGCAAATCAAAAACAATAAAAATTGGAAAATATTTTGAATATCACTTATTCAAGATGAAGAAGCGACGCGACATGATTTCCGTTGCGATCAGACAGCTTCTCACGGAAATCAACGATGCGCCTTCCCATAAAACAATTCTGAAAATCCCGACCCGCCTGATTCTCCGCGATTCCACCTTTCCCCGGACAATCAGGCACAAAAAGTAATTCAGGTTTCAACCTCATACGCAACGGCTGGATGCGGAACGCTCTCTCCGGCAAGACAGCGGCACAGGCTTTCCAGTCTCATACCGTCATATCCCGTCTCAATTCCATATGGTTTGAAAAACTCGTACAATTCACGGTGCGTATTGCCGCAGTTATGGGAAAAATGGTTTGCAACAACCCGTGCATCCGGTTTCAACATGCCGCATTCCCGCATTCTCCGCAGAACAAGCAGGTTCTTTCCCGCACCCATGTGGTAAGGATAGTCATCCGGCAGGAGCCCGAACGTACAGTCCAGAATCACTCCGTCGAACTTCCGTTTCCCAAGCCACTCCCAAACAGGTTCGGAAAAAAATCCGGTATCGTTGGCAATGAGCCATTCCTCGCCGGAATCGCTCCGCACATCGAAGAAAAACGCCTCCTGCTCCGGCGCATGATAAGCCGGAAGCGGAGTCAATGTCATTCTCTCCTCCCTCAACACGACAGGCTCCCAGGCTTTCAGGCGGACAAATTCCATCTGCAGGATTTCAATCCCCTCCCCGATGACCGGATGCGCCATAGCCGCACGCTCCACGGCTTCATTGCAGTATACTTTCAGAATCCGCCCCGGCGCAACTTTGGAGTAAGCTGGGCGGCGGTGATTCAGGGTCTCCGGGTAAAAGTGATCCGCATGATCATGCGTAATGAACAGATGCCGGATTTTTTCCGAATCAAACCCGAGCCTGATCTCCTGCGCCAGAAAATCAGGACCGAAATCAATCCGGACTTCTTCCCCGATCTGGTAGGCAGTCCGGGTCCGGGCGTCGAACCCGCCTGATTTTCTCGCATTCCGGCAGACCCGGCACCGGCAGAATGCCGACGGAATACCCTCGCCTGCCGCACTCCCGCAAATCAAAATCTCCATAATCCCATTCCCTTACCTGACTCTGAACAGCACATCGCCATCCATATTTTTACCGTGGAACACCCAGACTCCCCGCGCATTCCGCACCGTTCTGCCGTAACGGGATGCCCAGCGTCCCGGCAACTCCAGCTCGGCGCCGGACGTTCCGGGGCCGGAAGCGGAAATCAATACCGCCTCACGTCCATCATCCGCCTTGAATGACGCCGCCTTCACTGTTCCGGCAGTCTGTTTCAATTTGAAACGGCATCCGTCCTCATCCCCCAGCACATAATCCCCCAGCTCCGAAACCAGTTTTGCGACACGGCATACTTCCGGCCAGCGCCGGTCAAATTCCTTCCTGCCCTCCGGTCCGCTGAAAAGATCAAAATAGGAATACATGATCATGCCTTTCACTCCCATGATCAGCTGCATGAGCACCATGGAACGCATCTCCTGTTCCGTCGGATACTGGTACAGATGATGGTCTTTCACTTTATCTCCGGCGGCTTTGTAATGGCCGTCGTTGTAAATCTGCGGACAGTTCCAGAGCGCCCCGCCGCGGGGAACCCTGCAGATGTTCATCGTCAGCTCCGTCCATGCGATCAAGGCATTCTGATGGTTCGTATCGGCACTGCCCCGGTTGATCGGATAGGGATCAGTTCCGTAAACATTGGCGACACCTCCGAGCATCGCGCTGTTGCGCGCCGGATTGCAGTGCACCATCCACGTCGGATGCCACGGATCAAGGCGGTTGATGAGCCGGCAGCGTCCCCGCTGGTAATCCCGCTGCGAAAGCGGCGCTTCGTCGAACGTATACCATGCCAGCAGCGCCGGATGATCCTTGAAGTCGCCGATGATCTTTTCAAGTGCCTCCTTTTCCCCGCCCGCGCCGCCGTAATTCGTCCACCACGGCTTCTTCTGCACCACATCCATCACGGAAAAGATCACCTTTATGCCGTTTTTACTGCAAAGATCCATGATTCCGCAGATCTGTTCACGGGTGGTCGTTCTGCCGACGATCTCCCCCTCTTTCCAGCGCAGGGCATCGTAAGGCATGATGCAGTTGAAAGGCGATTTTCCGATGATTTCCAGATCCTTCGGCAGCAGATTATGATCGTTTTTCAGGAAACGCGCGTCATAATGGTTCATGAACAGGCCAAGCGGGAAAAACTTTCTGCCGTTCACCCGGAGGCGTCCCCGCCGGTCCAGAACGGCAGCGTTCGCAGGCGCTTTGAACGATGCCGGAAGCACCTGCACAGGAATCGTTGTGACATCCACCGTTTTTCCGCCCGCATCCCTCATGGTCACTTTGAACATTCCCTGTTCCGTCGCCGGCAGATTCATCACGCCGGAGATGCGTTCCTCTTTTACGGGAGCCGTAAATTCCGCAGCCTTCTTTCCACCGGCGATGAAGGCATCATGGACGCTTTCGTAGGGCTTGGGAAACCCGGATAAGCCTCCATAGCAGCGCAGAGTGCTGAATGCGTCGCGGCGGCCTGTTATTATTTTATGAGCATAGCTCTGATGGCCGACATCGAACACGATTCTGTCCACTGCACTGTCATAAACTCTGTGCAGCGCAACGGTAAGCTCGACAGTGCCGAGATTTGATGCAAGGTGTCCTCCGGTTTTGGAAACGTTTTCAATAATAAACTCACGAAGCTCGGCGCAGAGCTGAGGAAGCTCGTTTTTATTGAGGCGTTTTATATCGTTAGAGGAATTGACTTTATTCAGGATATTCAAAACAAAACCTCGTATTTAGCTAAATATTCGTAAAATATACTATTTTACAGTATAACAAACCGC
>JABLTK010155418.1_pt1 | contig 12861 bp, 9 predicted proteins | sample 7160131 | NCBI WGS metagenome assembly JABLTK01 (sample SAMN14651221, study PRJNA627086) | human gut metagenome | isolation source: feces | host: Homo sapiens
CGGAGACGCCATCGCGTTTCCCATTTTGCAGCCGCTGTTTCAGCTGGTCTGCGCCGTGGTGGCCGGTACGCTGGTCGTTATGGGCGCGGAATCCTTCTTTGCATCCAAAATTGGCGCCGGCATGTCCATGATGTATCTGCTCCTGTTCTGCGGCGGCGCCGCCGGATGGTTCGGCGCAAAAATGCTTCTGAAGCGCACCACCCGGGTGTTCCAGCTGCGCAGCTGGATCGGGCTGGGGCTTCTGACCGCCATGGTCGCCGTGAGCCTGGTCGCTACCCGCTTTGACGTGCTGGGCATTGAGGATCGCATTCCGGACGTGGAGGACGTCAGCTCCGTGACCCTGAATTTTGACGGTCTGGAGCTGACAAGCGAGGAAGACATCCGGAGAATCACCACCCTCCACGCCATGGCGCTGGAAGACCGCATCGAGAGCTACGGCGACTATCCTCTGGCCTACATCCTGCACCGGGAGGAAAAGGAAAAGCACCCGGTGATGCCGGAGGGCGGCTTCGTCTACGGCGAGGGCGGCTACAACGCCGACGGGCCGATGCTGACCACAGATGACATCACCATTTATTATAAGCTGAAAAACGGCTGCACCATGACCCGTAACTACAACATCTGGGCAAATCTGGACGAGGGCAAGATCGTAAAAGAGTACGCAAGCCGCTGGGAACAGGTATGGAAGCAGTCACGGTACGGCTATCAGGATGGCTTTAACCCGGAGGATATCACCTCCATGAACATCGGAGACATGACTCTGCATGAATACCAGATCACGCCGGAGCTGGTGGAGTCTCTGCTGGCCGCCGTCAAGGCCGACTGCGATGAGCGCACCATGACCCAGAGAAGTGCTTACCATCTGGGATATTTCTGGGACTACGACAAGTATAACGAGGAATATTACAAGACAAAGTCCCTGACAATATCCCTCTGGGGGGAGAACGATGTGTATGCCACCGGCGCGTACCTGTCCGTCTTTGCCGACTCCGCGCATACGCTGGAGTGGATGCGGGAGCACGACTGCCTGACGGAAGAGGTCGTGGAGGAAGCGCCCATTGTGCTGAACTAAAGAAAGGGAAGACCGATGAAAAAGAAACTGTGTCTCATGCTGGCGGTGATGCTGCTGCTTCTTTCCGCCTGCAGCAGGACAACCGCACCGAAGCCCACCATGGCACAGTACTTTGCTCCGTCGAAACGTATCCCCGTGGAGACAACGGCAGAGCCCACCCAGCCGGAAACCACCGCCCCTGACCAAACGGCGGTGGTTTCCCCCGAACGGGCGGCATATGCGGCATATTATGCCAGCTGGCTTCCCGGCTCTCCCGGCTCGGAGGGCAGCATCGGAGATTTCAGCCCCAAATATGTGGACCTGGACGGCGACGGCGGGGAGGAAATGCTCATCTGGAGCACGCGCTACGGCTTCCTTTACGAGATCGTGGTGCAGGCCGACGGGCAGACGCAGTGCATATACGGCGGCGGCAGCTATCCGGAGGACGACCCCACCGTGGGACTTTACCTGTGCGAGGGGAACCTTCTGGAAAAGGACTGCGGCGATTTGCAGGGCGTCCAGCTGAACGAATATTACCGGGTACAGGACAAGCAGCTTACGATGGCGGAGACCGTCATGGAGAGCGCGGACGGGAAATTCTATTGGAGCGAATCCGGCGGCGCGTCCGGCCTGATGTGGACGGAGATCACCGAGGCGGAATACAATCGGATTCGGGAATCCTACGTCCGGGTGGGCGTGCCCCGGAATCCCCTCCCGGAGAACGTCCAGGGCGTCCGGGAGGAGGAAGAAGGCATCCTTCTGGAAGTGATTCAGAATCAGAGAACGTTCTTCTCCGAGGAATACCTCGACTGTACATTGGAGGAATATTGCCAGAAGGCCGGTGAGGAGCTGGGCTTCGACGTCTCTGTCACCCGGTACGCCCTTGTCGATATGGATGGAGACGGCGTCCGGGAGGCGGTCGTTGACTTCCAATACGGGGAAAACAGTCAGGTCATGTGTATTGTTATGAAGTACGTCAGCAAATTCTCCATGGTGGACGGCACGGGATTCTACCACCGGCAGCTGTCGAACATCAAGGAAGACGGAAGCTTTTCCTATTCCGGCGGCGGAGACAATGACGGCTGGGCAAAACTGCACTGGAACTGGCTCACCTATCAATGGGAGACAAGACAGGCGGGAGACGGCGAAAGCAAAACCGATATTCAGTGGCAAACCTATCCGGCAGCTCAGTAAGAGCGGAAAGGGAACACAATGAAAAAGAAAATTTGTCTTATGCTGGCGGTGATGCTGCTGCTTCTTTCCGCCTGCGGCGGGCAGAAAACGCCGGAGACCACGGCACCGGAAGACCCGGTGCCGGTCAACGCGCCGGAGACCGAGGGCGTCCCCATCGATTTCCGGATGATTTACCGCGGCTTCACGGCGGTATCTCTGGACGACACGGAAAACTATGAGCGCTTCTGCGGCTACGGAACGAAAATGATCGCCTCCGAGGAAGAATGGAGTTCCTTTATGGCGGCGTACTGCCCGGGGATTCCCTATTACGAGACGTGGGACTTTTCTCAGGATGTTCTGGTGACGTCGGTCAGCCACGGGGCAAAACCCGGCTACAATCAGGCGGATGTCATCACTTCGGTGAAATGGAACGGAAGCTATGTCGTCACGGAATACTCCAACGACCCCGCGAATTTCGTCTACGCGCTGAATCCCATGTCGGATGAAGTGATGATGAATTTCTACATAGAGGTGATCGCCGTAAGCCGGAAGGACGTCGGCATGTAATCAGGCAAACAAGCCCGGAATGTTGTATTTTTGCATTCCGGGCTTGTGTTTTTCCGGGAAATCTTTTATAATCAAATCAACAATGCGAATGGAGGGCTGAGCATGGAAAAGCATCAGGTGTTGACCGTTCTGGTGGCGGACGATGAGCCGGAGCTGCTGGGCGCCGTCTGCCAGCTGATCGACTGGGAATCTCTGGGCTTCCGCCTTGTGGGACGCGCCGGGAACGGGCTGGACGCGTTGCAGATGGTGGAAGCGCTTCAGCCGGATTTCCTGCTGACGGATATCCGGATGCCGTTTATTTCCGGGACGGCTCTCACCAGACAGGCGAAGGCCGTCCAGCCGCTGCTGCAAGTGGCGTTCTTAAGCGGCTACGACGATTTTGAGTACGCCAAGGCCGGGATCGAGGACGAGATCGTGGCCTACCTGCTCAAGCCCATCAGCATGGCGGAGCTGACGGAAGAACTGCGGAAAATCCACGACAAAATCGAAAAGCGCCTTGCCAGCCTGACCCGGCCTCAGGGCGGCGCGGAAGCGCTGCGGATGGTCACGGCTACGATGCTCTTGGACGAGTACGCCCGTCCGGAGCCGTCCGCCGCGGCAAAATCCCTGCGAAGCGCCGGAATGGAAATCCGGGGGGACGAGCATATCGTGGTGGCGGCGTTTAGTCTGCCCGACGGGGCGCACCCGGAGCTGCTTCCCATGGCGGAGCGGATTTTCTCCCGGGCGTTTTCCTGCTGCGGATTTTCCAGCGGCGACCGGACGGTGCTTCTGCTGGCCTCCGGCAACGGATTCGGGCGGCTGTACGCTTCCCTGGACGAGCTGCGGCAGGCCACCCGCCGCGCTTTGGGCGCCGAGGCGCTGGCGGGCTTAAGCAAGGAGTACGCCTCTCTCGGCGAGGGACACGCCGCTTATTTAGAAGCCATGGAAGCCCTGAAAATCGCCCGCAGAGGCGGCGGACTGTACGCCGCCGGGGGCTGGGACGACATGGCCATGCTCTGCGCCCGGGCGCTGAAGATCATCGAGAAGGAATACATGGACGGGGAGCTGTCGCTGCAATCCGTCAGCGAGCGGCTGCACATCAGCGCCAATTATCTGGGCGCGAACATCAAGAAATTCTATGGCGACACCTTCATGAACCTGCTGATCCAGAAGCGGATGGACGTGGCACTGAAGCTGCTGTGGAGCGGCAGCAGCCGCATTGCCGAGGTGTCCCGCCGCTGCGGCTACGCCGACCAGAGCTATTTCGGCTACTGCTTCAAAAAATACTACGGAAAATCCCCGGCGCGGATGCGTCAGGAGCAGAAAGAGGCCAACGCATGAAGAAAAAGGGCCTCAGCATGAATCTTATCATGGCGCTCACGCTCACGGCGGTTGCGGTGAGCGTGCTGCTGTGCGCCAATCTGGTCTTTATGCAGACCTACCGTCAGACGCTGCTGCGCAACGCCGAGACCACCAGCCGTCAGGCCATCGCACAGGCCGGCAGCACCATGAATGAATATTTGGAGGACATGAACGACGCGGTGACGCTGTTGACCGGCTATCTCGACCTGCCGGCGGAGGAACGGGAAGCCCGGTTCGAGGCGTTTCTGGAAATCCGCGCCGACGTGGTGGCCGTCACCACCTACGACGCGGAGGGGGAAATGCGCAACTGCTACAGCCTTGGCCGCCGTCTGCGGGAAGATATCCTGCAAAACCTTTCCTTTGACCCGGACAAGCGGGAGCTTTACGAGACGGGCTTCATTTCCGCGCCCCACGTGATGTCGATTTTTGTGGAGGACTACCCATGGGTCGTGACCATCATCCGCCCGTCCCTTACCCGGGAGGGGGAGCGGTACATCGCCGTGGACGTGAGCTGCTCCAATATTTCCACCTATATCAGCGGCGTGGGCATCGGCCAGCGGGGCTACTGCTTCCTTGAGGACACGGAGGGAAACCTCGTTTACCACCCCCAGCAGCAGCTCATCTATTCCGATCTGAAAAGCGAGAATACCGACCTGACGGCCTCTCTCCCGGACGGGACGCACGTGGAGGGGAGCACCATCTACACCGTCCAGACGCTGGAAAACGGCATCTGGCGGGTCGTAGGCGTCAGCTCGTTTCAGGAGCTGATTACCGACGCCCTGCGGGAGATCATGCGCATTACCTTCATCGGCGCACTGTTTATTCTGGCTGCGGCGGTGCTGCTGAGCCTGATGCTTTCCCGGGTGCTGTCCAGTCCCATTCACGATCTGATCGTCGCCATGCAGAGCTTTGAAAAGTCCGGCGAGGGCTTTTCCTATGAACCCGTCACCGGCGTCCGGGAGGTGGAGAACCTGTCGGCGTCCTTTGACCACATGGTCAAAAAGATTCAGAAGCTCATGGCCACGGTGCGCAGTGAGGAAGTCAACCTGCGCAAGACGGAGCTGAAAGCCCTACAGGCGCAGATCAACCCCCACTTCCTCTACAATACGCTGGACTCCATTTCCTGGATGTGCGAGCGGGGAAAAAACGCGGAGGCCGTGGTGATGGTCAACGCGCTGGCGCGGCTGTTCCGCATCAGCATCAGCAAGGGCCACGAGCTGATCCCCATTCGCAGCGAGGTGCAGCACGCCCAGAGCTATCTGCAAATCCAGAGCGTGCGCTACAAGGAGCAGTTTTCCTACCACTTCGACGTGGAGGAAGACTGCACGGAGTACCTGTGCAACAAGATCACCCTCCAGCCCATCATCGAAAACGCCATCTACCACGGCGTCAACGGTCTGGTGGACGAGGGACATATTGAGATCCGTGTCCGCGCCGACGGGGAGGATATTCTCTTTACGGTGGAGGACAACGGCGTGGGCATGGAGCCAGAGCAGATCGAGGAAATTTTCCGCCGGAAGCCCGACGGAAAGTCCGGCATCGGCATCAAGAATGTCAACGACCGGCTGAAAATCTGGTTCGGAGACGCCTACGGCATCACCATCGAAAGCGTCCCGGACGAGGGGACGAAGGTGACGGTGCGTATGCCGAAGGTACGGGAGGAGACGGAGTATGAAAAGCATTAAGTGGATCGCCGTTTTTCTGGCGCTGCTGGTGTGCCTTTCCGGCTGCGCCGGTACGCATCAGAGCGGCGGGTCGTACAATATTTACCTGATTGCCAAATCCTCCACCACGGAGTTTTGGAAAGCGGTTTTTTCCGGGGCAAACGCCGCGAAATCCGAATATAACGTGCAGTTGACCATCCTTGCCCCGGACACGGAGGAGGACTTTGAAGTACAGAACGACTACATCCGGCAGGCCGTGGCCGACGGGGCGGACGCCATCGTTTTCTCCGCCATCAGCTACACGGAAAACGCCGCCGCCATCGACGAAGCCGTGGCCGCGGGCGTCCGGGTGGTGGTCATTGACAGCGATGTGGATTCCAAAGGCGTTTCCGTGCGCATCGGGACGGACAATGTGGCGGCCGGGCGCATGAGCGGGGAGGCCGCGCTGAAAACGGCGCAGGAGAAAATCGTTGTGGGCATTGTCAACGCCTACGCCGAGACCCAGAACTGCCGGGAGCGGGAGCAGGGCTTCCGGGAGGTGCTGCTTGGGGACAGCCGGGTCAAGGGTATCTATGCCGTCAATGTTTCCACCGATGCTCTGGAAGCCCGTCTGGCGGCGGAGAAGCTGCTGCGGGAGCATCCGGAGATCAACGTGCTGATCGGCTTCAACGAGCCGCTGGCCGTGGGCGTGGCTCAGGCGGTGGACTCCCTGGGGCTGACGGGTCAGGTACACGCCGTGTCCTTCGACAGCAACGTCAACTGCATCGAGCTGCTGCAAACGGGGGCGGTGGCCGCCCTGGTGGTGCAGAATTCCTACGCCATGGGGTATCTGGGCGTAGAAAAGGCGTGGCAGGTTTTGCAGGGGGAAAAATTCGATTCCACGGCGCTCATCGACACCGCGACCACCATCGTCACCAAAGAAAATATGTTTACCATGGAGAGCCAGAAGGCCATGTTTTCTTTCGGTTGATCGGCGTACTTGCAATTTTTACCGTTTCTTAGGGCTTTTTGCACAAAAATACGGTGCGTTTTTTGGAGGCGGCAAAATTTTTTGAGAAAATCCGCGAGGAAAAATGACTGTGAAAAAAATCCGTATCTGATACAATATAGTCACGGTGAAGCCAACCCGGCGAAACCAAAAAATGAATTTTATGGAGGAAAAAAGCAATGAAAAAGGCACTTGCATTGCTGCTCGCGCTTGTCATGGTAGTCGCCATGGCCGCCTGCGGCTCCAAGACCACCACCCCCAGCACTAACGCCGCTACCACCCCCGCCCCCGCAGGGAACGAGACCGAGGCTCAGGTCGAAGCTTCCGAGCTGAAGGTCGGCGTGTTCTACTACACCTTCGCCGACACCTACATTTCCAGCGTCCGCACCGCTCTGGACGCACAGCTGGACAGCCTGGGCGTTACCTACAACAACTTCGACGGCAACAACAACCAGACCACCCAGAACGAGCAGATCCAGACCGCTGTCACCGACGGCTACAACCTGCTGGTCGTCAACATGGTCACTTCCGGCTCCCCCGACGTTGCCAACGAGATCATCTCTCTGGCGAACGGCACCCCCGTTATCTTCTTCAACCGCGCCATCGAGGCTGACGGCGAGGAAGGCACCGTCCTGAACGCCAACACCAACATCTGCTTCATCGGCACCGACGCTCCCGAAGCCGGTCACCTGCAGGGCAAGATGGTCGGCGAGTACCTGCTGGCCAACTGGGATGCTGTTGACCTGAACGGCGATGGCAAGATCTCCTATGCCATGTTCAAGGGCGATGAGGCCAACGTTGAGGCCATCTACCGCACCCAGTACGGTGTTGAGGATGCCGACGCTGTCCTGACCGCTGCCGGCAAGCCCGCTCTGGAGTACTTCGACGCTTCCAACGCCTCCAAGTATCAGGTGGATCTGGGCGGCGCCTGGAGCGCACAGGCTGCTCTGGACTACATGAACACCAACCTGTCCCAGTACAACGAGGCCAACGGCAACATGATCGAGCTGATCATCTGCAACAACGACAACATGGCTGAAGGCGCTATCTCCGCTCTGGAGGCTGCCGGCTACAACACCGGTGCCGAGGGCGCGACCACCATCCCCGTGTTCGGCGTTGACGCTACCGACGCTGCCAAGGAGCTGATCGCTGCCGGCAAGATGACCGGCACTGTCAAGCAGGATGCCGAGGGCATGGCCGTCGCCATCGCCTCCGTCGTCAAGGCCGCCGGTGAAGGCACCGCCATGGCTGACGCCGTTGCTGCCACCGCCGGCACCAACGCCGAGATGTACTCCATCGCCGACGGCATCGCCAACAAGCTGTTCGTCGCCTACGCTGCCTACACCAAGTAAGTTATAAACCCAAAAAGGGCAGCCGCTGCTGTGTCGGCGGCTGCCCTTCACAGCTAAGCATGCTAGCGAAAAAGGAGGGGAATCCAGGTGGAGCAAACCGTACTGCTCCGGATGACGGATATCACAAAAACCTTTCCCGGCGTAAAAGCGCTGGATCATGTCAGCCTGGAGGTCAAGGCAGGCACCGTACACGCGCTGATGGGCGAGAACGGCGCCGGCAAATCCACGCTGATGAAATGCCTGTTCGGCATTTACAGCAAGGACAGCGGCCATATTTATCTGGAAGGCCGCGAGGTCAATTTCACCAGCTCCAAGGAGGCGCTGAACAACGGTGTCGCCATGGTTCACCAGGAGCTGAATCAGGCGCTCAAGCGGACTGTCATGGACAATCTGTGGCTGGGGCGCTATCCCAAGGTCGCGGGCTTTATTGTGGACGAGCACAAGATGCTTCGCGATACCAAAGCGATTTTTGAAGAGCTCGGCATCGACGTAGACCCCCACCGGGTCATGGGCACGATGCCGGTTTCCCAGCGTCAAATGGTGGAGATCGCAAAGGCCGTCTCCTATCACTCGAAAGTCATCGTATTTGATGAACCCACGTCCTCGCTGACCGAGGAAGAGGTTGAGCATCTGTTCAGGATCATCAACATGCTCCGGGACCGCGGCATGGGCATCATCTATATTTCCCATAAAATGGCGGAGATCAAGCGCATCTCCGACGAGATCACCGTCATGCGCGACGGCCAGCTGGTGGCGACCCGTCCGGCGTCGGAGCTGGAGATGAACGACATCATCCGTCTCATGGTCGGCCGTGAGCTTGGCAACCAGTTCCCCCCGAAGACCAACAAGCCCGGCGAGGTCTATCTGGAGGTCGAGCATCTGACGGGACTGTACAATAACCTGCGGGACGTTTCCTTCACCGCACGGCGGGGCGAGATCGTGGGTCTCGCGGGTCTGGACGGCAGCGGCCGGACGGAGACGCTGGAAACCATGTTCGGCGTCGCCACCCGCAAGAGCGGCCGCATTCTGCTGGACGGCAAGGAGTGCAAGAATCTGAATCCCCGGCAGTCCATCAAGAACAACTTTGCCCTGCTCACCGAGGAGCGCCGGGCGACGGGCATTTTCGGAATCCTGGACATCCGGGAGAATTCCGTCATTTCCAGTCTGGACAGGCACAAGCGGGCGGGCTTTGTCCTCAGCGACAAGTCCATGAAGAAGGACACCCAGTGGTCCATCGACGCCATGCACACCAAGACGCCTACCCAGGAGACGAAGATCCGCAGCCTGTCCGGCGGCAACCAGCAGAAGGTCATCATCGGCCGCTGGCTGCTCACCGAGCCGGACGTGCTGCTGCTTGACGAGCCGACACGCGGCATCGACGTCGGCGCGAAATACGAGATTTACCAGCTGATCCTCGATCTGGCGAACAAAGGCAAGACGGTCATCATGGTTTCGTCCGAAATGCCCGAGCTGCTGGGCGTGTGCGACCGGATTCTTGTCATGTCCGGCGGACGGCTGGCCGGTGAAGTCGATGCAAAGACAGCAACGCAGGAAGACATCATGCGTCTTGCGGCGAAGTATGTATAAGGAGGCAGCGGTATGGCAAATCCAGTCAAACAGCTTCAGAGAAAGAGTGAAGAATACCAAAGACTTGACAAGGCGGATCGCCGCCGGTTCTGGTCGGACGGCATTCTGAATAACGCGCTGTATATTCTGATGGTGATCTTCATCGTCTATACGGCAATCAAGAATAAGAACTTCCTGTCCGCGGGTTCCATCGCGAACATCGTTTCCCTTGTGGCGGCGTCATTGCCCATGGCGCTGGGCATCGCCGGCTGCATCGTCCTGACCGGTACCGACTTGTCCGGCGGACGTGTGGTCGGCCTGACCGCGGCCGTCGCGGGCGCACTATTGCAGGATCGCACCATCTCCCGGAAGCTTTTCTCCAACCTCCCGGCCATTACCCCGGGTTGGATTCTGCTGACGGTTCTCATTGTCGTCGCCATCGGCGCGCTGATCGGTATGGTGAACGGCTTCTTCGTAGCCAAGTTCAGCCTGCACCCCTTCATCGTGACGCTGGCCACCCAGCTCATTACTTACGGCCTGATCCTGATCTTCTTCATGCTCAACGGCAACAACGGCCAGCCCGTTTCCGGCCTGTCTCAGGAGTATAAGAGCGTGGTCTCCGCACCCATGATCCAGTTCACCACCGGCTCCGGTGCGAAAATTTCCATTCCGTGGTACGTGCTGTACGCCGTGATTTTCGTGGCGCTGATGTGGTTCATCTGGAACAAGACCGCTTTCGGCAAGAACATGTTCGCTGTCGGCTCCAACGCCGACGCTGCCAAGGTCTCCGGCGTCAACGTGTTCTGGACGACCGTAATGGTCCACACCCTGGCCGGTGCGATGTACGGCGTTACGGGCTTCATTGAGGGCGCCCGCATCAGCTCCATCACCCAGTCGGCGGGCCTTAACTACGAGTGCGACGCCATCGCGGCCTGCGTCATCGGCGGTGTTTCCTTCGTCGGCGGCACCGGCAAGATCAGCGGCATTGTGCTGGGCGTGTTCGTGCTGCGTATCATCTTCGTGGCACTGTCCATGCTGGGCATCGACCCCTCCATGCAGTACATCATCAAGGGCGGCATTATTCTGGCGGCCTGCTCGCTGGATATGCGGAAATATCTTGCCAAGAAGTAAACCATGTTTTATAATAGCGGCAGATGAAGGTCATCTGCCGCTATTGTGGAGAAAAGAGGCGGTATAAATGAAAACGATTCTGGTACTTGGCGGCGCGGGCTACATTGGCAGCCACACCGTGTATGAACTCATTGACAACGGCTACGACGTGGTCGTGGCCGATAATCTGGAAACCGGTTTCCGCAAGGCGGTGCATCCGAAGGCCAGATTTTATCAGGGCGATATCCGCAGTAAGGAATTCTGCGACCATGTGTTTTCCTCCGAGAAGATCGACGCGGTCATCCACTTCGCGGCGAATTCTCAGGTGGGCGAGAGTATGGTCAATCCCCTGAAATACTACGATAACAATCTGGGCGGCACCCGGACGATGCTGCAATCCATGATCGAGCATGGGGTAAAGTACATCGTCTTTTCCTCCACGGCGGCGACCTACGGCGAGCCGGAGCATGTGCCGATTCTGGAGACCGACCCCACCCACCCGACGAACTGCTACGGCGAGACGAAGCTCTCCATGGAGCGGATGTTCTACTGGGCGTCCGTTGCCCACGGCATCCGGTTTGTGGCGCTGCGCTACTTCAACGCCTGCGGCGCGCATATGTCCGGTAAGATCGGCGAGGCGCATGACCCGGAGACCCACCTGATCCCCATTATTTTGCAGGTCCCCAACGGACGGCGGGATCATGTGTCGATTTACGGCGACGACTATCCCACCCGGGACGGCACCTGCGTCCGGGATTACATCCACGTCACTGACCTTGCTTCCGCCCACATTCTGGCGGCGGAGTACCTGATGAACGGCGGGGAAAACAACGTCTTCAATCTGGGCAACGGCGTGGGCTTCACGGTGAAGGAGATCATCGACACGGCGGAAAAGGTCGTGGGCAAGCCCATCAAGTGCGAGATGGCCCCCCGCCGCGCGGGCGACCCGGCGCAGCTGGTGGCGTCCAGCGAAAAGGCGAAGACCGTGCTTGGCTGGAAGCCGAAATATGACGATATTGAGACCATCATTGGTTCCGCATGGAACTGGCACAAGGAGCATCCCCATGGCTATGACGACTGAAACTGTTTGGGCGGCGCTGGATGCGCTGCTGGATTACGCGAAAAACTGCGGCCTTCTCCACCCGCTGGACGAGACGTTCGCACGGAATACCCTTCTTTCTGAACTGCGGTTGGAGAGTTACGAAAAGCAGGAGCAGCACTTTGATTTCCCGGAGTGCCTGAATCTGCTGTGCGATTACGCCGCCCAGCAGGGGATGATCGCGGATACCATCGCCGAACGCGACCTGTTCGACACGAAGCTCATGGGCTTCCTGACGCCCCGCCCGTCGGAGGTGGTGCGGGAATTCCGGTCGCGGTATACCCAGTCCCCCAAGGCGGCGACGGACTACTTCTACACCCTCAGTCAGGACTGCAACTACATCCGCCGCGACCGCATCGCGAAGGACGAGCGCTGGACGGCGGAGACCAAATACGGGAAGCTGGAGATCTCCATCAACCTGTCCAAACCGGAAAAAGACCCACGGGACATCGCGGCGGCGAAGCTGAAAAAGGCGTCCGGTTACCCCAAGTGTCTGCTCTGCCCCGAAAACGTGGGCTATGCGGGAACCATTTCCCACCCGGCGCGGCAGAATCTGCGGGTCATGCCGGTAATGGTGAACGGCCAGCTCTGGGGCTTCCAGTATTCGCCCTACGTTTATTATAATGAGCACTGCATCGTCATGAACGCCCGGCACACGCCCATGGTCATTGACCGGGGAGTGTTCGATAAGCTGTTTTCCTTTGTGGAGCAGTTCCCCCACTATTTCCTTGGGTCGAACGCGGACCTGCCCATTGTGGGCGGCAGCATATTGTCCCACGAACATTTTCAGGGCGGCCACCACAGCTTCCCCATGGAAAAGGCGGAGAAGGAGTTTGGCTTCGAGGTTCCCGGCTTTGACGACGTGGACTGCTGCGTGGTGAAATACCCGATGACGGTGCTTCGCCTGAATTCCCGGATGTGCAACGCCCTGCACGCCATGCCCATGCGCC
>JABLTK010036913.1_pt1 | contig 12860 bp, 9 predicted proteins | sample 7160131 | NCBI WGS metagenome assembly JABLTK01 (sample SAMN14651221, study PRJNA627086) | human gut metagenome | isolation source: feces | host: Homo sapiens
ACTGGAATCTGAGAAAATTTGCCGGGACGAATTGTTTCAGCCATATCGAAAACAGCCTTTGCGGCAGGTGAGTTTTCATATAGTTCTTTACCCATTGATGGATATTGAGCACCTTGTCCTGAAAAAACAAAAACAGTTTTTGCCATAAGACTTTTAACCTCCGTTAAATTTATCGTATTTTAAGCATTATTTTAGATATGATTCCGAAAAAAGCAGATTTCATACCGAAAATAAATTATTTACACCAACGAATAATACAGCTTCCTGTTGTAAGACCTCCGCCGAAAGCACAAAGAGCGATTATATCACCCTTCTTGAGAAGTCCAGCCTGACTTGCTTCGTGGAGAGCAATAGGAACACTTCCTGAAGAAGTATTGCCATAGTGATTGATATTGCAGAAAAATCTTTCTCTTGGAATATCAAGCTTTGCTGCGGCTGTATTAATAATTCTGATATTAGCCTGATGAGGAATAACCCAATTAACATCACTCTGTTGAAGACCAGCTTCTTCAACGACTGTTCTTATACCCTCAGGCATAGCAGTTACAGCAAACTTATAAACATCATTACCCATCATCTGAAGAAGTGCAGGTTCAGGCTTATGTTCATAGAACGGAGAAGAGTTTTCACCGTGAGGAATACGAAGAACCTCGTCATTTCCTGCGGCAGTAAGATGAATTGCAAGGAGGTCATCACCCTCGCCAAGAACAGCGGCAGCACCGCCATCACCGAAAAGAACGCAGGTTGAACGGTCTTTCCAGTTTGTTATGTTAGAGAGGTTATCCATAGAAACGACAAGAACATACTTTACCTTTTTTCTTACAAAGTAGCCATCTGCAACATCAAGAGCATAGATAAAGCCTGAGCAAGCGGCATTAAGGTCGAAAGCAGGGCATTTTGCACCAATTTCCTTTTGAATCATACAGCCCTGAGAAGGTGTAAGATTTTCGCCACGCATAGTAGAGCAAATAATGAGGTCAAGCTGTTCAGCAGTGATACCTGCATCATCAAGTGCCTCTTTAGCTGCTTTTACGCAAAGCTCAGTAATAGTTTCGTCCTTACAGATTCTTCTTTCCTCGATACCTGTTCTAGTACGAATCCATTCATCGTTTGTCTCAACGATAGTTGCAAGCTCATCATTTGTAAGGATATAATCAGGCACAGCCTTGCCTGTTCCGAGAATGCTGAAACTCATAAAAACTTTTCCTCCGTTTTTGAAATAAATATCTGATTTACGAAATAATTCGACCGAATAAGTCGAATTTTCAAGGAAAATTAAACATAGTAGTATTGTATAAAAATAATTTTCTTTGGCATATTATGCACATTTTATTTTAATATATAATACAGCCTTTGTCAAGTTATTATGCGACATAGGTGTCGGGTTGCTGCTCCTAAAACGGTGCGTGACCGCACAGGACAAGCCGCGAAACCGCTTGGCAAGTCTTGCTCGTAATGTATTAGAGAAGATTGTTGCTGCGAATGATAAAACTACCAATTAGCTAATTGACTTATCTAAGACAGATAAAAGTTTTGCTCAAGGCGGCGTGCCGCCGCTGTCAAGCCGCGGAATCGCTCGACAAGTCTCGCTCGTGATAAGCGTGAGAAATTTTTCACGCGGAGGACTAAACTACCGATTAGCTAATTGGCTTATCTAAGACAGATAAAAGTTTTGCTCAAGCTTTTTCAAAAGCTTGCAGGGTCGAGGGACAGAGTCCCTCGTGGGTGTTAAGGGCAAAGCCCTTAACATATCGTTCTTCTCAAGCGGTGGACGAAGTCCCACTCTCAAATTCCTTTTGTTAGTAACGATAGTTCCGCAAGGTTTTCACTTAAAGCACTTAAAAATCTTGCTCAATCCTTTTCAAAATTGTTATTAACTGCAAAAATCCTCCAAAAGACGATTAAGCTCTTTCTTAGATTCGGCTTTGATACCATCTTTTAGAGCCTCTTGGTCGCTTTTTGGAAGTTTAGCAGTAGATGCGTTTGTTATTTCTATCGGCTTGTCCGAATTTGATGAGTAAACAGCAATTTTCCCATTATATTCCTTTAAAATGTAAAATTCTTCAGATTTAGATAAAGCTTCAGAGCTTTCTTCAATATAGCTTGTCTGTGTAGTTGGAGGAGTGTTTTCAGCATTTACACTTGGCAAAGAGGGAATCAGTATACCATTTATAACAAGGCAGAATATCACAAAGCAACCTGTAACAGCAATCATTTTTTTCATTATAATTACTCTCCTTTTATGAAATATTTGGATTTTTCAAGCTTAATTTTGCCAGAAATATGGCGATTTATTCGTCAAATGCTATAAAATTTCTTTAAAATTTAGGTAAATCGCAAATATATTTTGAATTTTTTAATTTTTCATTCCATTTTTTTGATTTTATGGTATAATACTAAGGATAACATTCAATTCTTATATGTAAGATAAGCAAGCTATGATTATTTTTGATTTATTAGAACGAATTATTTTTCGGGAAAGGCGGGTTGTCGTGAATGAAAAATACTGATATAAGTAATTATTCTGACGAAGGTGGCGTGATGATTTTAACAGAGAACCACCCAGCTTTATCCAGAGTTTGGGGGATTGTTAAGAGAATACTTCTTACTGTCTTGCTGGTTGGAGCTATTACTGGTGTAGTAGTTATAATTTCTATTGTGGCTTATATAATTGATGTAGCAAACGAGCCGTTCAGTCTGGACCTCAGAAATGCAAAGAAAAATATAACCAGTAGTATTTATGTTACGAATGATGACGGAACAGTAACGCTCGACCAAAACCTTTATAACACAGCAAACCGTGTTTGGGTTGATTATAATAATATTCCAAAGGCGATGACAGATGCAGTTGTTTCTATTGAGGACAAGCGTTTCTATGACCATAAGGGTGTTGACTGGATTCGTACAAGTGGTGCTGTATTAAGCCTTATTACAGGAAGTGCTGATTACGGTGGCTCTACAATAACACAACAGCTTGTTAAGAATGTTACAGAGAATGATGATGTCAGCCTTAATCGTAAGATTACAGAAATATTTCACGCACTGGACCTCGAAAAGCAATACACTAAAGAGGAAATTCTTGAAGCTTACCTTAATATAGTAAACTTCGGAAGTGGTTGCAGTGGTGTTCAGGCTGCTGCAAATCTTTATTTTGATAAAGATATAAATGAGTGCTCTATTGCAGAGTGTGCGGCTATTGCAGGCATTACACAGAATCCTGCGGTTTATAATCCTCTTGCTTATCCTGAGAATAATAAAAAGCGTCGTGAAGTTGTTATCGGCGAGATGTATTCACAGGGCAGAATTACTCAGTCTGAGTATGAAGCGGCTATGAAAGAATCGGCAACAATGACCTTTGTTGGATATAGCTATAATGATGACGAGGACGAAGATACCACTCAAAGCTGGTATAATGATATGCTCTTTAGAGAAGTTTCTGAGGCCTTGCAAAAAAATCTTAATATAAGTGAAAGTGAAGCTGAAAGAAAGCTTTATACAGAAGGACTTAAAATATATTCAGCAATGGACCCAACAGCACAGAGTATAGCACAGAAAAAGGTTCTTCAGTGGAAAACTCCTAAGGATAAAAAGCTTGAATGTGGTTATATTATGATGGGACTTGACGGCAGGGTGCTTGCAACCATAGGCAGCCGTAAAGAAAAGGATGGATTATTCCTCTTTGATAGAGCAAATGGTGCATACCTACAGCCAGGCTCAACAATTAAGCCTATTGCGGTTTATGCTCCAGCTATTGAAGATAAGATAGTTAATTTCTCATCATTGATTTCAGATACAGCTATTCAGGATTGGGCTTATGATGCAAATGGAAATATCGTAGCAGGCCCTAATAACTGGTACGAAGGCTATCGTGGCAATATTACAGTTATGACAGCCCTTGAAATTTCATCAAACGCAGCAACGGTTAATCTTCTAAATCAAATAGGTATGAGAGAAAGCTATAACTATGCTACAAATAAGTTTAAGCTTGCACATCTCGACCCCGACCAAGACTCAAAAAATATCGTTGCTATGTCTATGGGTGGTGTTCACGGAGGAACAACTGTCCGTGAAATGACAGCTTCATATATTCCATTCTGTAATGGTGGAACATACTATGAGCCATATACCTACTATTATGTGACTGACCAAGATAACAATATTATTCTTGACCAAAGAGATAAGAGAGTTTCCTCTCGTGCTATAAGTGAAGAAACAGCGGCAATCATGAATAGATTGCTCCATCAGGTTGTCAGTGATAAAGAGGGAATTGGTTATCGTGCAGCAGTTACTGGCTGGGATATTATAGGCAAGACAGGTACTACTGATAATACCTATGACAACTGGTTTGTAGGTGCTTCTCCTTATGCTGTTGCAGGCATTTGGCAAGGACACGATATTCCTGCCTCAATAAATCAAGAAGAAGAGGGTAAGAATCATATTCTTTGGTCTGAGATTATGACAGAATATCTCAAAACTAAGGAACATAAAGATTTCAACATACCAGATACAGTTATTCCTCAGAAGTTCTGTCGAGAAACTGGTTTGCTTGCAAATTCACTTTGCCCAGATACAGTAATGGGCTATTATACATCGGATAATATGCCTGGAACTTGTATTTCTACCCACGGAAAAGTTATTACACCTCCGGAATCAAGCAATACAGAATATAGCCGGTCTGATGAATCATCTACTTCTGATACAAGCGATGAAAGCTCAACAGAAAGTATCGAAAGTACAGAGAGTGGAGAAAGCTCAACAGAGAGTACAGAAAGTATTGAGAGTGCGGAAAGCTCAACAGAGAGCGTAGAATCAGTTATAGAAACATCTGAACCAGAGCAGACAAGCTCAACAGAAACAAGATAAAATTATTTAATATAAAATGTAAGGGAGATATAAAAATGGTACAAGTAGCGGTTATGGGACATGGTGTAGTCGGTTCAGGCGTTGTAGAAGTTTTAACAAGCCACGCCGAAAGCATTGCAAAAAGAGCAAAGGAAGAAATCAATATCAAGTATATCCTTGATATAAGAGAATTTCCTGATAGTCCTCTTGCGGATAGATTTACAAAGAATTTTGAGGATATTTTAAACGATGAAGAAGTTAAAGTTGTTGCCGAGGTTATGGGTGGAGTCAATCCTGCTTATGATTTCGTTAAACGCTGCTTACAGGCAGGCAAAAGCGTTGTAACTTCAAATAAAGAGCTTGTTGCTAAGAAAGGTGCAGAGCTTCTTGCAATCGCACAGGAAAAGAACGCAAATTTCCTCTTTGAAGCAAGCGTAGGTGGTGGCATTCCAATTATCCGTCCAATGAGCCAGTGCCTTGCAGCAAATGATGTTATAGAGATTGCTGGTATACTCAATGGTACAACAAACTTTATTCTTACAAAGATGATTCGTGAGCAAATGCCTTTTGCAGATGCACTCAAAATGGCTCAGGAGCTTGGCTATGCCGAGAGAAATCCTAAGGCTGATATTGAGGGCGATGATGCTTGCAGAAAGATTTGTATTCTTGCCTCTCTTGCATATGGCAAGCATATTTATCCGGATTATGTTAATACAAAGGGCATAACAGAAATCACCCTCGACGATGTTCTTTATGCAGACGCATGGGGCGGAGTAGTAAAGCTTATAGGTCAGGTTAAGAAGCTTGCGGACGGTAAGGTCGATATTACAGTTGAGCCTATGTTCATTGAGCGTAGCAGTCAGCTTGCTGGTATTGATGATGTATTCAACGGTATTCTTGTTCGTGGCGATGCAACAGGCGATGTTGTATTCTATGGTAAGGGTGCTGGTAAGCTTCCTACTGCAAGTGCTGTTGTTGCTGATATTATCGACTGTGTTAAGCATCTTTCTGCAAGAAAGTATCTTGGTTGGGCAGATGGTTCAGAGAGCGATGTAGAACCTTATGCAAATACAATTATGAGCGTTTATGTAAGAGCAGAGTCTAACAATACGAAGTTAGCTTTTGAAAAAGCTACTGAGCTTTTTATAGGTGTTAAGCCTCTTACAAGAAATGGTGCTAAGGAAAATGAATTTGCTTTCACAACAGGCGATATGAAAGAATCTGATATAGAGAAAGCTATTAAGGCTCTTGAAGATAATGGCATAAAGGTTCTTTCAAAAATCAGAATTTCAGACCTTTAATTTTTAAAGATAATCTGATATAATAATCTTGTTTATTGCGTTGCTTGGCTTAACTCATATGAGCTGAACCAAAATAAGCGTATATATAAAATAAAAAGAGGGAGAAATTGCAGATGAGTTTAATAGTTCAGAAATTCGGCGGAAGCTCTGTGGCAAATGCTGAAAGAGTAATGAATGTCGCTAAAATAGTTACAGATACATATAAAAAGGGCAACAGTGTTGTTGTTGTTGTATCTGCACAGGGCGATACAACTGATGACCTTATCGAAAAAGCAAACGAAATCAACCCTAATGCTTCCAAGCGTGAGAGAGATATGCTTCTTGCAGCAGGCGAGCAGATGTCAATAGCACTTCTTGCTATGGCTATCGAAAAGCTTGGCTATCCTGTTGTTTCACTTCTTGGCTGGCAGGCAGGCTTTGAAACAAACTCAACTTATACGAGTGCAAGAATTAAGCGAGTAAACACAGACCGTATTATGAAAGAGCTTGATAAGAACAATATAGTTGTTGTTGCAGGTTTCCAAGGACTTAATCGTTATAATGATGTTACAACACTTGGTCGTGGTGGTTCTGATACAAGTGCAGTTGCTATTGCAGCAGCAGCACACGCAGACCTTTGCCAGATATTCACAGATGTTGAGGGCGTTTATACAGCCGACCCAAGAAAGGTCAAAAACGCAAAGAAGCTCAATACAATTTCTTATGATGAAATGCTTGAGCTTGCAACTCTCGGTGCACAGGTTTTGAATAACAGAAGCGTAGAAATGGCTAAAAAATATAACATAGAGCTTGAGGTGCTTTCAAGTATGACAAATGCACCAGGCACAATCGTTAAGGAGGCAGTTAAAATGGAAAAAATGTTGGTCAGCGGTGTAGCTAAGGATACAAATGTTGCTCGTATTTCAGTTGTTGGTGTTCCGGATGTTCCGGGTCTTGCGTTTAAGCTTTTCTCCAAGCTTGCTTCTAAGGGCATAAATGTTGATATTATTCTTCAGTCAATCGGTCGTGACGGCACAAAGGATATTGCTTTCACAGTAGCTAAGGAAAACGGCAAAGAAGCAGTTGCTATCATGGAAGACTTTATCTCTGTTGTCGGCGGTAAGTCTGTAACTCTCTCAGAAGATGTTGCAAAGATTTCTATTGTTGGTGCAGGTATGGAAAGCCATGCAGGCGTTGCTACAAAGATGTTTGAGGCACTCTTTGATGCACAAATCAACATTCAGATGATTTCTACAAGTGAAATCAAGGTTTCAGTTCTTATCAATGCAGATGATGCAGATAAGGCGGTTTCAGCTATCCACTCAAAGTTCTTTGACTAATATTTTATATTAAGCTAAGATATGAAAATAAGTAGGTTCACAACAGATTCGTTGTGAACCTATTTTTTATAGAAATTAAAAATTTTGCTCTGACTTTGTTAGTCCTCGGCTGAGAGAAATATTTTATGCTTAACAAAGTGTTTTGTTGAAATATAATTATGTGCTAAAAATTTGGATTCGATAGTTTTTAAAAAAATTTTTAGTTTTTTAAGAAATTTTTCTATAAGGCATATTTGACTATTGCTTATAATTAATAATTTCATATAAAGAGGAGAAATTTCTTTATAAAGGGATTTTTGAAAACGAAATACTCATAATGATTATAAAATATTAGCTATCAAATAAGCAGCAAATTATAACTTAAAAATTTTTTAAAAAGTTTAGAAAAAGTGTTGACAAAATGAATTGCATATAGTATAATAATGAAGCTGTGAGAAAACGAGGTGTAACTCAGTTTGGTAGAGTGCTTGGTTTGGGACCAAGATGCCGCAGGTTCAAGTCCTGTCACCTCGACCACAAAATTATTCAAAGGCAATAGGTGTATACCTGTTGCCTTTGAGCAGTATCATCAAGTTATAATGGTATTGCTCAAAGGCAACCTTGAAATAAGATTACCTTAAAAGAGAGAAGAACAAAGGCTAAGAAAAATCTTTGCCCTTGAATAAAGATATACAGCGTGTATCCTTATTCAAAGGCAATCCCCTTTTGATGAGTAAATAGAATGTGGGGGAAAGCCTTAGATTAAGTATACATTTTTCAGTGACCGTACCGACGCATAACCCGCTAATCGTTATCGTCCTGAATGTGGGAATTGTTCTCCACGAGAGAGCCTTCCACAGGCGTCTCCACTACAGCGTGTGTAAACACAGCCTTAAAACCGGTTTGACTTGTATACTTGTGTATTCAGTTTTGATTAAGAGTAATAAATTTTTATTACTCTTAAATAAAGTCATAGATGATAGTTTATGACTTTATTTAAGGGCAATTTCAAGTCTGCTATTAATAATTCGATTATGGAGAATGCGACTAAGATATTATTAAAAAAAGAAGGTGAAAATATGATATCAACTGTTGTACAATTAATCGGATATTCATTACTTGGTGGATTGGGCGGTTTAATACTTGGACTTGCTATAATTGGAGCACTTACTGTATACAATGAACGCTAATAAAAAAGTCAAGACCTATGCCCCAGAAATTGCGAATCGTAAAGGCATAAGACTTGACAAATATATCCAAAATAGGTTATAATGAAACCTAAGAATGGCGTCTATAAGTCGTTAGGTAATGTTGGTTACCTTTACGGCGTATGCCCATTGGTTGCTGGGAACAACTGATGGGCTATAGATGTTTTTTATTTTATCTACAAATCTATTATACCTCGCTTGGATATATTTGTCAATAAAAACTTATTTATTTATTCATTTATTTTTACGAACAAAATTATAACTGGGACTTGAAGTCCCAGTTACGCAAAAAAAGCCGTAGCCCTGCAAAGCAAATAAAGCTTGCAGAGCTACGGTTCTATTTATATTATATCTTGGATTTGTAAGTTCCACAAGTATTCTAAATTTTACAAATTAACTTTTATTTGCAAATTTCTTTTAATATAAATTAATTTATGCAATATGCAACAAATATTGTATAAAATTTTGGCACAATATCACTTGATTTTATTTATGAAATATATTGATTTCAGATGATAAACTTAATATAATATAACTTAAAGAAGTTATAGAAGAAAATCAAGTAATATTAAATAGTTCTAAAATAGAATTTATTATATTTAGCGGTGATTATTGTTGTAAAGATATAAAATAACATTTATCCTATTTTTCCTTACATCATTTAATTATTTACTAATAAAATAAGTACAACTAGGACTTTAAGTTTTTATATTTTGGGAGGAGGTATTGCTATGAAAAAATCAACAGGGATTATAATAGTTGCTCTTATTGAATCAGCAACTCTTATAATTAATACATGTATTACTTCAAAAATTTCATATAATGAAGGTTACAAACAAGCACAAGCTGATGCTCAAAATGAAACATCTATTTTATCACAATCAGTTAATGAGGTTGATTCTCAAGCTCAATCTTCTTTTGAATCAGAAATAAGCCAACTCCAACAAAATGAGTATAGTGAATATCAACAAATATCAGAAAATAGTTCAGTCAAACAAAATAATGTTTATAAGGAAAATAGTATTGATGATAATAGTTCTGAAAATATTAGTAGTGTTGATAATAGTGATACTGACACTACCACACCCTCCTTAATAGGTGTAAGTTGGAGTGACGAGGACAGGTATGAGTTATTTTCTGGAAATGGAAACAACGGTTTCATTATGTTCGGAAAAACATATACAAACGGATTTACAATCAGTATGGGAGCATCCTATAATATTTGGGGAAATGGAACACAATATGTCACATATAATATAGAATCAATATCAAAAATGTATTCTACTATAACTGTATTAGCAGGTCATATTGATGGCTATGTTAGTGATAGTATCCTCGTACAAATATTATTAGATAAAACAATAGATGATAACCCTGATTATGAATATACAATAAATCCTACAGTTTCACCTAAAAATCTATCTATTGATATTAAAGGAAAATCATCAATGACTATTAAAGTATCTAATAATGGTGGCAGTGATAATAAAATAGGATTTGCGAACCTTTCTTTCAAATAGACCATCGAATTTTATATAAATATATACAAATATTCTTGCAAATACTTTCTCTATAAAGACATATAATTAAGTAGGACTTGAAGTTCCAGTTATAGAAAAATATGGTTTTGTAAACTACTAGTTAATCTGAACTAAGAATAAAAAACAATTTACTAAAATAAATATGAATAGGTGAATTATGTGAATATAGAAGAAATAAAGCACAATTTTATAGAATATATTAATGAAAAAAAGGGAATAAGTAGTATTTTTGGTAAATTGGAATTTACCAATTGCGATAGAATAGGGGAAGGTGGAAATGGTTTAGTATATTTAGCAAAGTTAAATGGAAAAAATGTGGCTGTAAAATTTTTAATATCTATTTCTGATAGAAAAATTAATCGTTTTAAGTCAGAATATTTTAATACAAATTATGTAAGAGATGAATTGAATAATATTGTTAATCTAATATATTATGGTGAAGTGATGGTTAAGGAAGATATTCTTGTTCCATATATAATAATGCCTCAATATATTGAAAACCTAAAAAAGTACAGAAAAGAAAAGAATGAAATAAAGGAAGAAGACTTTGTATATTTAGTAAAATTTCTTTTTTCAACATTAAATTCAATTCATAAAAAAGGAATTATACATCGGGATATTAAACCAGAAAATATTTTAGTAGATGATGAAGGAAAATTTGTACTTGCAGATTTTGGTATTGCACATTTTAGTGAGGAAAATTTTCCAATAGATAATAAAACAAAAAAAAGTGAACGTTTAGCTAATATAGAGTTTTCAGCACCTGAACAAATTAGCAATCATGAGAAAGTAACACGAGCAGCAGATATATATTCAATGGCTCAAGTTATGTATTGGTATATTTTTGGAGTTATAAATAGGGGAACAGGTGCTGAGTGTATTTCAAAAAGATACAATTGGGCTGATGGATATATTTATGACTGTATTATTAATAAGTGCCTTAGAAATAATCCTGAAGATCGTTTTCAATCAATAGATGAAATAGAAGAATTTTATAAACAGGAAAAGTTAGATACAAAAGAATTAGATCCATTTGAAGATATGTATAAATTTCATAGTGCGGTATTATCAATTGTTCCTGAATTTTATGGTCAAGCATTTTCAATTACTGATAAAAATATTATGAATAAATTATTTGAAAAAATTTTTGAAGAAAAATATAATCGGCCAATAGAATTTAATACAGGTATAGGAAATAATAGTATTTCTTCAATAAAAAGATTAGAAAATGATGACTTCCTAATGGGAGCAAGACAATTAAATATTCAACGAGTTTGGGGATTATTAACAAATTGTATTTATGATGATATTTTATTATTGGAAATAGGGGAATCATTACCATATATAATAGATGGGAAAGAATATAGTGCAGTAGCCCTTATAGAAAATGAGGATATTGTTCCTTATAGTGCAATTGAAAGCGGATATATACGATATAAAGGTGCGGTACATAAAATAGAAGATTTAAATGTCGAGGAACGTTATGTTGGAAATAATTATCATGTAATTGCACTTGCACCATTTCACAGTTGTACAATTATAAAGAAGAATGATGAATTTATTGGAAAGTTGCAAAAAATTGATAAATTACAACCAGATGATATAAACAGGTTGAAAAATCAAATACATATGAATATAACAGATGATGTTTCTATGAGATTATAGTTATATTAAAAATTAAACATTATACAAGATACAAGTCCCAGTTAAATAAGAGAATACGCAACCTTTAAAGTAAATAGATGCTTTAAAGGTTATGGATTCGTTTTATTAGGTTAATTATTGGTAGTACACTTCTATCTCTTCCTGTAAATTCAAATTTGAGGAATTAAATTCTTTATCATAATTGATATTAAATAATTCTATTGAAAACTCATCCATTGAAGCTTTGTTTTTCTCAAATTGAATAAGCTCTTGAATTGTACCACATTTTTTCATCAATGGATTAAGTAACATATGATATGAAATTATATTTCCAGTAGTAAAAGTAAGGGCTGTTGTATCAATAATCATACCATATTCTTTTAAGGTTTTTAGATTGTTTAGAAATTCTGTAAATTGAATTTCTATTTCCTTAGATTTTGGTGATAGCAAATCTGAAACTTTAAAAATAAGTACTAAATATCCGTCATTAACATCTCTTATTTCTGAATCGACTTTAAATTCTAAACCAGATTGTATTAGCTTTCTAATCTGTGCAATAAACTCCGAAGAATACACTATTTTTGTTTTTTTATTCGAGATTTCGTTTACAAATGGAGTATAGTAAGCGTCTATTTTTTCTATAAGGCTATTCCAGTAAGTATAAATATCCCTTGGAAATCTTGATTTCCATAATTCATATTCTTTATTTGAATCTTCTTGATTATCATTTTTGATGTTGAGAAGATTCTTTTTTTGTTCATACCAGATATACATATAGCTGTTGAGAGTAGAAATATCCCATTTAGAGTAGTAAGTCTTTTCTTTGTTAAATAAGGAAAGTTGATCAGAATTAAAAGATTCAATTTCAAACCCAAGGTATTCTTCCATAAAGAAAAAAGTTCGGACAACATCTTCAATGGAACGAATATCAATATCTGATAATGCAGATGGATCCACATCAAGAGCTTGTACAAGTTTATTTCTTATTTCTGATTTAGGAGCCATAAGATCTCCTTCATATTTTCT
>JABLTK010051541.1_pt1 | contig 12847 bp, 7 predicted proteins | sample 7160131 | NCBI WGS metagenome assembly JABLTK01 (sample SAMN14651221, study PRJNA627086) | human gut metagenome | isolation source: feces | host: Homo sapiens
CGGTCAGCTGCATATGGGACATGCGCTGGACGAAACCCTGCAGGATATTCTGATCCGGTACCGCCGGATGCAGGGCTACTGCACGCTGTGGCTGCCTGGTACGGATCATGCTTCTATTGCAACAGAGGCAAAGATTGTAGAGGCGATGCGGAAAGAGGGCATCACCAAGGACGATATCGGCAGAGACGGCTTTTTAAAGCGTGCCTGGGCATGGAAGGAGCAGTACGGCGGCAGAATCGTAGAGCAGCTCAAGAAGCTGGGCTCCTCCTGCGACTGGGAGCGGGAGCGTTTTACCATGGACGAGGGCTGCAACCGGGCTGTCCGGGAGGTGTTCGTCCGGTATTATGAAGAAGGTCTGATCTACCGGGGAGAACGGATCATCAACTGGTGCCCTCACTGCCACACTTCCATTTCCAATGCAGAGGTGGAATTTGAGGAGCAGGACGGCTTCTTCTGGCACCTGCGGTATCCGCTTTCTGACGGCAGCGGTTATCTGGAGCTTGCCACCACCCGTCCGGAGACCCTGCTGGGTGATACGGCAGTGGCAGTGAACCCGAAGGATGAACGCTACAAGCAGTATGTGGGCAAGACAGTGGTTCTGCCTTTGGTTGGCAGAGAAATCCCGGTGGTTGCAGACAGCTATGTGGATATGGAATTTGGTACCGGCGTTGTAAAGATCACACCTGCCCATGACCCCAACGACTTTGAGGTGGGCAGACGGCATGATCTGCCGGTAATCAATGTGATGACCGATGATGCCAAGATTATTGCGGATTACCCCAAGTATGCGGGTATGGATCGATATGAAGCCCGGAAAGCCATTGTGGCAGACCTGGAGGCAGGAGGCTATCTGATTCAGGTGGAGCCTCATGCTCACAACGTAGGCACTTGCTACCGGTGTGGCACCACCGTAGAGCCGAGAGTATCCCTCCAGTGGTTTGTGAAGATGGAGGAGCTTGCAAAGCCTGCTATTGACGTGGTGCGCAGCGGAAAGATCAAGTTTGTGCCGGAGCGTTTTGACAAGAACTACTTTAACTGGATGGAGGATATCCGGGACTGGTGCATTTCCCGTCAGCTTTGGTGGGGACATCAGATCCCTGCCTTTTACTGTGATGATTGCGGCGAGCTGGTAGTCACCAAGGAGGATACGGCGGTTTGCCCCAAGTGCGGCAAGCCCATGCGGCAGGATCCGGATACTCTGGATACCTGGTTCTCCTCTGCTTTGTGGCCCTTCTCCACGTTGGGCTGGCCGGATCATACCGAGGAACTGGATTACTTCTATCCCACTTCTACTTTGGTTACCGGTTATGACATCATCACCTTCTGGGTATCCCGTATGATCGTTGCCGGTATGGCACACATGAAGGAAATCCCCTTTGACACGGTGCTGATTCATGGTCTGGTGCGGGATTCCCAGGGCAGAAAGATGTCCAAGTCCCTGGGCAACGGCATTGACCCCCTGGAGGTCATTGACCAGTACGGTGCGGATGCCCTCCGGTTTATGCTGGCAACGGGCAATGCGCCGGGCAATGATATGCGCTACATGGACGAAAAGGTGAAGGCATCCCGGAACTTTGCCAATAAGCTGTGGAATGCTTCCCGGTTTATTATGATGAACCTGCCGGAGGATTACGAGCTTACCGGTCTGCCGGAAAGCCTGACCATTGAGGATAAGTGGATTCTGACCCGGTTCAATGACCTGTGCAAGGCGGTTACCGAGAATCTGGACAAGTTTGAGCTGGGCATTGCAGTTTCCAAGCTGTATGATTTCATCTGGGATGTATACTGCGACTGGTACATTGAGCTGACAAAGCCTCGGATCATGGCCGGCAGCGCAACCAAGGAAAGCGCCCAGGCGGTTCTGGTTTGGGTAATGCAGGGCATGCTGAAGCTGCTGCATCCCTTTATGCCCTTTATTACCGAGGAAATCTGGCAGGCGCTTACCGGCGGCAAGACTCCCATTATGCTGGAGCGTTATCCGGAATTTGACCCGGCTCTGGATTACCGGGGGGATGCGGATGCCTTTGAAAAGGTGATTGCAGCCATCTCTGCAATCCGGAATCTGCGTACCTCCATGAACGTTCCGCCTTCTGTAAAGGCGAAGGTATGCATCGAGACCCAGGATCAGGAGCTGTTCCGTTCCTGCGGCATGTTCTTTGAAAAGCTGGCGTTTGCATCCGGCGTGGAAGTGGCATCCGGCTTTTCCATGGAGGATGCAGCGACCGCAGTAACCGATGCCTGCCGGATCTTCATCCCCATGGATGAACTGGTGGACAAGGAAAAGGAACTGGCACGGCTGGAAAAGGAGCGTGCAGCCGTACAGAAGGATCTGGACTTCCTTGGGGGCAAGCTCAGCAACCAGGGCTTCCTGGCAAAGGCGCCTGCAAAGCTGATTGAGGCGGAGCAGGCAAAGCTTGCAAAGGCGAAGGACAAAATGGAAAAGATCATGCAGTCTATCGCTGGGCTGAAAAAATAAGGATGGGGAGGACGGAAGTCCTCCCTTTTTCTGAGGTGAGAACATGACATATGCACAGACAATGGAATACATCAATCACTTTGGGCACACAGGGGCACCGGTGACGGATCTGAGCCGGATGGAAACACTGCTGGAGGCGCTGGGGAATCCCCATCGGCAGCTGAAATTCGTCCACATTGCCGGTACAAACGGCAAAGGCTCCACCTTGACCTACTGTGCGGAAGCCGCCATGACCGCCGGCATCCAAACAGGCATGTTCACCTCTCCCTATATTCTGTGCTACGAGGATCGGATTCGGGTCGATGGGGAGAATATCCCCCGGGATGCGCTTTGCCGACTGGGGGAGCAGGTGCGGAAGCATGCGCCGGAGCTGCCTTTTTCCCAGTTTGAGATCACCCTTGCCATTGCACTGCTGTATTTTCTGGAGCGCCGGTGTGAGTTGGTGTTCCTGGAGGTGGGCATCGGGGGACTGCTGGACGCTACCAACGTGGTGGATCCCCTGGTAAGCGTCATCACCTCCATTTCTCTGGATCACACCGCCCTGTTGGGGGATACGGTGGAGCAGATTGCCCGGCAGAAGGCAGGGATCATTAAGCCCCATCGTCCGGTGGTGCTGGCACCTGCCAATCTGCCGGAGGTATGCAGCGTGGTGCGAAACCGGGCGGCGGTGGTGGATGCCCCTTTGCAGGAGGCGGAGCAGATTCCTTTGGAGATCCGGCGGCAGGATATTGCCGGGGCATCCTTCGTGTATGGAAACAGACCCTATGAAATTTCCATGCCTGGACTGCATCAGATCCACAACGCCATGACTGCGGTCTGTGTGCTGCATGTGCTGGAGCAGCTGGGATATCACATTTCAGAGGAAGCCATCCGACAGGGGCTTTTGCATGGGAAGGTGCCTGCCCGGATCCAGGTGCTGTGCCGGGAGCCTTTGACCCTGCTGGACGGGGGGCATAATCCGGACGGCACAGAGGCGCTGCGGGATACGCTGAACGCCTGCGCTCCCAAGCCCATATACGGGGTGGTGGGGCTGATCGACACCAAGGATTATCAGCATGCTGTGGCAAATCTGGAGCAGGTGCTGGAGCAGGCATTTTGTGTGGATGGTTTTGCTCCCAACAGTGTGCCGGCGGAAACCCTGGCGGAGGCATTCACCCGCATTTCCGCAATGCCCCTGCCCTTGAAAGCGGCTTATGCCAAAGCGGTGCAGCTTGCAAAAGCCCATGGGGGGACTGCTGTGATCTGTGGTTCTCTGTACCTTGCCAGCCGGTTTTTGGCAGAGATGGGTATGAATAAAATGTGAATATTCTAAAAAGTTGCCGTTTGCTATTGCAAGCGGCATTTCTTTGTAGTATAATGAAATTATGTTGGGGATCTTGTCGAAAAAGAAACATGACAAGCTGCTCCGCCTGAAAGGAAAGAACCTGCAAAGCCCTGTTTTTCGGGGCTGGATGGTTTTTGATCCGGCAGAGCGAAAGAAGGATCCCGGCTTGTGTAGAGAATGATTTCAACAAAAGAAATGAGGCTGTTTTTATGGTATTTTCCAGTCTTTTCTTTTTGTATTTGTTTTTACCATTATGCCTACTGGTCTATTGGCTGGCACCGAAAATCGAATACAAAAATAATGTACTGCTTCTTTTTTCACTGATCTTTTATGCCTGGGGAGAGCCACTGTGGGTGCTGCTGCTGGTATTCAGTGCCACGGCAAACTATCTGTTCGGACTGCTGATCGAAAAATATCGGGGGAAAGCCGGTGCAAAAACTGCACTGGTTTCTTCTTTGGTGCTGAATCTGGGGCTGTTGTTTCTGTTCAAGTACAGCGCTTTTACCGCTGAAAACATCAATGCTCTGTTTTCCATTCATCTGCCCGTCCCCAACATCCGGCTTCCCATCGGCATTAGTTTTTATACCTTCCAGACTATTTCCTATGTGGTGGACTGCTATTGGGACAAGATCCGGGCTCAGCGGAGCTATTCCAAATTCCTGCTGTATGTATCCATGTTCCCCCAGTTGGTGGCTGGGCCCATCGTCAGGTACAGCACCATCGAGCCGGAGCTGTCCAAACGGTATGCCACTGCCCATGACATCAGCGAGGGTCTGACCCGGATCATGATCGGTCTGGGCAAAAAAGTCATTCTTTCCAACCATCTGAGTACCATCGTAGACGCATTCTTCACCGGTGATCTGGATCAGGTTTCCGTGGTGGGCACCTGGTATGCGGTTACGGTTTACGCTATGCAGATCTACTTTGACTTTTCCGGCTATTCGGATATGGCGATCGGATTGGGACGGCTGTTCGGATTCCACTTTGACGAAAACTTCCGGTATCCCTTTCTGTGCAAGGACATTACAGAGTTCTGGCAGCGCTGGCACATTTCTCTGGGCACCTTCTTCCGGGATTATCTGCTGTACATCCCCATCTTCGGCAAGCGCCGGGCATACGGCGGACTGTTCCTGGTCTGGTTCTGCACGGGTCTGTGGCATGGCGCAAGCTGGAACTATATCATCTGGGGTCTGTATTTCGGCATCTTTATCTGCTTTGAGCGACTGCTGGGTAAAAAGCGCATCAAGCAGATCCCGGTGGCAGTGCGGCATATCTACTCCAAAATCGTTATCGTCATCGGCTTTGGTATCTTCTACTTTGAAAAGCTGCCCCAGCTGGGTCAGTTCTTCAAGAACCTGATCGGTGTTGGCAGCAATGGCTTTATCGATGAATTCACCAAGCTGTCTGTTGCGAACAATCTGTATCTGCTGATCGGAGCGGTAATCTGCTGCTTCCCGGTTGTGGAAACCTTGGAAAAGCTTGCAAAGAAGTCCGAGGGACGGCAGCTGGCATTTGGCGTGCTGCAGGCTGCATGCAACGGGGCGCTGTTGGTGACAAGCAGTATTTTGCTGGTGGATGCCACCAACAATCCGTTCCTGTATTTTCGATTTTAAGGGGGTGCGCATATGGAACCGAAGGATCAACTGGATATTGAACTTGCATCCGAGAAGAAACCGGAACACAAGCAGCCAGTCCGGCACAGTCATCATCCCGCCCGACAGAAAACCGATTTGCTGAATGTACTGGTGATCGGCACATTGGTCACCGGAACGGCTTTGTGGTTTTTGTTCGGCACCCGCCCTACGGAATCCGAGATCGAAAACAGGAACCTTGCCAAGTTCCCTTCCTTTTCCTGGAGCGATTATATTTCCGGAAAGTACACGGCGGATATTGCAAACTATTACAACGACACCGTACCTAAGCGGGAATGGTTCAAGAATCTGACTGCCTCCATGCGGCGGCATATGGGGGTGCAGATGGAGGATGACGTGAAGTTTTACGGTACCCTGCATGTAAACAAGGACAGCGAGCCGGAAACAACGGAGCCGCTGGTGACTACCCAGCCCATCCAGACCCAGGTGGGCACCGAGCCAGTTACCACTGCGCAGGATCAGCCGGCGGAAAGTCAGCAGATCACCGCTGCCACCACCGTTGCGGTGGAGGAGAACGATGACAGCAAGGAAGACGGGGAGATCAGCAACAACATTCTGATCTACAAAAAGCGTGGCATCATGCTGTATGGCGGCAGCTATGCGGCAGGCAGAAATTACGCCAGCTATGTGAACGCATACAAGTCGGATCTGGGGGAGAACGTAAACGTATACTCCATGGTGATCCCCACCCCCTGTTCCTACTATATGCCGGACAAGTATAAGAACCTGATCGGCAGTGAGCAGGGGAATATCGATAATATTAACCAGTATCTGGACGGAGTCAAGCCGGTGAATGTATACGACATTCTGGGACAGCATACGGATGAGCTGATCTATCCCCGGACGGATCATCACTGGGGCGCCATTGCTGCGTACTATGCGGCACAGGAGTTTGCATCCGTGGCACAGGTTCCCTTCCGGGATATCTCTCAGTTTGAGAAGATCACAAAGCCCGGTTATGTAGGCACGCTGTACGGTTATTCCGGGGATATCGTTCTGAAGGACAATCCAGAGGATTTCGTATATTATGCGCCGCAAGAGGATTATACCACCACCTACTACAACTCGGACATGAGCAACGAGCGCACCGGCAGACTGCTGATCAATCTGGAGAAGGTGAAGCCTGTCAGCTGGTATCTGGTATACATGGGCAGTGACGACAGGATCACCCATATCCAGACCTCCGCCCGGAATGGCAGAACGCTCTGCATCGTGAAGGACAGCTACGGCAATGCGCTGACCCCCTACTTTATGGACAGCTTTGAGGACATTTATGTGATCGACATGCGGTACTTCAAGCCAAATGCCATTTCCTTTATGAAGGAGCACAACGTGACGGATGTGCTGTTTGCCATGAATACCTTCAGCGCAACCGGGCCCAATGCCAAGAAAATAGAACAGATTCGCACACAATAAGGAGGGGCTTATGCTACAGGCTCTTGCGTATCCATTTGACAGTCCGGAGCTTCTGCGGCACCGGAAGCAATATCGGCGGCAGTTGCTGGCAGACAACAGTCAGCGGATTCCCAAGCGGATCGCTGTGCTGGGGGGATCCACCACTGCAGACATTGTGTCCATGCTGGAGCTTTTTCTGCTGAACGAGGGCATTGCCCCGACCTTTTATGAATCCGAGTATGCCCAGTACTGGCAGGATGCCATGTTTCCCAACGAAACGCTGGCGGCATTCCAGCCGGATCTGATTGTGGTGCATACCACCTGCCGGAATATTACAGAATTTCAGCAGGATCTGACCCTGTCGGAGGAAGCATGCCAGGAGGCGGTGCAGCGGCAGTATCAGAAGCTGGAGGCCATGTGGGACAAGCTGGCGGAAACCTATCACTGTCCCGTGATCCAGAATAATTTTGAGTTTCCCTCCTATCGGCTGCTGGGCAGTGCGGATGCCTCCGATCCCCACGGGCTGACCAATTTTGTAACGGAGCTGAACCGGCTGATTTACGGGTATGCCCGGAAGCATCCCTGGTTTTATGTGCATGATCTGATGAGTCTTGCTGCCTGCTACGGGCTGGATCGATGGGCGGATCCCAGCTACTGGTATCTGTACAAATACCCCATGGCGCTGCAAGCAATCCCAGATTATGCCTATAGTTTGACCCGGGTGATCCGCTCCATTTATGGAAAAAATAAAAAAGCCCTGGTGCTGGATCTGGACAATACCCTATGGGGCGGTGTCATCGGGGACGATGGGCAGGCAGGCATCGAAATCGGTCAGGAAACTGCCCAGGCTCAGGGCTATACGGAATTTCAGCAGTATCTGAAGGCGCACCAACAGCTTGGAGTGCTGTTGAATGTATGCTCCAAGAACGAGCCGGAAAATGCGGAGCTTGGCTTGCAGCATCCGGAAAACGTGCTGCACCGGGAGGATTTCATCGCAGTGGAGGCTAACTGGGAGCCGAAGGATCAGAACATTCTGCACATTGCCGATCAGTTGAATCTGCTGCCGGACAGCTTTGTGTTTGTGGATGATAACCCTGCGGAGCGTGCCATCGTCCGGGGACAGATCCCTGGCATTGCCGTTCCGGAGATCGGAGAGGTGACGGATTATATCCGGGTGCTGGATCACTGCGGCTATTTTGAAATGACCGCTTACTCCAAGGACGATGCAAAGCGGAACGAAATGTATCGGGAAAACCTGCAGCGCAGTCAGCAGCAGAAGCAGTATGCCGACTACACGGAGTATCTGGAAAGCCTGGAGATGCAGGCGGAGATCCGGGATTTTTCCCCGGTATACCTGCCCCGTATCACCCAGCTGACCAATAAAAGCAACCAGTTCAATCTGACTACCCGCCGATACACGGAAAGTGAAATGCAGGCGGTGGCGGACAGTCCGGATTACGTCCGTCTGTGCGGACGGCTGCGGGATAAGTTCGGGGACAACGGCATTGTTTCCATTGTGATCGGGCAGAAGCAGGGCACCCAACTGGATATCATTCTGTGGCTAATGAGCTGCCGGGTGCTGAAGCGGGATATGGAGCTTGCGATGCTGGATACGCTGGTATCCCAGTGCCGGGCGCAGGGGATCACCACCCTGCACGGGATCTACCTGCCCACGGCAAAGAACAGGATGGTTGCCGGGCTGTATGAAGGCTTCGGCTTTGCGAAGCAATCCGAGACCCCGGAGGGCAGAACCGACTGGCTGCTGGATCTGACGAGCTATACAAACCGGAATCATGTGATCCGGGTCAATCAGGAAGGAGAACAGGAACATGCGTGATACTTACAAAAAGCTGACAAAGGTATTCCGGGAGGTCTTTGATGATGACAGCATCGAACTGACCCCGGAGACTACTGCAAACGACATTGACGATTGGGACAGCATTGAGCATATCAATCTGATCGCCGCCGTGGAGGATGCATTTGGAATGCGGTTCCAGATGCGGGAGGTTTCCGGCATGAAAAACGTGGGGGAAATGGTACAGATCATCGAAAGCAGAACGTAAGGCAAAGAGCAGTGCAGATGCGCTGCTCTTTTTGTATATTCACCGGCTTTGCGCAGATACTATTTGCATCCGGCGGCATTTTATGCTTTGCTTAGTGCTGCCATAAAAAGGAGGCAAAAGAACCATGCAGATAGCATTTGCAGAAAGTCAGACCCGGCTGAATCTGATGCGGGCATTTGCCGGCGAAAGCCAGGCACGGAATCGGTATACCTTTGCAGCAGAGGCAGCAAACCAGGCACAGCTTTATGTGATCAAGGCGGTGTTTCAGTTGACTGCCAGTCAGGAGCTTGCCCACGCAAAGGTGTTTTATGACCTGCTCAAGGAGCTGAACGGGCAGAACGTAACGGTGGACGGTACCTATCCGGTGGAGGTGCTGACGGAGGTGCTGCCCTTGTTGCAGCATGCACAGCACAACGAATTTCAGGAGTTTGACCCGGTGTACCCCCAGTTCGGGCAGATCGCTGTCCAGGAGGGCTTTACCCAGGCTGCCGCCGCATTCCAGCAGATCGCAAAAATTGAAAAGACCCACGGAGAACGGTTTGGACTGTTTGCCCAGTGGATGGAAAGCGGGAAGCTGTTCGTCAATGAAACCCCCACCAAGTGGATGTGTCTGAACTGCGGACACATTGTGGACAGCACGGAAGCGCCCCATATCTGTCCTGTGTGCTCCCATCCCCAGGGCTATTTTGTGCGGCAGGCGTATGCGCCGTATACGACGGGGGTGGCACAGACATGAGTGTGAAAATCGAACGGATCAGAGGATATGAGGTGCTGGACTCCCGGGGGAATCCCACAGTCCGGGCAGAGGTGCTGCTGTCGGACGGTTCCCTGGGTGCCGCCAGTGTGCCCAGCGGTGCATCCACCGGCATGTTTGAGGCAGTGGAGCTGCGGGATGAGGAAGGCCGCTACAATGGGAAAGGCGTTCGCAAGGCAGTATCCAATGTAAACCATGTGCTGGCGCCGGCGTTGATTGCCCAGGGTACTCTGGATCAGTACCGGATCGACCGGTGCATGTGCAGACTGGACGGTACAGCCAATAAATCCGCCTTGGGGGCAAATGCCATGCTGGCAGTGTCCTGGGCAGCAGCCAGGGCGGCGGCACGACATTACCACATGCCTCTGTACCGGTATGTGGGAGGCATATATGCCAATGTGCTGCCGGTGCCTATGATGAATATTCTGAATGGCGGTGCCCATGCTTCCAACAATGTGGATATCCAGGAGATCATGGTAATGCCCCGGGGCGCATCCTCCTTCCGGGAGGGACTGCAAATGGGTACGGAGATCTACCACGCTCTGGGGGGTGTGCTGAAGGGGAGAGGTCTTGCCACCACCGTTGGGGATGAGGGAGGCTTTGCACCGAATCTGGCTTCGGATGAGGATGCCATTGCGTGTGTGCTGGAGGCAATCGAAAAGGCAGGCTACAGCGCATCGGATGTGCAGATTGCTCTGGATGCAGCGGCCAGCGAATGGTACGAAAACGGCAAGTACCGGCTGCCAAAGCGAGGTACGGAGTATGACACAGAGGGTATGAGCGACTATTGGGAGCACCTTTGCAAGACCTATCCCATCTGTTCCATTGAGGATCCCCTGGGGGAACAGGACTGGACGGGTTGGAGTAAGCTGACCAGCCGACTGGGTGCCTGCGTGCAGCTGGTGGGGGATGACCTGTTTGTGACCAATACGGAGCATCTGTCCCGTGGCATTTCCCAGCATGCTGCTAACGCCTTGCTGGTCAAGTGTAACCAGATCGGCACCCTGTCCGAAGCGCTGGACGCTATCGGCATGGCGAAATCCGCCGGGTACCGGACGATTCTGTCCCATCGCTCCGGGGAAACGGAGGATACCACCATTGCGGATCTGGCAGTGGCAGTGGGTGCCGGACAGATCAAGACCGGCGCACCCTGCCGGACGGATCGGGTGGCAAAATACAACCGGCTGCTGCGGATTGAGTCCGAGCTTGGCAGTGCTGCCCGTTATGGGAGAATGTAAAGGGAATCCCGCACAATAAAAGAAAAAGCCGCCCCGGAGCATCCGGAGCGGCTTTCTGTTTTTGTGTGTAAGAGATTATTTGCCCAGCATGGTGTGCTTGAGCAGAGCCAGGTCATATGCATTCAGCACGCCGTCTCTGTTCAGATCGGCACGCTTTGCCTGATCGGCAGTCAGCTTACCGCTCTTGATCAGATACTTCTGGAGAAGTACCACGTCGCTGACGCTGAGTTTGCCGTCCAGATTGATATCGCCGGTGAGAATGTCATCGCCCACATAGCTTACGGTCAGGTAGTCAAAATATGTCCAGCCCTCGCCGCTTTCTACCTTGATTGTATTCTTGCCCGCCTTCAACTCAACCACGATGGCATCGCTCTCTCCAAACAGGATGGAATAGGGGAAGAAAGCCTCGCCAGCTGCGGTACCGTTGACGTAGAGGTTCTGGGTCTTGCCGTTTTTCTCAAAGTTCTGCTGATAACCATAGCGGATGGCGTACTTGCCTGCCTTTTCTACGGTTACAGTCTGCTCAATGTAGTCGCCCTCTCCCTGGAGGTACACATATTTTCCACCAGAGCAGTAATCGTAAGCAACGGTCTTGGTGCCCTTGTTGGTTTGAATGCTGCCATCCTCACACTCATAGGCACCTTCCACGTTCCAGTTGCCTCCGTTGCCCCGTGCATAGCCGTACAGGTCATTGGGCACCTCGTCCAGTGTTACGACATAGTCGCTGTTATAGATCTTGTCCAGCATTTCCTTGGTATTGGTGGTACCGTTGGTGATGAAATCTCCGTACCAGGGGCAGAAGTAAGACCACCATGCGCCCTCGTTCACCATGTTGGTGATGTCCGGGATTACATCGTTTTCTGCCAGTGCAACCATCTTGGTGTCGTTGGTGTCATTGACCAGGGTCAGGAACACAGAGGTTGCAGCAGAGGTGTTCCAGGTGTAGGGAGAGCCCTCGTACTTGTCGTATGCAACCATGTCTACATAGTCGTTCCCCGGATACCACTGTGCGGAATTTGCATAGTCGTACAGGTTTACTTCCCAGATGCAGTTGTGGATGCCGTATTCTTCGGTCAGAGTGGTGTACAGCAGCTTCCACAGCTCCTTGTATACCTCTGCGCCGGAGGAACCCCACCAGAACCATGCACCGGAGCCGTCGATATTGTTGTTGCCTTCCGCTTCATGGAAGGGACGGAGAATAATCGGTACATTTGCATCCTGGAGGATCAGCAGCTGCTCCGCCAGATCCTCGATTGCCAGCATCAAGTACTTGTATTCCTTTGTGGTAGGATCCAGACAGTTTGCAGTGTTGAAAGAGGAGGTGGGCTTGTAGGTACACTGTTTCCAGTCCAGCTGATCCCCCAAAGTGTAGGAGTCAAAGTCCTGGGGCACGTTGATGTGCCAGCTTGCGGTTGCGATACCGCCGCAGTTTGCCACCCAGTTGATGACACGGCCAGTGGTGCCGTCCTCCCAGCCGTAGAGGGGGTTGTAGTTCATGAAATCGAAGCCCCGGATTACGGGATATTTGCCGGTGGTCTCGTAGATGTACCGGAATTCCAGCTCGGTGTCCCCATTGTTGCCGCCGCCGTAGATCTCCTGCTGACCGGAGATGATGTGATTGCCGTACTGACTGGTCATGTACTTCATCAGCGCCTTAGTCTCGGCAGTGGCATTTTTGTCGCAGGGGTTCGGCGCAATGTTCAGCTCCGGCATATCTGCAAAGTCAAAGGTGACGGTGTCGTAGAGGATAAAGCCCCAGCTGCCGGAAGCGCCCACATCAATGGTGTGCTTGCCCTTTTCCAGGTAAAAGAAGCCGAAGCTGGAATCCTGCCATTTTTCGTTATTGGGAATGTAGATGGAGCTTTTGACATCTCCGTCAATTGCCATGGTCTGCATTCTGGTGGTGCCGGGGTCGAACGGCTTCGGGAGGTAATCATCCGCGACG
>JABLTK010054204.1_pt1 | contig 12828 bp, 13 predicted proteins | sample 7160131 | NCBI WGS metagenome assembly JABLTK01 (sample SAMN14651221, study PRJNA627086) | human gut metagenome | isolation source: feces | host: Homo sapiens
AAAAAGCAAGAGAAAGTATTAAAACGATTGTGCTTCCGGCTGAAAAATTAACATTTTTCTTACTCTTGTCTTTAAATTGTGTCATACGGCTAAGTTCACCAAAATATGTGTTACATTCAAGCATCCAAGAAATATTTGCATGATATTCATTATCTGACTGTAAAAAAATCATATTCTTTTTAGGATCAATTCCACACGCAATATAAAGCGCTATCAATTCTTTAATATTATGTGCAAGAACTTCTGGATCTATAGGAACCGTTATCGCATGCATATCAGCGATAAAAATAGTAGAATCATACATCTCTTGATAATCCACCATTTGCTTAATAGCTCCAATATAATTTCCAAGAGTTATCGCACCAGTAGGTTGTAAACCTGTTAACATCTTTTTCTTTTCCATATATTTCATTCCCTTCTAGTTTTCTTTATTTTCTAAACATTTATTCATTTCCTAAAATTTTTATAGCACATTTAATTCCATCAACAGCTGCACTCATAATCCCTCCAGCATAACCAGCACCCTCTCCACAAGGATACACACCTCTAATATTTGACTGCAAACTATCATCTCTTAAAATTCTCACAGGTGATGAACTTCTTGTTTCAACACCTGTTAAAACGCCACTTGACGCAAAGCCTTTAATCTTAGTATCGAAATATTTTATTCCTTCTTCCATCGTATCTGTTACAAATTTAGGAAGTACCTCATGCAAATCAACCATTTGTACACCTGGAAGATAAGTTGGCTCTATATCTTCAAATTTAGTAGTACATTTCCTTTCTAGAAAATCTACTACATTTTGAGCAGGTGCTCTATATCCACCTTTTCCAACACTAAAAGCTTTTTCTTCCAATTGCTTTTGAAAATACATTCCTCTAAGTGGAGATTCACCTTCAAAATCTTCTGGATTTACACCAACTAATAAAGCACTATTAGCATTTTCACCATCTCTTGCAAAATAGCTCATACCATTTGTAACTATTGTGTTTTCTTCGCTAGAAGAAGCAACAACAACTCCACCTGGGCACATACAAAAGGTATAAAGACTTCTATCTTTTCCGTGATACACAAGCCTATATTCAGCTGCTGGTAATTTAAGTTTAGTTTGGTTACCATACTGACTTTCATTTATAAGTGCTTGCTTATGCTCCACTCTCGCCCCAACAGAAAAAGCTTTTGCTTCCATATTAAATCCTAAATTATAAAGTTTTTCAAATGTATCTCTAGAACTGTGACCTATAGCTAAAACTACAGTATCGGTTTCTATTCTTTTACTACAAATTACAGCTTTCAATTTATTTTCTTTAAACTCAAAATCTGTAACCTTTTCGTTAAAATAAAATTCACCACCAAGTCTTAATATCTCATTTCGCATATTTCTTATTATATTTATTAAATTATCCGTTCCTAAGTGTGGTTTGCTTAAATATAAAATCTGCTCTGGTGCGCCAAAATTTACAAACTCTTCCAAAACTTTTCTGCAAAAAGGACTGCTAATTCCAGTATTTAATTTTCCATCGGAAAAAGTTCCTGCCCCACCTTCACCAAATTGGACATTTGATAACACATTTAGGTTACCTGTAGATTTAAATTCTTCAATATCTTTAAGTCTTTCATCTACAGTTTTTCCTTGCTCTAAGACTATTGGCTTTACACCATTTTGGGCAAGTATTAAAGCAGCAAAAAGTCCGGCCGGACCAGCGCCAACTATGATAGGTCTGTATTTACTTTTTCTCCTGTTTGTAATCTTAGGAAAACTTATTTCATCAACTTTAGTTAGTCTACTAATTATTTTACTATCATCAGTATCAATGTCTATGGTATATACAAAATGCACATCTGCTTTATTTCTTGCATCTATAGACTTTTTAAAAATGCGCCATCGTTTGACTTTAGATTCAGAAATTCCATAAGTTTTAATCGCACGTTTAAATACTTCGATATCAGAAATGTTTTCCCTTATCTTAATATCTTTTAATCTATACATATTAAAATCAATTTGCTCCTTAATTAAAATTCTATCTTAGCACCATCTTTTGTATCTATAATACTAATAGCATTTTCCTTAAGTTTATCTCTTATTAGATCTGAATACTCATATTGCTTATTAGCTTTAAAAGTATTTCTTACATCTATTATACTTTTAACTAACTTGTCTAAATTGTCATTTGATGCAGTTATTTGTACTTCAAATTTAAGACCTAAAATATTACCAGCCAAATCGTCAAAAACTTTTCTAATATATGCTAGCTTTTTATTATCTACATTTTTAGATTTATTAGCTTCTTTAACCATTTCTAAAAGTACGGCTATAGCAACAGCTGTATTTAAATCATCGTCCATAGCTTCTAAAAATCTTTTTTTCATATCATCTACATCTTCATACTTGCTATCTGAAACATCCAAATCTTTATACTTTTCTGTTATTTCAACAAGATTAACAAACTTGTCATAAGTTTTTCTTGTCTCTTCTAATTGATCATCAGAAAAATCAAGTACACTTCTGTAATGATTTTTTACAATATAAAGTCTTACAAAAGTCGGACCATACTTTTCAAAAAGCTCATCTAAATCAACCGTATTTCCTAAAGATTTTCCCATCTTTTGTCCATTTCTTGTTATCAAATTATTATGAACAAAATAATTCACAAAAGGCTTGCCAGTAAGTGCTTCAGACTGCGCTATTTCACACTCATGATGTGGAAAAACATTGTCCATACCACCACCGTGAATATCAAAAGTATCTCCCAAATATTTTCTAGACATTACACTACATTCGATGTGCCAACCAGGATATCCCTCTCCCCAAGGAGATGGCCATTTCATAAGATGAGTCGGATCTGCTTTTTTCCAAAGTGCAAAATCTTCTGGATTTCTCTTATCGTCAGCAATCTCGATTCTTTCACCTGAAACAGTATCGTCTAAAGTTCTGCCAGATAATTTACCATATCCTTTAAATTTTCTAACATCATAATAAACATTGCCCGCATCAGTTACGTAAGCATAGCCTTTATCTATCAAAGTTTTAACAGCATCAATAATTTCTATAATATGACCAGTTGCACGACAACTAATAGTTGGCTTCAAAACATTTAATTTTGCCATGCAATCAAAATACATATTTTCATACTTATATGCAACAGCTACAGGATCTAACTTTTCTAAGATAGCTTTCTTTTGAATTTTGTCATCACCTTCATCTGCATCGCCAACTAAATGTCCAACATCAGTAATGTTTTGAACATATTTAACTTTGTAGCCATTATATAAAAAATATCTATATAACAAATCAAAAACGATATAACTTCTAGCATGACCAACATGAGGTGGTCCATAAACAGTAGGTCCGCATACATACATTCCAACATTGCCCTCATGAATTGGTTTAAAATCATCCTTATTTCTAGTAAGAGTATTATAAATTTTTAGCCCCATAAAAATACCTCCATTTAATATTATTTAAATTATAATATAAATATTAACAAATAACAATTTTTGATATATGAAAATCTCAAAGTCAAAAATTTTGATTTTAAGATGTCGAACAAAACTTGACTAATACACGTAATTAATCTTTCATATTATATTAAAAAAAGACACATCGATTTGTGTCTTCTCCAATTTATCTATCTAAATTAGTGTAGACACAAGCATACAAAAAATACACCAGTGCCTCGCACCTGGTGTTAGCTTCTACACCAACATATTCTTTTTAAATCAATAAACATACTCATATAACTCACTCCATGCAAATATATTACCACGAATGATTACATAAGTCAAGGAAAAACAAATGGTATTTCAGCATATTAATTATTATTTTACAAGATTTGAAATGATCTTATGCAAGTTTTATAGCGTTAATCTTTTTCAATTTATAACACATTTCTTATATACAAACCTTTATAAAATGGGAAAGGACCCACAAATTCAATCGAATTTGTGGGTCCTTGTGTTTACTTTCCGCCCTTTCCAGCATTAATCGGAGTGCCACCCTTGTAGGTTCCTCCCTTAGTGCTGCCAGACGGTCCGTGTCCACCCTTAGATCCCTTAGACATAATGCTTTACCTCCACTTTAAATATTACTTAAAAGCCTATGGCTTATTAAGTCACTATTGGTCACCTAAATTTAAGATTACCCATATGTTCGCAACTCACTTTTGTTAACGTAGATTGTATTACATAATTTTGGAGATGTCAATAGTTTTTTACAAACTTTTATTAACATTATGATATTATATCTTAGTTTCATTAATTCACACTTGTCACAATTCGAAAGCTTTTATTACTAATCCCATAAAAACCAGGAGAACTATCAAAACCGTTTGTATCCATAAAGTTAAATATTCCACTATTACTGCCTTGATTTACATATCCACCAAATGTAAAAAATGTATATATTTCTCCAGGAAAGTATGAAAAATCATTACACCAACTAGCATTTGTATAACAATTTGTAAATGTTTCATACACTGCATCACCATAAATTTCTTTATTCAATTCATAATCTGCTAAACTTGCAGCATTTCCATCAGATACTGTTGAACTATACGTTTGCTTATCTCTTATATTTGATGTATTTATTAAATTTAAACCATATGTTGTCAAATTAGTATGCCCATTGTTTAAATAGGATGCCGTATATTCGTATGCTCCGCCAGACATATCGTATATTCCATATATATTTCCTGTCGTACTTGCAAGTTTACCAAGGTCCGTATTCCACGCATAATTATCTTTAAATGCATACTTAGTAATATTACCACTACCATCTATTACATCTCTTTCACTATAAGCATAAGAACTATTCTCATATACCGTTGATATACCTTTACCTTTTCCTGCACCAGTATAATAACTACTACATTGATTAACCGCTAATTCTTCACCATTTCTTCCGTAAGGGCTATATGTTAAATAGGCTACTGCTCCCCACTCACTATTTTTCATCTGATGTGTATTTATTACTGGATACATGCTTACACAATTTTGATATACATTGCTTATAGTTATACCTCGCCAACTTTTTACCGATGGTTTAGATACTACCCTAGATTTCGTTGTATTCGTATTTCCAGCATTTGTTGTTAATCCATTAGTACCTGATGCAGCTACCCATGTAGTACCATCTGTTGATGTTTCTCTACTTGCTTCATACTTCATTACCCATATTCCTTGTAGCTCATCATCCCATTTTCCTAACGGATTATTACCTGCAGCTTCTTCCTCTGCTGTCATTTTTTGAAACGCTGGATGCACTTTTATATCCCTCTGGTAAATTCTTTGGATTTCCATCTTTATCTCTATATTGTGTATCTGATGTTCCATATACAAATCACTCTTGATAATTCTTCATATTTTTCACTCGCGCTAATATTGTTTGAATATATTTTACTCCAATATTGTAAACATCTTTGTTCGCTAAAGCCTTCCATGTTTGTTTGTACTTCAATGTTTACATTTGTCCCGTCAGTAAGCTGTGTTCTCACATCAAGCCTTGAGGATTTACCGTTTCTATAATCTGGTACAAACTCTGTTGTAACGTCTGTCGTAAGTGAGGCTATCTTTATATTTAAAATAGCCTCCAAAAAATCTTTTAAGATTTCCTCATTTCATTTTGTGCCAAAAATCCTCTTAAATGCAATATCATTTTTCGGTGTAACTTTACTATCTAACCTCGTAAAATTTTGTAAATTATTATACATAAAAACCCCTTTCACTATTAAACTCTCAAGAAAGCTTTAGATAAAAATAAGACTGTAGCCTGTGCCGTTACTACATTTGAAATCATGTAAATACTCATACATGAAAATAGAATTTTTTGATTAAAATATTTCCTTAAGAATAATAGAACAAAAATTATTAAAATATTCTCAGGCTGTCAATAACAACTTTGTTTTTTCTATTCCAATACGAAAAAGACCTACAAGTTCAATCGAACTCATAGGTCTTTAATTTCATAACACATCATTTCTTTTTAAATCTTCTCGCCAAAAACGAACTTCTTACCACCCTTGCCATCGCCAGCAGGAGTGTAAACTTCAATCCAATACGAATTCACAACACCAAAATATATATGAGATGAAATCGCAATAATATACGTAGTACCGTTATACTCAAGTTGTACCTCACGAATATACTTATCATGCGGATAATGAACAAGTTCCACTTCGTCACACATAATCTTCACATCTGCATCAAATACCAGCTTCGGAACTCTATGGTCAGCTACTTCAGAAGTCTCACCAAAATCATACTCTCCCCAATACGTCGACATCCTGCTAAGCAGATACTGCGCCTCTCTTCTCATGGTTTCTTCGCTCATCATGGCCATCGATACCTCCTTATTAATAAGTAAGGAAATACACATTATAACCTCTCGAATATCCACATTTTAACACATACGCTACACATATTCAAGTATTTAACATTAATCCTCAGATTTTTTTCTAAGTAAATATGTAACGAAAAATATCATACTAGATATTAAAACTATTGTAGGTCCTGTGGCTGTTAATGCGTAGAAAGATATTACAAGCCCAGTCGCTCCAGAAAATAGTGCAAATATTATTGTCCAAAATGTATATTGTCTTATATTTCTTGAAATATTTCTACTTGCTGCAGCTGGTAAAATTAATAAAGAATTTATTATTAAAATTCCAACCCATCTTATAGAAATCATTACTATAAGTGCAACTAAAACTATAAATATGTCTTCTATTAATCTTACGTTTATTCCTTTACTTTTTGCAAGTGAAGAATTTATACTGACTGCAAAAAGCTTGTTAAAGAAGAAATACCAAAAACACAACACAATAACCGCTATTCCGAGTAGTAGGAAAATCTCTTCTGGTACGATGCTCAAAATATCTCCTATTAAATAACTAGAAAACTTATTAAAGTTGCCATTATAAGATAATATAACAAGTCCAAGTGCTAAAGCTGTAGATGAGAAAACACTTATTATTGTATCTCTTGAAGTTATTTTTAGGTCTTTAATTCTATTTAATAAAAGTGCAAAAAGTATCCCAAATATGACCATTGATATCGTAGGATTACTAATTCCTAAAAGTGCTCCTATTGCAATTCCTGTCAAAGCTGAATGTCCCAAGGCATCTGAGAAAAATGCTAGTTTGTTATTTACAATCATTGTACCAACAAGTCCAAATAGAGGTGTTATAATCATAATTGCCCAAAATGCATTTTGCATATATCCATATTCAAACATTTTCTACACCTCCCCAAAAGTATCGATAAAAATTTTGCTTTTAAATACTTCATCTGGCGTGCCTTCTTTTTCTATAACCTGATTTAAAAGTATTACATCATCTGCGTATTTTTTTACATATTCAAAATCATGCGAAACTAAGATAATTGCCATATCGTTACTTTTTTTCAAATCATATATTTTCTTATAAAACTGCTCTTTACCATTTTTATCTATACCAGAAATCGGTTCATCTAATATTAATAAATCGGGCTTTGACATCATCGCCATACCAAGCATTACCCTTTGAAGCTCTCCACCAGAAAGTCTATTTACTTTTCTATCTATTAAATTATCTGCACCAAAATCTTTAAGATGTTCTTTTATTTTTTCATATAACTTTTTACTTTTAAATAAAAACGTAGGCTTGTTTGAAGAAAAGCTTGCAACCATGTCATATACTGTGATAGGCGAATTTTCCAAATCTAATTTTTGTGGAACATATCCTATTTTTATTTTCTTTTCTTCGTTATTTTTATTTTTAAATGTTATGCTTCCCTCATGAGGTATTTCACCTAAAATAGCTTTTAATAAAGTTGATTTTCCAGCACCATTTTTTCCGATAATAACAGTAAGTTTTCCACAATGTATATGAATGTTAACGTTTTTAAGTATTTGTTTTGAACCTCTTTTTACACTAATATTAGATATTTTAGTGCAACAGTATCCACAACTATTTTCCATCTCCTATTGCCTCCTCTAAAACTTTTAAATTCTCTCTCATAATTCTTTCATATTCACCTTTATCTAACTTGCCTGAAACTATTGGATCAAGAGTATAAACTGGAACTCCAGTCTCTTTTGAAATTACGTTTGCAGTAGTCTTTTCGTATTGTGGCTCAACAAAAATAGCTTCAGCAGATCTTTCTTTAATTTCGTCTATAATCTTAGCAAGTTGGCCTGCACTAGGACTTGTTCCAGGTTCTCTTTCTATAACTGCAACTACATTTAAGTTAAACTCATCTGCAAAATATGAAAATGCTTCATGAAAAGTTACAATATTTTTCTTTTCTAAATTATCTAATTTTCCATGCATTTCATTCTTTAGAGTTTTTAACTTTTCTATATAAATTTCTGCATTTTCCAAATACTTATCTGCATTTTTTTCGTCTGCTTTTGCAAGTTCATTTGCAATATTTTGAACTTGATTTATGTATAAACTAATGCTTACCCAAATATGTGCATTTTCTTCGCTATGTCCTTCGTCATGCTCGTAATGTTCAGCTTCATGCACATTTTCCTCTAATATTCCCTCACTTGAATTTATAACTTTTAGATTTTTACAACTACTTGTGGCTTTATCTAAAAAAGATTCCATTCCGCCACCATTAATTATAAATACATCTGCCTTTTCTAGTTTATTCATATCTTTAGTAGTCATTTGATAGTCATGTAGGCATCCAACTTGAACGTCAGTCATATTGCTTAGTGTAACATCTTCTACTCCGTCTACAATATTACTAGTCGCAACATACATAGGATAAAAAGATGTAACTATATTAAATTTATTTTCATCGATTCCATTTTCTTGATAACCGCATCCACATAAAATGAAACAGCATATAATCAATAACACAAAAACAACTTTTTTCATTATCAATTCCTCCAAAATCTTTTAAAATTATACCACATTCTGTCAACCTATTCAACCGAAAATTCAAGCAAACAAGAAAGAGAAAACAAAAAATAAAAGTTGTTTTTGTAGGTTAGTAAGGAACATCAAAAAACTAAACTAACGAAAATTTTCGTTTTTGATAAAAGAGAAAGAAATTTCTTATCTTCTCTGTTTTTTTCCATCTTTATTTTTGAAAATAATTTTAATATTTCAACGGTAATTTTTACCAACTTTTCACAAAATATGTAAACCATTTGCCTTGACCCAAAACTTAAAAGATGCTATAATATTAGAGCTAGAATCACTTGCAATATTAGCACAATTACGCTAAAGGAGGTTTTCACAATGAAGTTGGTACTAATTCGGCATGGCGAACCGACATACTCTTACGTTGAAAAACGTGGTTTTATCGGTAGAGGTGTAGACTTTGCTCAACTCACGGATGAGGGTAAAAATCAAGCTGAGACTGTTTCTAGAAGTCCTGCACTTTCTGGTGCACAGCTGATTGTTTCTTCTCCGTATACTAGAGCACTGCAGACCGCAGCTATCATCTCGAAAAATACTGGTTTGGATATTTCTATCGAAATCGATTTGAGAGAATGGTCGCCTGATTTGTCACAAACGAACGATACAAAAGACTTTTACAAAAATTCTCTCAACGAATTTATTTTTCATAATGGCAAGCGTGCATTTGGTTGCCGTTACGAATGGGAAACTGCTAAGGAATTAGGCACTCGTGCTTATGACTGTCTTAAAAAGTATTTGGAATACGATAAGATTATTGTTGTAGCACATGCAATGCTGATTCGCCAGTTTGGCTACGATAAGTCAGATTTTCCTTATTGCGGAATTCATCAGATTGATTTCGATGAAAATAGCATTTGGAATGGTTTCAATGCTTCATTGATACCAAGGTAACTCAGCCAAGTCTAAAAGGAGGTATTTTTGTATGTCTATTAATTTTTTTAACAGCAAAATTTTCGGGGTTACTGAGGATTTTCAAAGGGCTTATATCGTTTATACCTACTTTCTTAGAAATGATGTGAACTGCGAATTAATTCACGTAGATAGAAATGCTTCATTGCTCAATTCCATGTATAATTCACAGCGTTATCTTGGTCAAAATGTAATCTCAACTTATTTTAAAGATGTACGCATACTGTTTGTCTTACGAGTACATCGGAAAGATTATTCTTATGCCGAGCAACTTTATCGTAACTTAAATTCGTGTGATCCCCCGAAATATCCTGGGAAAATAGGCAATTAAAGTTTTTACCCAACAAGAAAGAATTCGATATTTCGAATAATTTAAATATTTAATAGCGTGTTATATTGATTTTTCCCATATCTATTTGGCAATGGGCATATCAATTTTATAACACGCTTTTTGCATATTTTAGGAAATAAATAGAAATACTAACTAAAATAGCACCGAAGCCTAAGCTTTTCTGTGCAAATTATTATGAAAGAAGGTTATAAGATGAGTAAACCAGATTTTTATAAAGAATTACCTATCGGACTTGCAATGTCTCTAGGCATGAATGAATATGCAATGGATTTTTATTCAACACTTGACCCTGCAGTAAAAGGCAAATTGAAAGAATATGTACAACATTCAGAAACAGGCGAAGAGGCAAGAAAGAAAATTAAAAATGCAGTTAAAAATTTAGAAAATCATGACATCTCTTTTTTAGAGTAAAGTTTATTTAAATTTATTTTGTAGTAAATTTTTATTTGAATAAAATTTGTTTTTTGGAAATAAAACTTTTCAACTAACATTTTTTCAAAGCAAAATTTAAATTCTTTTTATGTTTTTTAACATATCTACTAATTTTTTAATGTATATCTATATTATAAGATAAGTCGTTATAAAAAAATGCGTGAAATTTTGTGCCGAACCCAAATTGCTAAACTTTCGTCTAACAATCTAGGTTCGCACAATTTTCACGCACTTTTTATAGAGACTTTTCCTACGTCATACTTTTAATTTGTCATACCTACACTTCTAGTTATTCAGTACTTCGCCCTCAGTCCTGGCAATCTCACGCTCACAATAGCTCTTATTGTACGTCACTTCCCGCACAATCTCAAAGCTATTCTCAATAAGCTCACGATTTTCTTTCGTGTCAGCATCAAAGTAAGCTTTAAGATAGGCACGATTCTGATTGCACAAGAACAAGTCAATTTCACAATGGACAGATGCTCCAATGTAGAAAGAGTAAGTCATCTTCTCCAAGATCTTAACCGAGGAGTCAACGTTCTTCAAGTAATTGATGAATTCCTTTTCACCAATGCAAAACACAGTATCGACAACAGCAGCTTCAACCATTTCGTTACTGATGGGATTCTTCACAAAATCCCAACGCTGATTACTCAGGAAATAATTAGGATTATCGCCACTACGCCTAATCTTAATCGCCGAAACAGAATTCGCATCACTTTCTTTGAGGAAAAAAGTCTGATCAACGAAAAGCGAGGAATTGCGCTTACCGACGAGTTCGAAAAGATTGGGAGTTTCAACAACATACCTCTTGCAAATCTCCTTGGGAATCTCAACACTAGCAACAGCAAAAATCTTGCTAATCGCTTTGTCAAGCTTTTCGTAGAACTTGAAAGAATTGTCAATCTCGGTATACTTCTCGTGTCCCTTCCAAGCTGCACAAACCTTCTTATCAAGCATCGCAGCTTCATCAATGCTTTCATCACGCGGAGTACCATCCATCGTAGTATAGAATTCACGCGCGCCAATAGCAGCGGACCTAAGGCAAATCACAGCATCATAACGCGCGTAAACGATTTCCTTAGTGAGAGAATACCGAAGCAAAATCTTCGCAAAGTCGCTCGGACTATCGAAGTAGGCTTCACCATCCATGATACCACGATCACAAATGATGATAACCTTAGTGTCCGGATGGCTCTCAGAATACCGATTGGCTACCCGAAATGCCCTATCCTCCGCAAGAACCTGCTGCTCAATAATCAGTTCCTGAAAAGTAGAGTCACCACCCGCATCCATGAAATTGATGCCACAATGCTTAATCAAAGTGGCTGCTTCCTTTGCAAAAAACACCTTCACGTTAGAAATGCTAGTCGTTTCCCTGCGAATCTTGTCCAGAAGAGTAGTCTTTCCAGCACACGGTCCTCCAGTCACAGCAATCTTGAAAATCCGCTTCTCCATTATACAACCTCCTATCTATTAGTCCGAAGGTGTTATAAAAATTTGTTTTCCCATAACATATCATAAAAGTTTATCTTTTGTCAACACTTTTTGTAAACACTTTTGAGATTTTTATAAATATATATATAATTTTTACAACAAACTAAAAAATAAATTCAAACAATATAATAAATAAATTTTATATGGTAAATTATAATAATGCTAAATACAACTTTGTTGAAAATTTAAAAACAAATTATGACAGTACACCAAATACATTTTAATGAAAAACTAAAATCAAATTACGACAGTACACCAAATACATTTTAATGAAAATCTAAAATCAAATTCTAGCAATCCCCAGAATAAATTTCAATTAAAACAAAACCGAGCCAAGTATGTACTCAAAACTTTTTATAATAACAAAAAAAGAAGCACTCTTCAAAAGAATGCTTCTTAATTTTTATCTAATATTCAAATTAGCCTTCGATTTCAGCAACAATACCAGCACCAACTGTTTTACCGCCTTCACGAATAGCGAATTTTAATCCTTTTTCGATAGCGATAGGAGTGATTAACTCGATATCCATTGTTACGTTATCTCCAGGCATAACCATTTCAGTACCAGCAGGTAATGTGATAACACCTGTAACGTCTGTTGTTCTGAAATAGAATTGTGGTCTGTAGTTAGAGAAGAAAGGTTTGTGTCTTCCACCCTCTTCTTTAGTTAATACGTAAACTTGACCTTTGAATTTTGTGTGTGGGTGAATTGTTCCTGGTTTAGC
>JABLTK010046851.1_pt1 | contig 12826 bp, 20 predicted proteins | sample 7160131 | NCBI WGS metagenome assembly JABLTK01 (sample SAMN14651221, study PRJNA627086) | human gut metagenome | isolation source: feces | host: Homo sapiens
AAATCACGACGATGGAAGCAGCACATTGGATAAAACGGGTGCAGAGAATATTTGTGTGACCGGTGTGGGAATTCTCTTTTCACTTTCTATCCATTATCTACACCAAATTGGCTCTATTATGGCTTTGCCAAAATTGGACCTATTTCTGTCACTTCTTTGAATGACTATATCTCCATACACAACCACTTTGTATCTCATTTTCTATGGAAGAAGAAAAGAACAGCATTGTAACTACTCAGGAAATCGAGGAACAGGTTGTAGAAAAGGAGAGTGAGGAGAAAGAGGAAGAAGTACCCGATTTCCCTGCTCTCTCTGCACAAGATATGGCTGTACTTGTATTTATCATTTTTGATATGTGTAGGGTGGTGAACAGATTCGACGGATTCGTTGTCCTCCAAATCGATTCATATCCTTATGATTTTACTAATTTTATTGTTGTTAGTGTTCCTTCATTATCAGACGCCATTGAAGAACAACTGGGAACGACTGATGCGTCCAATTGTTGACCAACTGAAATTATTGATTCGATTTAATCCAAAGACTCGTTGTGTGGAACTGAAGGTATTAGTTGTGGTTTTCTTTAAGGAGTAGACTTCACCTCATACGGTTGATAGTAGCTGTTTACAGAAGGGAGAGGATTATATTCATGCATTCATGCTTGGATTTGAGATTGATGATGCTATTGCTCTTTTGCGAATGGATGATTTGTATATCGGTATATTTATTGAATAGAATGTGACAAATAGAGACATTTGAGATCAAGGATGTCCGTCTTCTTCATGGTGATCATATCAGTCGTGCTATTGGTCGAATTGCTGGTCAGGTGGTTGTTGAATGGATTTATGAGTTGTAGATGGGAAAGACAAAGTTTGCTATCGAGAATGCAACTCGTTGTCGAATTGTTCTTGCTGATCAAACGTATGAAAGATATATTTGGTGTAATAATTAGAATTCATATCCTTGGTTCATATGCAAATATTGCTGTTGCTCGAAATGCTATTTGTAACTTGATTATGGGTTCACCTCCAAACAAGGTGTATAATCAGATGAAACAAGTTGCAGCAAGACAGAGAGAGCGTTTCTAGTCGTTTATGTGTTATCTTATAGTTTGAATGTTTGTTTGGAATGAAAAGAAGAAAAAGAAAAGATGACTATACCGAGGCTCGAACTCGGGATCTCTCGCGTGTCAGGCGAGCGTGTTAGCCACTGCACTATACAGTCAATCAACTCTTTCTTTACTCTAACCTATTTCAAATAAACAAATCAACATCCAATGTTTGATTTCTTTTCAACTACAAGATATCTACTCTTCATACTATTTGTATTCGTTACGGCTGTAGTTGCTGTATTATTGTACGCATTGTTTTACCTGTTGAATCCACAGCCAGACTATTACAGAACCCATACAACTCAAAGAATGCCTCATCACTCTTCACTTCCATCTTTCTTATTCCTTTGAATCCTTCCTTCAACTATTCTTTATTCCTTTTCACTTTCAGCACTTCATAGACTTTCAAATACAATCCACTACCCACTGTCCATTGATAACACACACAATTCTTCTTCTTTACAGGTCTGTCTCTCAGCCAATCACTCCAAACCAACATGAATCCAATCTCTCGAATATAACCTCCTCCTTCCTCCGAACAAACATATTCCCCACCTGCTCCTTCTCTCAGGTCATCACAACGCTTGAAAGTCATTCCTCGATACACAATTGAGAACGTTCGATTTGACCTTTCAATGAATTGAAGGAGTTCATCCTGACGATCTGAATCTTAGAATTCAATCTTAAAGTATTACCCGATTTCAAGTAATAATATGTCTTCAATTCATTGAATTGTAACTACAGAGCATTCTTCTCAAGACCAACATTATACCGGTTGATTTCCATGAAGAAACATTTCACTCATGACTTTGTTGAATTTCATCATATCTGTTTTCTTCTATTAGGTGCTCGACTCCAACTCTCTCCTACGATTGTTCCTTTTATTCGCAAATAGCGAGTCATCAGCGAAGGATCTGTAAGATTCATTTCCTTCAATATCGAAGAAAAGAATGTCAACAAACAACTCTTAGAATACAATCTATAACCCTAAAGGAAGAACTGAACCTGGTCATTGGCCGTATTTCTACTGAGAATCAGCCGCTTCACAGGATCCACACGCACAAGCATTTCCGATGCCAGATTGAAGGACAGAGAAGTATCAATGTTACAATAAGGAAGAGCTGTTTCAGATGGCATCACCTCTTGGTAACTCCGCTTCACACTCAACTTCTCAGGTGCACAACGATTGAAGACTACAGGAGCCATAACCATGTTAGAGACTGGTGCATCCAATGATGTCAGATCAGGAAGAAGAGAACTACTCTGATCCTTTGATGAAGGCTTGTAACGAACAGCAGCCATAGGAAGAGTCCCTCGATAGATCTCATGAGACATATTCCCAAACCGGGGTTTTGGTTCAGATAACCGATCAATGATAATTCGTCCTCCTCGTCCTACACGACCCCGTCTATTCATAAGATCAATCATTCAATCATACAATCGAATACGCTCTGGTATAGGAGAATGATATGTGGCGTACGTATTCACATTCACTGTATCATTGTAGAAATGCTCATAGCAATCTCGTGCTGATACAGGCAATAGCCAGTTGGTCCCACTCATCTCAGTACTTCCTGCCTGGTTAATCACAATGGAAGGGGTCTCACAACGAACAAATTCATGTCCATCCAAAACCCCTCCTAATTGAGCCAAAGCCATCAACTGAAGATAATGCTTTTCTTCAGGAGTGATATGATTCAATGAAGCTGTGGTTGTCAATGCAGTGATCTCATCCATTCTACTCGTTATCCTTCCTTCATAATGATTACTCTTCAGTCAACGAATTCAGACCCATTCCAAAACGAGAATCCATACTAAATCCTTGACTTACTATTGGATTGAATGTAGCATAAGCATTTGCTGATGAGTTGGCAGAAAGAATTGAACTCGTTCTTCCCTCATATACAAACATATCCTTTAGCTATCAATCATTCTCTCTCATCTCAGATACATTGAATGTTAATGGTCGACTCCCTGAATGACTCGTCAATAGATAATGAACTTCAACTACTGTCTCATAGATATACATAAGCTTCTTCAACTTCAATTGTTCACGTTTATGAGTCAATTGACAGAGAGTTTGAGCATGTTCCAGATTAGCCTTCAATTCGATCATTCGTTCCAGTATCTCTTCATTTGGCTTACTCTTCTTTCGTAATCGATAATGCTCATCCTATTCATCATTCCTTTCTCTTTCATTCACCTTGCTACGAGGTCGAAATACTAGATTCGGATTGGTGTCATTCACATTAGTTAGAGGCCAATAACGACGTAATAATGGTTTTCCCAACTCTTTCCGTTTCTTCTTCCAATAGTCCAAAATGTGCTTACAAACCTCATGCGAGTCCAGACGACTGAACTGTAGTTTCTGGATAAAGAGTGTCTCTAGAATGTCTGCTGTTGGTTCACTCTTATGTTCGCCACAATACTTCTCAGTGCAATCCAACATACGCTCGAATAACTCCAGAGACAGCTTCTTTGACTCAGCAGCATTATCACCATACAGCTTATGCTTCCTCAGCCACATCTACAACTCATAGTAGACCAACACAATAACTTCATCATTGTAATCCAAGTTGTATTCAACACGATTCGCTTCTTCCTCCAATGTCAATGGAATATACTTGATGAATCCATTTGATCGCTTAAATGTATGAGAGACTTCAGAGTCATAATTGGGAATCGTCCGAATAGGTGGCTTCGGGATCGAAATACGTGCCTTTGTCAAGAACGATGTCTTCTCAGGAGACTACAGAATGGTAAGAGCAGAAACACAAAGAATCAACAAAACGGCATCTTGGATCCCATCATTCATTCACTCACCAAGGGATTCTTCCATCTAAAATTGCAATTCAGCAGCTTGCAATCGTTTGTAGATCCCAAAGTGATGATCAGAACACGAACTTACACAATCATCAAGGTCGTACAAATTCGCAGGAACTCGATCTCCATTCTCGTTGATAAAGGAGCCATCGACTGCTAGATGATAAACCCGGATTCGTTTTCCTGGTTGGAGAGGTCTTTGTCGAACTGCAAAGCGTCGCATTCTCCTTTTCTTTCAAAACCTATTAGCGATTCTTATTGTTCACAATCAGGAAACACAGAAAAAAGCTCGATCCGAGGATGGAATCCTGTTTGCGATCTGTGAATCCAATGGAAGATCGAAAAAAAGGTGATCGCCATAACCACTCATTTCCATTTCAATTCATGCAATCATCGATATAAGATTTGAATCATCTCTCATTCATTCTGTATTCTTCTCCAAGACACAAACACTCTCTATTCAATATCACAGTATTTGAATTCTATTTATGCTCATTGTCCTAATCATCGTTTGAGATTTGAAGTGACTCACAGACAAGTCATTTGGATCCACAGGAATGTTTGTAAGAGAGGACACATGTCCGCAAGGGATAGGAAGAGACTTCACTGAATTATGGTTCACAGAGTGAGTATTTGTGTCTCAGATCTTGTAGAAAGGATTATAATATACATAGATATCTATGGACTCAAAATGAATGGGATGGTTGTGGATTGAGTCGTTACTTGGTTTGAAGGTGTATCGAATGGATAAATAGAATGTATTCAAATGAATAGAAAGGAATATCAGATTCTCCTAACAAAGAATCCATCTTCCTTTCTTCTTATTTCAATTGAGATTCTAAATCTATTAAGAGAAATGGAGAGATAATGGAAAGAGAGAAAAGAAAGGTCCCACCGAGATTTGAACTCGGATTGCAGGATTCAGAGTCCTGAGTGCTAACCATTACACCATGGGACCAACAATAAACTTCCTTCAGATGGTTATTTCAGGAATAACTGATGTCATCTTCGTATCCTCCTTTGAATCATTATGAACACATCCATTTCTCCATTCCAGAGAGAGATGAGAGAAAAGAATTGTAGAAGAATCAAGTCATTCTTTCTATACACATTTGATAGTTGTTCATTTGACTTGTTATCGTTTGTTGCATCGATTCGAACAACAATCCGATGATTCCATGACAATCTCTTCTTTAGTCTTTTTTCCATTTTCATTGTAGCGAGTGTAGAATAGTCTCACAATACATTCTAATAGGGTTTGGAGTGGATCGGAGAGTATTCTAGAAAGAGGTTCTAGACATTTGTTCCGTTGTCTTCGTTTCTTCACCCTTTCATTCACTTTTATTTATATTTCAGCTAATTAGTTATAATGAGTTTTATTTTCCGTGATCCTTTCTTTGATGGTTTTGATGACTACTTCATGCAAAGTCCTTTCTTCTCCAAGAAGTGGCTTGCTGATGATAAAGACAATAAGGGAAAGGAGTTGAAGCCTCGTCGTGACCTTATCACTCCTCTGAGTGGTTTTGGTCGAATGGATGTGAATGAGAACGAGAAGAGTTATGAGATTCGTGTTGATGTTCCTGGAATGGACAAGAGTGAATTGAAGATGAGTGTGGAGAATCACTGTTTGGTGATTGAAGGAGAACGTAAGGAAGAGAAGGAGGAAGAGGACAAGACATCGAAGTGTCATTTCAGTGAACGTCATTTTGGTCAGTTCCATCGTGAAGTTTCTCTTCCTACAAATGCTGATGTGGATAATGTGGCTGCTGTATATGAGAATGGAGTATTGAAGGTATCTATTCCTAAGAAGGAGACTACTCCTGCTAAGAAACAGATTACTGTAAATTAGAGTGTTGTATGATTGTTGTTTGTTGAATCAAGTCAAAAGAGAATGACAAGTATTTGTCTCATAGATGAAAGAATAGAAACCACTTTCAGTGCATGGATGCCCGAGTGGTCCAAGGGGTTACGTTAAGGCCGTAATGTGTTCGCACTCGAGGGTTCGAGTCCCTCTTCATGCATTTTTCTTTCTTTCAACTATCCCATTTCTCTTTTCTTTCAATCTTTCATCAATAATGTACTAATACAAACAAAAGAAAGGATACGAACTTAGGACTTAACAGCTGTAGGTAGTGACAGTAACAATCACAATTGCCACAATCAAACCGTAAAGGGCAAGAGCCTCACCGAAAATCAACATAAGAATCATACCCACAAAGATCTTCTCCTGTTGACCACAAGCGCGGACACCTACACTCACTCAAACTCACAAATACACTTACCGGCATCTCCGGCAATACCAATGGACAAACCAGCAGCCAGACAAGACAGACCACAACTAAGTCCAGCAGCAAGATGACCATAACCATTGAAACTAGAATAATGAGTCACACCACCAGTAGGAGCCTTAACTAAACAATTAACATCACTTCAAATTCATACTAGCATACACCATAATGATCGAAGCAATCAATCCATAAATACCCAGAATACCAGCCATAATCACAGGAAGCATGTTACGCATCACAGCTTCAGGCTTGAACACTCCCATCGAGCATACACCAACTCCAGCCTTAGCAGTTCCATAAGCAGAACCAAGATCTAAAACAATCAATTTCACACCCATTTATCCTACTGGCAAAAATAATAGATGCAGCTACACCCATGAACCCAAAGAAAGGGGCAGATGATGGGCAAAGGTCAGAAACAGCAGCTTCGAAGACGGTAGACAACATTAGTCTTACTAACTGGAATACAACTCAATGGATTTGAGAGAAATTGAACAACAACCAAATGGTATCACAGATTCGGTAGTGGGATACTACTACGTTTCGACGATTCATTCCATCTATTCTTCACTTATGGTATCGATCAATCCACGATGGAATTCACTTCGATTTCGATTCATTTCTCTTTTATTGGGAAACAATTCTTAGTTTGAAAAACCAATTTGATATTGTGAAGGATCAAGAAGTAGAAATTGAAATGATAACGACTATTACTCAGATTGCTATTCAAAACTGATATCTTAACTATTATATTTGTATCTTCATTCTCAAATACGAAATCCATTGAAATTGGAAAGGAAATCACTTCTTGAAAGGACTTGAGTCAAGATAGAATGATTCATTCCAATTAGTAATCACAAAGTTCATTCAAATAGTAGTTTCAATGAAGGGTTCAGTTGAAATGAATGAAGAGTCTGTTTTTGTGATAGAACCATCATCAACAAATCAGGAAGTTATTCGACAAGTTAAAATTGTGTTTTCTTCTCTTAGAGTGTAGATTGAAACAAATCCAGATATCGTTTTGTCATCAGGAAATTCAAAACCTGAAAAGATGAATTCCAAAACAAGAATCAGTCAATTGTTCTTGTTTGTAGTCATTACTAGAAGACACTCGATCTGATCTAATTGAATCTATTTACTCAATTGAAAAGGTTTTGAATCGATTTGAAGCCAAAATCGTTCAAGTCTTTGAGTCTCACTCTCCCTTTCGTTTATGTCATATTCTCTGTGTTCAATGACCTCTAGTTATTGATAATGAGATCGATTCTCTTCGTTCTAGTATCCAAGAGATGCGACAATCCTTGTCTACTGTGTTCGATCAGTTCACTGAAGAACCATCGAGTCACTCTGTTGATACAAATTCCAATCCGACTTGTTCTTCTCTGGGTCTTGGTGTTGGTGTTTCAACTCATGCTTCGGTCCCTGACCTCCAGTATCTGTCAAGCAAACTCCTTGAAATCGAGCAATCCTTCTTTCTTCTTCAAAACAAACTTGCTGGAACTGCATGGTGTACTATTCCTCTAGACGAACGAATCTCTTCTCTTCAAGGAATGCTTTCAGAACTTGTTCAGAAGACAGGTGTGCTTTCGACTTCCCTTGAAGTTTGTTGTTATCCTCCACTCACATTGTAGCGTGTGTCCCAAGTGTTCTCTCCTCTGATGAATGAAATGTCTTCTCGAACGAACACTCTGAGTCCAGAAAGTGATGTTTCAGCGACATATGAAAGAGTTATTGAATCAGAACCACTTATTGAATTGATTCCAGAGATAGAAGATAAACTAGAAGGTGTGATGAAGTGTCTGAGAGAAGGAGCTTCCATTGTTTCGGAGTTGGATAGAATCGAACAGAAGCAACAAACAATTGAATGTCTATTGGAGTCAAATCGGGAACTGGTTCAGCAAGTAGGTGTATGGAGTCAAAAGGATCCATAGATAAAGACACAAATGCAGAATGAGATCCCAGAAATGAAACAGCTTTTAGATTCTTGTAATAGTTGATTCACTTGTTTCTTGGAAACAATCATGTTCTCTTTCTTATCATTTCGGATGAATGAGTTATGGTTTTTGGATTCATAGAATAGAGTTCCAAAGTATCTGAAAGGAATTCGATGTTTGGCAACTCGAAATGAGGAAAGAATTGTTGATCTTGATTATTCAGCATGTTATACATAGTTCTATTCTCCAATGCAGGCTATTCAATGTGTTGTGAATTCTGCCTATCCCCATGTAACGAAACATTGTATTGTAACCATTGCAATCAACTCTACATTGCCTAAATCAGTGTGTACTATTCAAGGAACTGTGAAAGTGGGTTATTTGAGTGTTTTTGCGAATAGACAGCTCCCTTTTCCCATTGGAGAACGGAGAAAGGTTGTAGTTGTTTCAGAAGATAAAAACAAACAATTTGATCCTTCTCTAGGGGCAACAGTGATGACTGTCTCCTCCCTCACTAAACAGGCTGAAGCTGGAGATTTACTTATGGATGCTATTTTTACAACTCCTGACCTTGTTTCCAAGCTAGTTCCTATTGCTCCTGTATTGGTTGTGGAGAAGTGTTATGTAGATACTTGGACCCAAACGTCTAATGCCTTCTACCAAACTAGGGACAGCCACTGAACACATTGAAGAAGCTATTCAAGTAGAATCTGTGGTGTTGAATGAGTTTAGAAGTTCCAACAACCCACTGTGTCCTATGAGACAGGAAAGAGCTATGCTATTGTGAATACAATCGGATTAGTATCCCAAGAGAAGAGTGTTGATGAATAGGTGAGTCAACCAGAAACCGAACTATTGGCTAATCTTCGAACACTCATCGTAAGAGTGAATATGGATTTATCACCAGAATGATGTGGTTGCTAGACGTTCAACTGCTGGTCATGGTCTGATTCATGGTACTTTTGTTAGTTATGAGAACGGACGTCAATTCTATATTGACAATCAATTCCTTTATCCAGGAAAACAGTTCTTCAATGAGAAATATGCAGATTCTTCGATTGTGATCCCTCCAAAGAAGATGAAACTGGAGAAGTTGCAAGACAAGATCCGCAAGCAACTCTTTGATACTCCTTCCCCAGACCAGCTTGATTTTGAGTCCCCTGTAACTTTAGAAGAGGATGATCGATGGTGATTGAACCTTCAATGATTTGTTTTCAAACGGAATTGGAACAAACACATCCAACTATCTAAAAATCATTAAACTGAGAACAATTATGAAACACTTGGACTCAGAATTGCAGAACTGTTTCCTCACACTGCTAACAGCATAGGAAGCGATTTGACATCAGCGTCCAATTCTATCTACTACATTTACAAACCTAAATACAGTTAGACACATATCCGAGAATCTGAAATCGAACAAACACACAGCATGTCCGTTCCCTCATCCCACACGTTTAGGAAGCAAAACAGCAATTCCACACAACAATTCGGAATACTGGCAAAAGCTTCCAACTACTTTCACTTCTACTCACCTTCTATCATCATGTCATTGATCTACACATTGTTACTACACTTCTAATGTCAAAACCACAGACAGATTGAAACACTAGCGAGTGCGTTATTAATCTACTGATGGTCTCCTCTGAACAGGAAACAGTACTTCTGTTCAATGAGTTCCACCAGAACACGCAATCACAACTTCCAACCACAATTCTCCAAATACATACTGGCTGTATCTACAGCATATCACAGAAATAGTGATGTCTAATAAGAAAGAATGAATGAAATGGAGAATCAGGTGTAATGATCATTTTAAGATACTGAAACACCATATGATGTGAAAGAATACAAAGAACAAAATAGGATTTCTTGGAATAGAGAACTTCAAACAAACAATAACATATAGAGAAGGAATTACCACATCCAAGGCATCTATGATACATAAAACCAGAAAGAAGTGGGATTCTCAATAGTAGTACTGGAAACCAAGCTTATTAGCAAATTCCGATCTATTCATTCACTTCCAGAATCCATTAATACCCAAAATCAAGACATTTGCTCTTGTGTGCTTCAGTCACCAAAGTCTCTTCAGTACACTAATCATAACTCCTACATCTTGCACTCACATCCAGAACATGGGTCATCACACCATTCTGGAGAACCTTCTTATGTTGCTTGAGATACACACACTTCACAGAATCACAAATCACTAATGGAAGCAATTTCTGATAGTAATAATCCTTCTCCAGCAGTTCTCCCAATTTGACATCTTCAGTACTGATTTCATCGTGTTGATGGATCTGATCAAAGCGAAGTCTCAGTTGATGAATGATGAAACTGATATGGCTTCGAAGACAACTATCATGATAAGACAAGAAACGAAGATACGAAGTAGGTCGAATATACTCTTCATAGCAATACTGAGTGAATGGAGTATTCTTGAGAACATGCTACACATCACCTTCATTCTATTCCCTCACAATCAATACTGAGTTTACATGATTGAAGATAAAGAGAGCATGATACTGACGGATAACTCTACACATCAGTAGAACCAAATGATTCTACACATGAAGAATGTTCATATGAGGATAGATGAATGGTAAGGCATAAAGGAGATTCCAGAATACCACGGGAATATCATGAATAATACCAAGATTCTCTTCATGTTGACCTAAATAAGATATCTCTGAGATACCATACAACTGAATCCCAATACAATGTAATAAATGATTCGAAGCAGATGGACCGGACAAGTGCCTATTGTCATTTCACCATTCGGTCTTAGACTATTCACACGGTTAATATCTCCTAATTGGAAAGACTCAATTAGATGAAATCGTTCTTCAAGTACTGAAACTAATTGACCTGGAGAAGGAAGATGACGATAGAGCTGCTTCAAGAGGAACATGACATAGATAGAGACTGTGTCATATAACTCAGGAGCAAATTGCAAGAATTCATTCTCCATCTAAAATGAAAATCTCTCTTCATAAGTACAAAATCATCAACCAATAGACCGAATCGAATATAGTTGTCAGGAGCCACAGCAATCTCTGAAACAGAGATAAGATAGAGAATACGCTACAATACAAAAATATCATGAAATCTACTTCAATCAACTTCATTACATAAGGATTAGGATGTGTTTTGATAAATGTGATTAGTCGATGAATCAAATCTTCATTCTTCAGTTCCTGTGAATTAGAATCACTTCTAATATTATACTCGAATCAAATGAAGATATTTCTCATTATAACTGTATTTATAGAGAGTATCCATCAGTAAATTACATAGCAGATCTCGCACTTCATTGTCAGTCTCATCATCACTATCATTCCATTCTCTTTCTATTCGTACGTTATCACAACAATAATTGTAGGTAAGATATGAATCTGATACAATAATCGAATATGCTTACGGAGAACATTCACAGATATCTATCCATCAATCTTATCATTCATGCTGACATTGTAACAATCTGTTACATCTGTTGTCTTGTCATCTTCTTCATCTTCATCAACATGCAACTTCTCCACTTCCAGATTCTCACGTTTCTCTGGATAACTCAACAGTAATACCAAAATGTCATAAACAGCTCGATTTGATTTCAACTGCATTATCATTGTACAGATCTAGTTATCAATTCAACCCTCTTCTATCACATCATCTCCTCGAATGAAAGGAAACACTTCATCTGGAAGTTTGACAAGTAAATAACGCAAGAATAAGCTCAGTTCATAGATATTCGCTGTATGAAAGCGGTTATTGTATATGAACACATGAAACACCACCTTCACAATATAACCATTTGTATTGACTAATAGAGATTTCAGATGACTTGTATTCGATGTGAGGAATTCCTGCAGTTGACTAGGACAACAACACCTACATCCACCTTTTCACATCGTTCATCCGTGAATTCTGATCCGTCTCCGATAGACTCATCCTTTCGAATATAGTCCTTGATAAGATACTCCAGGTAACGATTCAAGTGATTTCTCTAGAATTCATCCTATTAACATACACAAACCTCAAAAAGATAAGGAAGCATATTTTCATAAAGAACTGGGTTCTCTAGTTGAAAGATCCTGTTTACAACCGAAGTTTCATCATCACTCAACTATAAATCATCTCTTTCAGTCATTAATACCGTTAAATCAGGATTCTCTACAGATGGAGAGAGGGACTGATTCTCTTTCGGTTTCTACATCATCATATACTATTCTACACCAATACAGATTGATTTGAAGGGATATCCGAAGTCTTTCCCTCCGAATCTTCATGTACTCTCTTTTTATCGTCCATTTGATAAGTATTCTCAAAACAAGAATCCTGTACAAAGAGAAGGAACCAAGAAAAAGAAAAGTTGAGGACAGGGTGATTCGAACACCCAACCTTTTGATCTGGAATCAAACGCGCTACCGTTGCGCCATGCCCTCCTTCCAGTTGATTTCTTTCCTCTCTGCTTTCAAAACCTGAAATGGATTATCAGTAACGCTTAAACTACGAATACCCACTCTTGATAACAACTGAATATCACAAACAATTCAAAAGACAAACCCAACCAATGGGAATCCGAACAAACATCAAAGAATCGTATTGTACACATATAAAGACATCAACTTCACTTCTCATTACGAATACGACGAGCGAGCTGCATATCACGA
>JABLTK010039456.1_pt1 | contig 12825 bp, 23 predicted proteins | sample 7160131 | NCBI WGS metagenome assembly JABLTK01 (sample SAMN14651221, study PRJNA627086) | human gut metagenome | isolation source: feces | host: Homo sapiens
ATGGTTGTGAAGGAAGCAGTGCCTACATATGAGATTACTTACAAGACCGGGAACAGAGTTTATGATGAAGGTGTGTGATAACCTGCGTTGGTATATTCATGATCGAGTTACACACAATCCTGAGTGGAAGGGCCTCACAGTAATTCTCTCGGATGGTTCTGTTCCTGGTGAAGGAGAACACAAAGTGATGGATTTCATTCGTCGGGAACGAGCTCAACCTGGATATAATCCAAATACAACGTATGTGTGATCCTATTTACTGAGAACTAGTCATATTATTCATGGTTTAGATGCAGATCTGATTATGTTGGGTTTGGCCACTCATGAGAGTCGTTTCTATATCCTGCGTGAGGAAGTCATCAATACACGTCATCAGACTGCTCGTTGCTATCTCTGTGGAGCTGAAGGTCACACGTAAGAATTGAATTCTTGTAATTATCATCAGAGCTGAGCAATGCACAGGTAAACCAGATCGTCCTCGAGGTGCATTGACGCGTGCTAGCAAATACATGCATCAACATCTTCAGATCCTTCATCTTCCTGTTCTTCGTGAGTACATGCAAGGTGAATTTGCTTCTATGCAACGCCAAATCTCATTTAAATACGATTTTGAAAATGTTCTTGATGATGTGGTGTTTCTTTGCTTCTTAGTGGGAAATGATTTCCTTCCTCATCTTCCTTGTCTTGATATACGAGAAGGTGGTCTTAATCTTCTGTTTAATCTTTATCGGTCTCTAATGCCTACAATGGATGGATATTTGACAAGTGAAGGAGGAGAGGTGAATCTTCCTCGTGTTATGCGTGTTTTTGTAGAACTTGCAAAGGTTGAAGGTACTATCTTAAAACGAAGGAGGTATTTGTGAATAGGAATGTTTATCGTTAGAGCAGTTCAAGTGGATAATGAGATCCGGAATCGGGAACGTGCTGCTAACATATCCAATCTTATCAAGGCTCCTTCTACATCAGTAGGTACTAGCAATACAGAGGAAATCAATATTGATGAAGAGACCGGCACAAATGAGAAGGAGGATATCACACTACTGGCAATTGAAGCAGCTTCTGCTGCGTTACAACATGATTCAGATCCAGAGAATACCGAGAAAAAAGAGAAAGAAGAAGAGATGACAGAGGAAGAGAAGAAGAGAATTGAACAGAGGTAAACAGACTATCATGCTTTTGATCCTAGTTATTCAGTTGAACTCCTACGAGCATTCGATAAGAAGAACAGGAGAGATGATGTTGAAGATAAGATCAAACTTGGTGAAACTGGATGGCAAACACGATACTATGTTGAAAAGTTTGGTCGTGATGGAATCAAACTAACACCAGAGTTCTATAAAGATTTGGCTTCTAGTTACATTGAAGGACTACGTTGGGTCATGTTATATTACTATCATGGGGTTCCTTCTTGGGACTGGTATTTTCCCTATCATTTTGCTCCTTGTGCATTCACAATTGTTCAATTCAAATATGAAAACACGCCTTTTGTATTAGGTAAACCCTTTCGGCCTCTTGATCAATTGATGGCTGTACAACCTCCTGGATGTGCTTATCTACTTCCTGAGCCAATGCGTGAACTAATGACAAATCCCAATTCTCCAATTATCTCATTCTATCCAAAGAGAGTACTATTATGATGTGATTATGATATAGATTGAATATGATACGAATGGAAAGCCTTTCCGATGGTTATGGACTGCTAAGATTACGTTCATTGACCAGAAACAACTAACAGATGCTGTAGACTCAGTGATGGATAAGTTATCAAAGGAGGATTTGTATCGGAACCATCATGGAGATGAGGTCTTATATGTATGGATTGGATAGGAATGAGAAGTAGGTTCATAGTGTATCTTGGCTTGCTGAACAGTTTTTGAAGAATAGTGAAGAGAAATTCATCCTTCAGGAACCTCAGCAATATCCAATCTTTGGAACTGTTGAGAAGGCTAATGAGCCATCTCTTCGTTGCTGTTCTATGTTTCTCTTATCAATAGATGAATGTATTGTCTCAACACCTCCTACTGCTTTCCCTCGAATTCCATGTACTCAAACTCTTCCTCTGAAGTTTGTAATGCCTGAGGCTTCGATTCATGTTTCTCATCTATTGCCCGGTGTGGTTCCACCTCCAAAGATTCTATTCCCTCAGGACATTGTCATTTCTGCCCCTCCTCTAAATCGGAAAATGGATATCTCAGATCTTGGATATATTCATGACGTTGAACCTACACGAGAGACTGGGTGGGGATCTGGTGTCGTTCGGGAGTTACGTCGTGATCCTCGTCTAAGTAGAAAACGAGATTATGAGGAGAATGATACTGAATCAAAGCGATATCGATCTCAGAATTATCCTCCACAACCATATGGTCAGCCATATCCACAACCCTATGGTCAACCATATCCGATGCCTTATGGTCAGCCATATCCACAATCTTATGGCCAGCCCCATTCAATGCCCTATGGTCAGTCTTATGGCCAACCTTATCCACCACCCTACAATCAACCTTATGGTCAGCCCTATCAACAACCCTATAGACAACCGTATCCACAGTCATATAGTCAGCCATATGGACAATCTTATCAACAACCCTATCAGCAACCTTATCAGCAACCATATCAACAACAATCTCAGTCAGCGCTTGGAATGTTACAAAAACGATTGAAATAAAGGCATTGAGAGAACGTAAAGCAGTGCATAGAACCATGTTTGTAAATGCAAATACTTTAACTTAAAAGAATGTCACCAATTTCTGATTTCGGTTATTTTGACAAGATACTAACTTCTGAACACTAAGAAGACAGTCTTGACGACACTGATTCTCCATTAATGTTGTTCAACAATTATATATTTTGGAATCATCCGTTCATAAGCAAACAATTATATCCATAAGAATTCCACTATCCAAAAGGAATCCATTATTCGCTTTGTTTGTTCTCTTTATGTGTTGAAGAATGCGTGAAGGGTTCAGTATGTTTTCCCGTTTACTGTTGATTCTAGTCAATACATTTGCAGGTGCATTCTGTGGGATCACTGTGGACAGTATCTTATACCCACTAGATACAATTAAAACGTTTGAATGGAAATTGTGAACTAAGAACTAGACGATTCCAAGCAAGCAAGGGATCAGTGAGAGTTGGAAGATATAAGAATCTCTTCAATGGACTAGGAACAATTCTCTTGGGTTCTGTTCCTGCATCTGCAGTGTATTGGAGTATTTATGAGAAAGTGAAACGAAACCTATGTGAAGCAACGCATAACAATACGAAACTCTTTCCCGTTTGTGAAATGGTTGCAGCTGCAATTGGAGAATCTGTGGGATCGGCTATTCGGAATCCCTTTGAAGTGACGAAACAGTTCATTCAGATTCGTGGATACTCGAATCCTGTAAGGGCAATCTTGGAAATCTCCAAAGTGCTTTTATAACAACGTTTTTACTTGTAGAAGCGTGGCTTTCGAGCTCTTTATTCAGGATATGGTCCAATGCTGATGCGAGATATTCCGTTTGATATGATTGAGGTAGTTGTATTATCGTTAAAACAATCATAGTACTCCTTTTATGAAGCAGAGAAGCGGTGGTCAAAGGGATTGGTGGTATATGGAAAGAGGAGGATGTGATTCTAGAAACACCGTGAATTGCGGCTACACGAAAATATGTTGATGGGATCGGTTGCTGGAGGGATAGCAGCCTTCTTTACATGTCCGTTAGATGTTTTGAAGACGCGGATTATGTTAACGGCGGATCTTCCAGCTGAACGACGATATGGAATTGTTGAAACATTTCGTCATATTGTCCGAAGGGAAGGTTATCGATGCTTGTTTTCTGGCGCAATGTATCGTGTATTATGGATTTCTTTAGGTGGAGCTATTTGGTTTGGGGCATTTGAAGAATACAAACGATTATTTACTCGTTTGCTGTAATAGTCAATGTTTGTAATAAACAACTTCTCAAAACTCTCTCGTAATCTCTGTATTATTAAGAAGATTATTTATATGATAAGTGTTTTCTAGAATAGGTTGAACATTTGGCTGAGTAGAAAGACTTCGAAGAAATACCATTAAGGAAAATAACTAAAATTCAGAATCTCTTCAATACTAACTTCTTTGTCGTCTTCTTCTCCATTCCATGACAAAATGGGAATCGCATTATTCACATTGTAACAATAGACTAAAGGAGTGTTATCAACAATAAATGTTGTATTCTATGTGAAATAATCCATCCAATCATACTAGGTCACGGTTCAATCGAGACAAATCCTTGTAATACTCATCTTGAGTGATAAATGTAGTGTGTTCCCGAGTGAGACAATAACTAATTAATGGCTTCTTCTCGTTGAACATTCCAACAATCTTCATTGCATACCTATTCTTAACCAATCTTCCATCTTATACGATGATTCAGCAGCAGTGAACACAATAATCTCATAATACTCACTCATCTCTTCCAGAAAAAGAAATACATATGGGCGAAATCGTACATATACACAATAATCTTCCACTATTCCCGTTCCACTACTCATCTGTTGATTCTACACTCCATTCAATTATCCTCACTTACAAAACAAGTATCATATTTCGGTGGTTTATCTAGGGAACATGAAACGAGCGTTTCATCCAGGTCTAGTACCAGGGTATGAGAGGGAGCATCATGAGCTTTAGCAGGCAATAATAAGTTTGTGTCACTCCCTAAAGGAGGTGTCGGTATTTCGTTTAACACGTTACGAATAGCTGAAAAGGAATCCACATAAGAAAGACCAATTTGCAAAAGCATCTCTTTGGTCCACCCAAATGTATCGTCAGAAGAAAAACAGTCATCATAGTCCTCTTCTAATTCCTCTCCCACCTCTTCTTCAGTACATTCCTCTGTTCTATTGTTAATGATCCAAAAATCCATTATAGAAGGATATGTCTGATGTGGACTCAACTCGTACATAGTCCGACGAGCAGCTACACCTTATCCACCCAATGCAATCCTACTTGTATCATTTACGGGTTTTGGAGAGAAAATATCATTATTACGACTTTGTTCTTCTGATATCATATCATTTGTTGTACTGAGACGAGGAAGATAGGTCTTTCGTCTTTCATTTCTGTTGTCTATACTACCTATCTATTATGTATCAAATCTGCAATCTACTTTCCCCACTCACCCTAATAGACACGTGATCAGTCTCCATTCCTTGTTAAAAATATTCCTAAAGGAATAGAATCTAAATTTGCTTTCCAGATAATACAAATGATCTTAGAATAATAGATTGGTAACCCATACTTCGTGACAAAAACCAGGGGAATTTGGATCATTCTGGTTTTTTCTTCATATAACGCGATATGAAGAGATCTTTCCAGATTTCTGTTGGTTCTAAGTTGAGTACTGACGAGTACTCAACTATGGTTGATAAACTAGCAGAGCTTCTTCCATCTGTCAACGAAAATGTTCATATATTGCAGAATCGTTACATATCCCTGTTGACAAATCACAATCCTATCCCTTCTGTTACGTACTGGTTCTGTTCCTTGTTGATTTGAAGAAGCACGAAGTCCTATCCTCTTCCGACCAAACGAGAGAGTGACCTAATCTTGGCCTATTCGAAATTCATTATCAAAATGGGAGGAAGGTTCGTAAGAGTGGTTTTGGTGATATCTAGAGTATCCAATGAATATTTCTCTGTTGTGTTTAATTCAGTTCGTAAGATCCCATATTATGTTATCACTGGAATCCAAAAGACAGATTGCTTGGTACTGGCAGATTTTGTGGATGTATGTATCTATTTTGGTACTTTTTTGTAGGCCATTATGAATATTGCTAAAGTGGTATCTGCTAAGAGAGCTGAAGTGTTTCAAATTATCGAGGAAGTCATTTCTTCTCTGTTAAAGGATGTTTGCGACAATTTTGGGAATTGAATTGTAGCAATTCCGCGAGTCCATTCTTTTTACTGTTCTTCAGACTCTAGCATTATGGAAAGGAGAATACCCATTCAATCATGATTGCTTAATGCCATTTGCAAACGAGATATTTGAATATATGACGAAATTGAATGACCATTGTATCCCTTCTCTAATCATTTTACTACTAGTATCTCGTTCTCGTGGTAGTACCCTTTTTGACATTTCCCAGCGTCTTTCTGTTCTGATTATGATTGAGAGTCGTATCATGATAACTCTTAGAGTGCAACCATTCATATTTTCTGATCCATAGTACTCCACAGTGAGTATGGAAACGATCAGTCCAACTCTAACTGGTCTCTATAATATCGCTGACCATTTTGCAGGAAAGCCATCTCATCCTCGTCTCCTGATTGCTAGTTTGTCTATGCTTGAAGCATCCTCTTTCTTTTTCCCTGAGCTTCGAAATGCTGTATGGAAACGAACTTGGGATTGTATGATGAGTGCCTGTCGTGAGAAGAATGTTCAAGTGACTGTAGCAGAGGCGGCTATTCACAATCTAATTCAACTTTGTCCATTGATGTTAGATGCTCTCTCTGCTTGTGCTCCTGATGTGAGAGAACTCTTGGACAATGCAGCTATGAGTAGTGAGATGCGTGAAGGAACTGGAGGATTCTTACGAATGAATAAGCGTCGAAAAGAACGATCTACTGTGAGTAAGTATGGTAGGAATGAAGAGTTGAGTTTTATTGTAGCTATTTGGAAGTATGAATCGTTACGTGCTGTTTTCACAGATCTCATTCGTGTGATTACTCTTACTGAGAACTCGAACCAAGTATTATGCTCACCAACATCTCTGGAGAATAGTGTCACACAGATGGTATTGGGTGAGATTTCTTCTGTAATGCCAATGTTATCTCTACTTCCTGCCTCTTCAGATCCTTCCTTCTCTGAGATGCATGATTACACACAAATGATGCTTGATCTTTGTACAACCATTGCTCATACAGTGGATAATTCTGATATTCGTGCTGCATGTTTCCAAATCCTTGTTAGTAGTCTTGATAGTGAGTCTCCTCCTCTGGTTGTTCTTCCAAATATTGTGGACATTGCTTTGGATGATAATGAAGAGCGTCAGAAAGAAGTGAATCGAATTCTAACTGGATTGCTAATGAATTATGAGTTGAAAAATGTGAGCTTCACGAATCAGATTGATTCATAGTATGATTTGGTAATTCAGGAAGTACCTCGATCCATGACACGACTTGTCAAAGGTGTTACAGATCCAAAAACACGTCAGTATCTACAGAACCAGTTCTTAAATTCCTGTTCTCAACTCAGCAAAGCTGTATTGAATGATTCGTATTGGTTTTTAGAAGGATATTAGAAGTAGGAATCGTATATCAGAGTTACGTACTTTACAATGGCGTATCAGTGAATCAATCATATCTGTACTGTCAACCATTGAGGAAAAATGGAATCCATACAAACCTCAGGAAGAGGTTGATCTATCTTTAATGAAAAGTTACTTAGATGTCTGGTTCCACCTCGTGACTGTCCTATTGCTGAGCACCACTAACCTCTAGATCAAGTCATTATCCACTGAGACATGGTCAGATACAGCAGAACGAGCACTGACTCTCTTTGCAGCGAAGTCTCCACTGTTACATCAACACTTTTTGGATGTGGAAACAAACATCGAGTTATCAGCTTTATTCTCTGCAACCAATGTCAATGCAGATTCAGAAGCTATCAGAGCAGCGCTTATCAGTCGACTTGGTAAGGAACATACAGCGAATGTGAATGTGTTAACATACACTGCCGCTCTGTATCTGTTCACAGTATATGAAGTAGAAAGTAGACGTGCTGAACAACTATGTACAATCAAGGCTATCTTTTCCTATTTCAATTCGTTCAAAGACACATCCTCTTCATTGTATCCTGTAATGACAGCAATTCTAGCATCTATCTTCGATCAGTTTGTAAACAAGCTGAAACAAGGCACACGAAGTGAAGTATCGGAAACTATTCTGGAGGATCATATGGAATTTTTAACTGTTCAGTTATGCCATCGGTTTGTTGTTCTTCAAGATCTTGCCCTTCGTTATGCTTGTCTCCTTCTTGAGAATTTCCCATTTCTGAAGAGAAACGCCAACTGTCTGAATGTATTGATGAAGTGTCTTTTGACTATCAAAATCAATTTGGCTCCAGTGAATTGTGCCCCTGTCACATTAGCTAGTAGTGATCTTCGTGTTCTTCATGATGATACTCCTCTTCATTATGAGTTACAGCTTCCATTCCGATCTGACGAACTCCAAAGTCTGTATGATAAAGTTAAAAGTGTATTTTCTATCTGGATCAGCAGTGATGACATTGGTTTTGAAGAAGAGATCTTAATTATGATTCAAAAGTACGTAGTATAAACCATCTTTCACATAGTATTGCTTCACCTGAAGTGTTCTCATTTATCTATGAGTTAATTATTGAAGATGATTCATTACGTGAGAAGTATACACCATTCACTGATTTCCTTGCATCGATTCGAGTTCATTGTAACGAAATGAAACAATACTCAGTTATAGCATTGAATCAAAGGATTAGTTACTGGAGTGGAATCTACAAGAGCAAATTACAGAGTATATCTACATCTCTATTAACTCAACAGTTACAAGAAGAAATGATCTCTGTTCTTCGGAAGGAACGAAAGGCTAAGGAGAAATCGAGTTGGTTCATTCAGGTGATTTGATACATAGTTGAATTGTCAAGAATGAAGAGTGTATCTATGCAAGCAAGTGCAGTTGAAAATGTGATGGAGACTACTGCCAGTGATTTGTTAATGAAATGTGGAGCTGTGTGTGCATTACTACGTGAGAACATCGATAGTGTGGTGATTCAGATTATTTGTTGGTTACCTGCTCTTCTCATGCAGTACGTCTTATGATCGATAAATAATCCTTTAGAGAGTCTCTAATGAAAGAAGCAATTGAATTGTGGCGCTGGCTGTTGGCTGAAATACCACTGTTTCATGTTCCTATTGAAATGATGAGTGATTAGTAGAATCTCATTCTTCGTGAACTCTGTTCTGCTTGGGAATATACTCGTGAAATACGTTGTGGTATTTTCTGTGTGGCAGATTGTTGGAGAGACAGTCGAGCTCGCTGGTATCAAGGAGGAATTCATCACGAAGATAGTAGAAATGATTGTGCTTGTCCTTGTCATTGTTCAGCTGTGTTTGAGAAGGTTGCACATCGTTTGAAGAAGGAGAATTACGATTCTATCGATCATTCAGTGGATCTGTCCAGAATCATCGAAGGGGATGATGATGAGCTCAATATCTCTCCAGTAGTTGTGAAGCGACGAACTCAATGCACTCCAGACAATTCGAAGTGTCTGTGTTCGTACTGTTGTACTTGTGAACAACTAAAGGATGATGCGGATACACTTCGACTTCATTCAATTCCTCAGATCTCTCTTTTCTACAGTCCGCCTACATTCCTTCAGGATTTATGTGGTGTCACAGCCTTTGCATCTGGTATTCGTTGCCGACGTGTGAATGAAGATGAATGTACCTGTCATGGATTGTGGGTTGAGTTTTTTTCGGAGATCATGAATGCATATGTTGAACGATATACAGACAGTGTAAGTACTGAATGATTCTTTGAAACCTAGATGCAAGAAGTGTTGCTTCTTCTTTTCAACAGTGTTCAAAATGAGCTCTGTGTTAACCAACTAGCTCTTCCTTCTGTATTGAGTTTGTTAATCTGTTGTTACCATGGATATGAATATGGAAAGAAGTATCATCTTCTCTCTGAGGATACTCTATATGTCTTCTACAGCAACATTGTGATCAGTGTTATTAACCAGATTGCTTATAATAGTGTACATCGTAATGTTCTTCTCTCGGTTGATATCTGTGATCTCTCTTATGATATAGGTCAAACATGAAATCCCTCTGGAGAAGGATAAGTTGATTCTTCAGAAATATGTGTTCTTATATGAGCATATCAATGAGGTACATCAACAGAACAAGCGACAAGTTGCTCAACGACGAGCGAAGAGGAAAATGAATATGGAAACTTCTGAAGAAGATTCTGAGAATCTTCCGGAGTTGTTGATGTATTCATATCTCTATCGAGCTGCAGAACGCCGTAATAATCTTACTCTCTCGGAGGTGGATTCATCTGAACACTTCACAGGTGTTTTTGATTCTCAATCCCAGACACAACCCACCAAAAGTCCTCTTCCTTCAGACCATCTCTCTGTGATCACTTCAACGAATGAATCATCGTCATTCCGTTTCGAGGAACTATGTTTGATTCTGCTACGTGGAGTGATGGAACGATTGGTACTCCAACTCAATCCTTGTCAAGAATCCTCTCGTGAGACATTGCCAACTGTGTACACTACTCAAGCCAAGAATTATAGTGTTAATCAATGGAAAGAGGTTATGCAACTCTGTCGAACTCATTCATCTGAGTGTACTATAGTCATAGTTCATCTCTACCCTCAGATCCCTGTATTACGAACAGAATTATCGAAACTTATTTTGGAATTCCCTGAAAAGTACATTCATTGTCCTGACTGTGTAATGGATTACATCTTGAATAATAATGATACTAACAAGCGATGGCTCCTCTACTGGACTCAACCTTCCTTGACTACGGTAACAACTCTCTTCTTGTGTGATCTTTAGATTGTTGCGTCGATGTCACGAAATTCGGCTGATCTACTTATGGATGTACCTCCAATGCGTATTCCCGCGGTTATGCAGTATATCACATCGGCTTTAGGTCAGTTCCCACCAGAATCGTTATGTTTCTATCTGCCACAATTTGTGCAGGGATTACGTCATGATGCTACAGGAAAGCTTCAGGAGTACATTCTGGTCTTATGCTCGAAGAATGTATTACTAACACATCAATTGCTCTGGTTCGTGTAATGACTACTCATCACAAATAGGGCTTTGATTACGGAAAGTGAGACTGAAATCAAGCAATCCGAAAAACATGGGTTTTCCGGGAATCCAGTAAGTGTAGAAAAGAGACTTGATATTAGATCCAAGGAAGTGATAATTTGCCTTCAATTTGTCAATCTATTATCACTCGAATCAAAGCAGGAATGACACCAGCTCAATCAATTTTGTATCGACAGCAATTTGACTTCTTTAATCGGTTGATCAACATTAGTGGCTTGGTGAAGCCATTGAAAAAAGAGGACCGAAAAGGAGAAATCATGAAGTATCTCCAAGTATGAGTAATGTGATAATCTTATTCTAGGAGATACGATCCACTGTAAAGAATGCCAACTTATATCTCCCTACAAACCCTGAGTATCATATCACTGATGTGATTGTAGATTCAGCAGCAGCTATGCAATCTGCAGGCAAAGCACCTTATCGATTGATGTTTGAAGTGGAACCATGGGATGGTCCAGATTCTGCGATTACGCGAATTGAAAATCATCTTAGTGAACAGGATGAGCAACCAGTAGTTCAACGACGTCCAAGCAGTCGATGTAAGGATATCAAACGCATTTTTCATTAGATCGATCTGTAGACAAGAAATCGTTGAATTCTTTCTATGCTCCGTATTCCAGAAATAGAAGAGATTATGTATAGACGTACTAACAGTACGATGGATTCTTCAATCCAACAACTTCAGAACTTACGGCCTCGTTCAACATTCCGATCGAGCACTCAACATGTGTATTCTCCTCTCAGTCAAGGAGATATGCATTTAAATGAAACAGAGCCAGAGAAGGAGCCAATACAAATGGGTCTGATTCTGAAGGCATATGATGATTGTCGACAGGATACATTGGCTCTTCAAGTTATGCATTTACTGGAAACTATTTGGGAGTCTGAAGGAATTGACATTCCACTGATGGTATATAATGTAACTCCTGCTCGTACCTCTGATGAGCATCATGCGATGGGAGGTATCATTGAGTGTGTACAGAATAGTGATTCTCGGGATAATCTGGGAAAGAAAGGATTCGTGTCATTAAAGATGTATTACGAAGTAGGACCTGTATTCGAAATGATAGAAATAGTCCCTATTTGGTCGAGAAGATAGTGAAGAATATGAGATGGCTTTGCGTCGTTTCATTCGGAGTTCAGCAGCATATATATCCTTGTCCTCCTATTGATTAGGACTCCTTCACTATAGGCTGTTGCTTGTTACATTCTATGGGTAAAGGACCGCCACAATGGTAATTTAATGCTTGATAAGAAGGGGAACCTGATTCATATTGATTTTGGATTCCTTCTTGGGACATCTCCTGGAGGTAATCTAGGATTTGAAACTGCTGCATTCAAGTTTTCAGATGAGATGTATTTACTGATGGGAGGATCAACACAGGCCTATCCCTTCCGTGAATTCCTTGATTTGACTGTTGAAGCTTTTTTGTGTATTCGAAAGTATTGGAAGGAGATTTGTGATGTGGTAAACTGTATGTCAGATAGTGGTCTTCCCTGCTTCCTTCCTGACACTTTGGTGAAGTTGAAACAGAGACTAACTCCAGATCTTTCCGAGCTCCAAGCGGCTCAGGGAATGCAAGCAAGAGTAAGGTTGTTTCTATAATGTTATTTGTAGTCTTTGGATTCAATTAAGAAGTGGACTACAATTCTTTATGATGGTATCCAAGTTTTCCAAAATGGTATTTATGCTGATTCATGGTGATATGAGGTTTGTTTGTTGAATACAGTGCTTTTTATCCTAATTCACTACTGAATCTGAGAGTATCATTTCGATCATTCGTACTTCTATATAATAATCATCATCGATATATGGATTCCGACGTGTAGTTAATTACTTTCTAGAATCTCTGTTAGTGTTACCTTTTCAAGAATGAACTTTCTGAATCAGGCTAAGGGACTTGTAGCGTAAGCAATGAATGAATTATGAGTCTTATGGGTTAGCAAGAAGACGGAACTGGAGAAGACTCTG
>JABLTK010120827.1_pt1 | contig 12823 bp, 16 predicted proteins | sample 7160131 | NCBI WGS metagenome assembly JABLTK01 (sample SAMN14651221, study PRJNA627086) | human gut metagenome | isolation source: feces | host: Homo sapiens
ACGGCACGGATAAGCGCGTCTGCCACATCATCAATGCTTTTGCCGGTTGCCCAAGCCCGCCACCAGCACCGGCCAGTCCTCCCCCACGCCGGGCAGCAGCGTCCGCAGCTCGCTGGCCAGACACCTCGCCGCACGGGCAAAGAACCCCTCCTCCCGGCGGAAATAGGGCCGCAGATCAATGGTCACGTACCGGCCCTCCGGCTTGCCTACCGCCTCCGCCGCCTGCTTCGTGGCGACGCGCACATCCGTCACGCCGTAGCCATGCCGGGTGTATTCCGCCGCGCAAACGCCATCCAGCCGTGAAATATCGCCGCCCTGCTGCAGCTGCTCCACGCCCTCCAGCGCCAGATCGGTGCGGGTGATCCTCATGTTTGTGGTCACGCTCCTTTCAAAAGCACAAAATGTTGTGGATAATTGTTAATTTTGCCTTTCAAAAAAGATTTTTGCGAAAAAAGTAGACAAATCTGAAAAAAACTCTTGCAATTTCTGGGCAAAGATGCTAAAATATCATCCTGCGTGGGACTTTATGTCTCCGTTAATGTCATAACCGAGGAGGTGTTTGGTTTGCCGAATATCAAGTCTGCTAAGAAGCGTGTTCTGGTGGCAGAGGCGCGCAATGCCCGCAACAAAGCCGAAAAGTCCGCACTGAAGACTGCTATCAAGAAGTTCGAGGCTGCTGCCGTTGACGGCGATCGCACCGAGGCCGAGGGCACTTACAAGGTGGCGGTCAAGGCCATCGACAAGGCTGCTGCCAAGGGTTTGATGCACAAGAACAACGCGGCTCACAAGAAGTCCGCTCTGACCCTGAAGCTGAATAAGATCGGTTAACAACCACATGCAACAGACGTCCAACGGACGTCTGTTTTTGTTTGCGCCGCCGTCTCACGAAAAATGTTCCTCTTTTTTGGGGGACGTTTTTTTCTTTTGTTGCCCTGTTTGGGGCAACGTTCCGGTAAGAGCCTTCCATGGACAAAGGGCGCTGCCCAAAACAAAGGAGGATCTGCTCATGACACAAATCAAACGCTCCGGCATCCTGATGTATTTCGACATGAAGCCTGTGCTGGAAAGACTGTCCGACCACGAGGTGAAGGAACTGCTGCTGGCCATTCTGGACTACGGAGAAAACGGCGTCGTGCCGGAGTTTCACAGCGCCACACTGGCGTGCTTCTGGCCGCTGCTGGCCTCCCGCATGGACGCCGACAGGGAACGCTATCAGCAGCGGGTGGAATCCAACCGCCGCGCCGCCCGCGCACGCTGGGCCGCCCACATGACGGAGGACATGGAGACAGAGGAGGAATGCCCGTGTATGCAAACGGATGCTATATAAAAGAAAAGAAAAAAGAGAAAAGAAGATATTCTGAAAAGAAACACCCCTGACCCCCATTCTGCATCCCATCGCTTCAAAATGTGGAAAACATTGTGGAAAACCTGTGGGTGTCCTGTGGAAAACCATCTTTTCCCTGCGCTTTTTTCGCTGCCGACGGGAACATTTTGCCCACTCCCAGCGTCTTATAAACAGAAAGGATGGTGCTTTCCATGAAACGTTCCCTCTCCCTCATCGTGCTGGCGGCGATCTGTGTTCTGGCGCTGGCGGCTGTTACCTCGCTGAGCGGCTGCTCCGCCAAAGCCCCGGACAATGACCCCACCGGCAGCATCGACGCTCCCGACCCCGCTCCCGCCGTCACCGGCGAGACGGCAACCTACACCAGCGGCTATGTGGACATGGCGCTGACCATTCCGGAGGGCTGGCAGTGGGAGGCGGTGCAGCGCTCGGGCACGACCACCGAGGGCATCCGCTTCTGGAAAACCGACGATAAGGCGCTGGACTTTGAGCTGCTGTGCTGGCGCAATGGCTACGGCATCTGCGGCACCGGCGTGACCAGCGAGGAGCTGACCCTCTCCGGCGGCCAGAAGGTCTGGCAGCACACGGAGGAGAGCGACGACGGCCTGTGGCTGAACCTTTACTTCGAGAGCGTCCCCGGCGATTACGTGTGCCAGTTCGCCGACAGCGTGCTGGATAAAGCGGTGTGGGAAGCCGGGCGGGACGAGGTGCTGGCCATTCTGGGCACCGCCCAGTTCGGCCGTGATGCCATGACGGAACAGGCGGCCATCGACGCCGCCGCGGCTCAGTACGACGGCGAGTACGACATGGCCTATGGCCGCTACAGCGTGGTCGACGGCTGCTGGACGGTCACCTTCTCCAAGGGCGCGGCGGGAGAAAACAGCGCAAGCTTCAAGATCACGCCTCAGGGCAGCATAACTGCGGCGGAATAAAGAGAACAGCAGGGCGGACGCAAGTCCGCCCTGTTTTGCGGTTTCGTAGGGGCAGACAGGGTGATGGTTGTGTGTATGGGCCGATACTCCCTTGCCTCCCTCTGTGAGGGAGGTGTCAGCTACGGCGGCATAGCCGCCGAGATCGGGGCTAAAAACATGCCACCGGCATGTTTTTTTAACGCCCCGACGGAGGGAGAGAATAAAAGACTTAAATTCTCTCCCCCCAGTCAGCCTTCCGGCTGACAGCCCCCTCTCAGAGGGGGCCAAGGACAAATTCCCTGTTGCCATTCCCCCTCCCTCCCCTATAGAAAACCCTTGCCTTTTTCCCGGTTTTGCGGCATACTAAAGGGTGGAATATTTTCCACACAGGGAGAAGCCTATGGAAACCATCAAGCTATACTATCAGGACGCGTTCCTGCGCCGGTTCGACGCCACGGTGCTGGACTGCGCCGCCGACAAAAAGGCGTGGCGGGTGGTGCTGGACCGCACCGCCTTCTACCCCGAGGGCGGCGGACAGGGCGCTGACCACGGCACGCTGGGCGGCGTTAATGTACGGGACGTTCATGAGACGGACGGCGTGATCTATCACACCTGCGACAAGCCCTTGCCCGTGGGCGAGACCGTCACCGGCGAGATCGACTGGCAGCGCCGCTTTGACCACATGCAGCAGCACTCCGGCGAGCATATCGTCTCCGGCATGCTGTGCAGCACCTACCACTGCGACAACACCGGCTTCCACATGGGAGCCGATACCGTCACCATCGACTACAACGCCGACATTCCCTGGGAGGGCGTGCTGGAGATCGAGCGCCGGGCCAACCGCTACATCTGGGAGAATCACCCCATCGTCATCCGCTATCCCGAGCCGGCGGAGTTGGCCGCCCTGCCCTACCGCAGCAAAAAGGCGCTGGAGGGCCCCGTGCGGATCACCGAGTTTCCCGGCGCGGACATGTGCGCCTGCTGCGGCACCCACGTGGAGACCAGCGGTCAGGTGGGACTGGCGAAGTTCATCGGCTGGCAGAGGTTCCGGGACGGCGTGCGGCTGGAGGTGCTGTTCGGACAGCGGGCGCTGGACTATCTGGCGCTGAGCTGGCAGCAGAACAGCGCTATCGGCCGCGAGCTGTCGGTGAAGCCCGACGCCACCCACGCCGCCGTGACGCGGCTGAAGGAGGAGCTTTCCGCCGTAAAGCAGCGGTGCGACGCGCTGGAAACAGAGCATTTCGCATCGCTGGCCGCCCAATATGACGGCGCGGGTAATGTGCTGCTGGTGCAGCCGCCTATGGAGTCCGACGCGGCGCGGCGGCTGTGCGACATGACGGCGGCACGGTGCGGCGGACGCTGCGCCGTATTCGCGGGACAGGACGGCGCGTACAAGTACGCGGTCATCCACCCCGGCGCGGATATCCGGGAGCTCATCAAAACCATGAACGCCGCCCTGAACGGACGCGGCGGCGGACGGGACGGCTTTGCTCAGGGCAGCGCCGCCTGCACAGAAGCGGAGATCCGCAGCTTTTTTGGAGGACTGAACTGATGGAAAACGGAAGAAGAACCTATCATGGCCGCCGGGGCCCCGCTCCCATCGTGTGGGTCATCGCCCTTGTGGTGCTGATCGCCGCGGTGGTGCTGGTGGTGGTGGGACTGGCCAAGCACGACGCGATCCCCCCCCAGCATGACGACACTCAGCAGAACCAGCCCAACACCCCCGACGACAACACCCAGACCCCGGAGGAGCCCGACAATACCGACGACCCCAACACCGCCGACGATCCCGCCGGCACCACCGATAACACCGGCGACGACCCTGCCCAGACCGCCAGCGACGAGCCGTATATCGACGCCACGGGGCTGCTGCAATACTCCACCAAGGGACACTACGTCCAGATGGACAGCTATCAGGGCGGCGGACAGCCGGACTGGCAGCTGCTGCTGGTGAACGACTGGAACCCCCTGCCCTCTGGCTATGACAGCGACGTCAGCTTCACCACCGTCAGCGGCGGCAAGCAGATGGACAGCCGCATCACCGATATCGTGGAGCAAATGCTGCGGGACGCCAGCGCCTACGATCTGGCGGTGGTCAGCGCCTACCGTCCCAAGGAGGAGCAGAACACCCTCTACTGGCGGAAGGTGAAGCAGTACACCGACAAGGGTTACAGCGATCTGGAGGCCCAGAAGGTGGGCGGCACCATCGTCAAGCGGCCCGGCTTCAGCGAGCATAACTGCGGCCTTGCCATGGACGTGGGCGGCAGCGGCGACTATACGCTGGAGCAGACCTTCGCCAACACGGCGGCCTACACGTGGCTGATGGAGCACTGCGCCGACTATGGCTTCATCCTCCGTTTCCCGGAGGGCAAGGAGGATATCACCGGCGTGATCTACGAGCCGTGGCATTACCGCTATGTGGGCGTGGAAGCAGCCCGATACATCATGGACAATGATCTGTGTCTGGAGGAATATCTGGCACAGGTGAAGAAGTGAAAAAGAGAGCCTTATGGCTCTCTTTTTTCTTCCTCATACCGCCAGCAGGCCAGCATATCGGCCTGTCGCGGCTTCAGGCGGGGATACACGCAATGGCCGCATTGGATGGCGCGGAATGTGCCCTCCGCCAGCTTTATGTAATGCCGCCGGAAATGGCGGCAGGTTCCGCAGATTTTTTCGTGCTCCATAGTATCACCTCTCATGCCACAATATTGTAGCATATCAAGCACTTATATGCAACAAAATAGTAGCATATAGGTGAGGTGAAAATATGCGCTTTCAACGATTAGAGGATTTACGTATTGATGCGGATAAAACACAGACAGAGATAGCAGATGTGCTGCACTGTAAGCGTGAAGTGTATCGACGGTATGAAAAAGGAATTCATGAAATCCCTGCGTGGGCATTGATCGAATTGGCGAAGTATTATGGAACAACGACCGATTATATTTTGGGTTTGACAGATGAAAGATAAAAGACCTTCGGAGGGCAGTCTTTTCGCGCGGTGGGTGCATCATCACACGGCGGGTTTCTTGTTACCGTGCGTAGGGGCTGGCGTCCTCGACAGCCCGCCGTTTACCAAAGCATTTCCGTAAGAGAAACGGGGCGTCGAGGACGCCGCCCCCTACAACGTTCTATCCGGGCCTGTCTGTTCATCGTGCGGGGCGATGTGGGCATCGCCCCCTACGAAGTTTCTATCGACACACCCCTTTTCACCATGCAAAAAAGAGAGCCTTGCGGCTCTCTTTTTCTTATCCTTTTTGGCAGCAAAATCGTCAGATTTCATGCCAGCATCAATACGCCAGCTTCTCCGCCAGATACGCCTTCAGCTCGCTGATGGGGATGCGCACCTGCTCCATGGAGTCGCGCTCGCGGACGGTGACGCAGTTGTCGCCGGCCTTCTCCGCGTCGCCCACGGTGTCAAAGTCCACGGTGATGCAGTAGGGGGTGCCCACCTCGTCCTCGCGGCGGTAGCGCTTGCCGATAGAGCCGGTCTCGTCGAAGTCGATCATCCACTCCTTGCTGAGCTCCTCGTAGATCTTGCGGGCAGGCTCGCTGAGCTTCTTGCTGAGGGGCAGGATCGCGGCCTTGTAGGGCGCCAGCGCGGGATGCAGGTGCAGCACCACGCGGACGTCGTTCTTGGCCTCGTCCACGACCTCCTCGTCATAGGCGTCCACCAGCACGGCCAGCACGCTGCGCTCCACGCCCAGAGAGGGCTCCACCACGTAGGGGATGTAGCGCTCGTTGGTCTCGGGATCGAAGTAGGTCAGATCCTTGCCGGACACAGTCTGATGCTGGGTCAGGTCGTAGTCGGTACGGTCGGCCACGCCCCACAGCTCGCCCCAGCCGAAGGGGAACAGGAACTCGAAGTCCGTGGTGGCCTTGGAGTAGAAGCACAGCTCCTCGGGATCGTGGTCGCGGAGCCGCAGGTTCTCGTCCTTCAGGCCGATGCCCAGCAGCCAGTTGTGGCAGAAGGTGCGCCAGTAGTTGAACCACTCCAGATCGGTGCCGGGCTTGCAGAAGAACTCCAGCTCCATCTGCTCGAACTCGCGGACGCGGAAGATGAAGTTGCCCGGGGTGATCTCGTTGCGGAAGGACTTACCGATCTGGCAAACGCCGAAGGGCAGCTTGCGGCGGGTGGTGCGCTGGGTGTTGACGAAGTTGGTGAATATGCCCTGGGCCGTCTCGGGACGGAGGTACACGGTGTTCTTGGCGTCCTCGGTAACGCCCTGGAAGGTCTTGAACATCAGGTTGAACTGACGGATATCGGTGAAGTTGTGCTTGCCGCAGGAGGGGCAGGGAATGTTCTTCTCCTCCACGAAGTCCTTCATCTCCTGCTGGGAGAAGGCGTCAATGGGCTTGGGCAGCTCGAAGCCGTTCTGCTGGCACCATTCCTCAATCAGCTTGTCGGCGCGGAAGCGCTCCTTGCACTCCTTGCAGTCCATCAAAGGATCGGAGAAGCCCGCCAGATGGCCGCTGGCCACCCAGGTCTGGGGGTTCATAAGGATGGCGGCGTCCTGACCCACGTTGTGGGGGTTCTCCTGCACGAATTTCTTCCACCAGGCCTTTTTGATGTTGTTCTTCAGCTCCACGCCAAGGGGGCCGTAGTCCCACGTGTTGGCCAGGCCGCCGTAGATCTCAGAGCCTGCGAAGATGATGCCGCGGTTTTTGCACAGCGCCACGATCTTATCCATGGTCTTTTCGGTGTTTTTCATGGTGATATCTCCTTTATGTGAATATTTTTGGTAAATAAAAATACGCCCTGAGTCCCTTTTAAGGACTCAGGGCGAACTAAACAGTCCGTGGTTCCACCTGAATTTGGAAGCATTCCACACTCTTATCGCCGGTAACGGGGCGTCCGGCGGGCATTTCCTCCCGCGGCTCCGGGCAGCCACGCCCATCATCGCCTGTTGCTTTGCCTAGGATAGCACGTTTTTCCGCAGGTGTCAAGGAAATTTGGGAAAGGGTCGTGGGAAAATACCGAACGCACGCCGCTTTTTGCGTAGGAGCCGATATCTACATTGGCCCGCCCTCACCCCGCCGTTTTCCCATCATGCCGCCTTTGGCGGCATACCACTTCTCTTCCCTTTTCACTCTTCCCTCTTCACTGCAAAAAAAGAACACCCCGCAAGGTGTTCTTTTTTGCTTCAGTTGTTCTCGCTGCGGTCGTAGGCCACCACCACGCGGCGGTTGGGCTCGGTGCCCACCGAATAGGTGGTGACGCCCTTCACGTCCTGCAGGGCGGCGTGGATCACATGGCGCTCGTAGGCGTTCATGGCCTCCAGCGTGACGCTGCGGCGATACTTCTTCACCTTGGCGGCCACCTTCATGGCCAGGCTCTCCAGACTGGCTTCCCGGCGGGCGCGATAGTTCTCGGCGTCCACATGGACGCGAATGCGCTTCTCGCTGCCGCTGTTGACGGCGTAGTTGGTCAGCTGCTGGATGGCGTCCAGCGTCTCACCGCGGCGGCCGATCAGCGCGCCCAGCTTCTGACCCTCCAGAATGGCCTTGTACCGGCCCTTCTCCTCCTCGTACACCTTCACGGCGGCGGGGCTCTCCATATGCTCCAGCAGACCGGTCAGGAACACGGTAATACGCTGGGCATTGTCGTCATGGCACTCCGGCAGCTCCACAGCGGGAGCGGCAGGGGCTTCCGCAGCGGCCTCGGCAGGCTTTTCCTCACGGCGGGGCTTGGTGGGACGGGGCTGCTGAGGCTTGGACTGCTGGGGCTTCTGGGGCCGGGGCTTCGGCTCTTCCTTCTTCTCGACCTTTTCCACAACAGGCTTGACGGGCACGGCGACCTCCTCCATGGGAGCCTCGTCGGGGCCGTAGGTCACGCGGACACGGGCAGGCTTGGCGCCCATACCCAGAAAGCCGCTCTTGGCACGCTCCAGGATCTCCACGGACACATCGTCACGATCCATGCCCAACTGGGCAAGGGCCTTGCTGATGGCCTCCTCCTCGGTCTTGCCTGTTACATCGATATAACTCATAGACAAAACTCCTTATTCGTCGTAATGCTTCTCGCTGTACGCGCGGCCGCGAGCGTAGGGACGGTTGCCCACACGGCCCGCCTCGGTGGTGGCGGCGCGCTTTTCCTTATGCTCTTCCTTGGGCTGGGACTTTTTCTTGCTGCCCTGCTGGGGCTTTTTGGCGGCGTTGGCCTGCTCCAGCTGCTTGTTGTAATTCTCGCGAGCGGCCTGCATCTTGGCGGCGCGCTTTTCCCGCTTCTCCCGCTCCTTATCGCTCTCCTCTTCCTCCAGCTTCTTGCCAAAGTACTTGTTGAGGATCATCTCCTGAATGGCGGAGAAGGCGGCGTTGGCGATCCAGTACACGCACAGAGCGGCGGGGAACATGAAGCCCATCCACACTGTCATCAGGGGGAACAGGTACATCATCATCATCTTGCTCTGGCTGTTCATGGTGTTGGAGCTGGCCTTCATGGAGACCATGCTCATCACCAGCTGCAAGACGGCGGCGATAAAGGGCATGATCAGCAATCCCCACACCGGCCATCCGCCGCCGGGGAACTGGCTCATCACCTGAGAGGGCTGGCTGGCCAGATCCACACCCAGGAAGCTGTAGTCCAGATCGATCAGACCGTCGAACTTACCGGCAAAATCCGCCCAGTGATCATGGATAAAGTCGGTCAGATAGATCTGCTCATAGGCGTTGTTGCTGGCGGGCGCGGTATAGCCCAGAGAGGTGGCCAGCGTGGTGATCTCATCAATCACCTCGTTGGACAGGTTCATGAAGAACCGCAGGGGGGTACGGATGATATAGTACAGGGCGATCAGGATGGGGAAAGGCAGGAAGGACCACAGGCAGCCGGACATGGGGTTGACGCCCTCCTTGGCGTACAGGTCGGCCATTTCCTGCTGCTGCCGCTCCTTGTTGTTGGCGAAGCGGGTCTGGATATCCTTGATCTTGCCCTGCATCCGGTTCATGCGCAGCATGCTCTTCTTGCTCTTCATCTGGAAGGGCAGGATCACCAGCTTCACCACCAGGGTGAACAGGATCAGCGCCACGCCGTAGGAACCGGTCAGGCTGTAGAACATTCTCGTCAGCCAGGCGAAAGGCACACAGATATAATATCCGATTTGTGCAAACATTGTTTTTCCTCCGTAGGTCGTTTACTTGTGTCGCGGATATGGAAAATTGTGGGAAAACACCTCAAACATCCTGCTTCATGGCACGGGGTCGTACCACCCGCCCTTGTGGAACGGATGGCACTTGAGAAACCGACGGAACGCCAGCCAGCCGCCCTTCAGCGCGCCGTACTTCTCCACCGCCTCCAGCGCGTACTGGGAGCAGGTGGGGATAAACCGGCACCGGGGCGGAAACAGGGGCGACACCGCCGTCTGGTAAAAGCGGATGATCTTCAGAAGCGCCCGCTTCATGCCTGCGGCTCCAGCAGACCCAGCGCCTCCAGCGCCCGGCCATACTGCTTGTCCAGCTTGCTGTAGGGCGTGTGAACGGCCTTTACCCGGCCCACCAGGATCACGTCGTAGCCCTTTTTCATGGCGGGCAGGTGCAGGCGGTACATCTCACGCAGCTGGCGGCGGACGCGGTTGCGCACCACGGCCTTCCCCAGCTTGGTGCTGACGGTAACGCCCAGGCGGGTCTTGCCCTGCCTGTTTTTCTGGCAGTAGACCACCACAGCGGGCTGCACGCTGGACTGTCCCTTTCGGTAAATGCGCCGGAACACATGATTCTCTTTTACGGTCACGGCAGCTTTCATGGTTTCTCCTTTGCGGGGGACGCTTCGTAGGGGCCGGCGTCCTCGACGGCCCGTCGGTTTACCGAAGCGTTTTCGTAAGGGGAGCGGGGCGTCGAGGACGCCGCCCCCTACAACATATCATGTGACCCGCTTGTTTATCCCGAAAAATGCAAATACCAACAGGGACGGCAGTTTTCCCTTCCACCGTCCCTGGCTTATTTAAGCTTGTTTGGGGTGCACTTTCCGCCGTCCTCAGTGGGTCAGGCGGGCACGGCCCTTGGCGCGGCGGCGGGCGAGAACCTTGCGGCCATTGCTGGTAGCCATTCTCTTACGGAAGCCGTGCACCTTGGAGCGCTGGCGCTTCTTGGGCTGATAGGTACGGAACATTGCATGACACCTCCATCTTAAAAATATCGCCTCCGCGCATGGATTCATGGCGGCGCGTACTCGACAGCGGACGAAAGGTCCGCCGCAGTCGACTTGAAAAGTGCGCAAACGCGCAACTGATATTATACAGAAAAACACCAACGTTTGTCAACAACTAAATATTGTGTCTTTGTCGAAGGGTGGGAACAAGGGGTAACTGGTGTGACGGGATCCACGTTTCTGTCATTGCGAGCCAGTGCTCACACTGGCGTGGCAATCCGTTTCTTAATACTGCGGTGTAAATCCAGATAGATACTACGGCGGCATAGCCGCCGAGATCGGAGGCTAAAAACATGCCACTGGCATGTTTTCTTAACGCCCCGACGGATTCCCACGACAGTGATATCGGTCACTGTCTCGGAATGACACCGTCAGGGCGGGCAGAGTCGCCCGCCCCTACGAAAAAGGATCACCGGCAATCTGTCTCCCCCTTGCATTTCTCCCTTCCCCGTAGTATCATTATTATTTACTGAGCATTTCACGGAACAGAAAGGAACCTCTCCCATGGCAGAGAACAAGCTGGGCGTCATGCCCGTTTCCAAACTCATCTGGAACATGTCCCTCCCCATTATCGCCTCCATGCTGGTGCAGGCGCTGTACAACATCGTGGACAGCGTATTCGTCAGCTGGGTCAGCGAGGCGTCGCTGACGGCGGTATCGCTGGCCTTCCCCGCCCAGAATTTGATGATCTCGCTGGCGGCAGGCACGGCGGTAGGCGTCAACGCGCTGCTGGGCCGTGCGTTAGGCGCGGGAGAGCGGCAGCGGGCCGACCGTGTGGCGGTGAACGGCCTGTTTCTGGCGTTCGTGGGCTTTGCCGTCAGCTGCGTGCTGGGCCTGACCTGCGCCGGGGCGTTCCTCCGCTCCCAAACCCAGGTGGAGGAGATCGTGGTGATGGGCGAGCAGTACCTGCACATCGTCATGGGCTGCTCTTTCGCTCTGTTCGGCCAAATCATGCTGGAGCGGCTGCTGCAAGGCACCGGCCGTTCCCTGCTGAGCATGTACACCCAGGGTCTGGGCGCTATCGTCAACATCATTCTGGACCCGGTGTTCATTTTCGTGTTTGACATGGGCGTGGCCGGCGCCGCCATCGCCACCGTCATCGGCCAGATCTGCGGTATGCTGCTGGCGGCCTACTTCAACGTGAAGAAGAACACCGATATTACCCTCCGGGTCAAGGGCTTCCGGCCTGACTGGCGGCTGATCGGCAGCATTTACGCCATCGGCCTGCCCAGCGTGATCATGATGGCGATTGGCTCCGTCATGACCTTCCTGATGAACAAGATCCTCATCACCTACCACTCCGCCCACGAGACGGCGGCTACCGCCTTCGGCATTTACTTCAAGCTGAATTCCTTTATCTTCATGCCGGTGTTCGGCCTGAATAACGGCGTGGTGCCCATCATCGCCTATAACTACGGCGCACAGAACCGTTCCCGTATGGTGGAGGCCATTAAGCGCAGCGCCATTTACGCGTCCATTATCATGCTGCTGGGTATCGCGCTGTTTCAGGCCATCCCCGGCACGCTGCTGAAGATTTTCGACGCCACCGATACCATGCTGACCGTGGGCATCCCCGCCCTGCGGATCATCTCCCTCAGCTTCTGGATCGCCGGCGCCTGCATCGCGCTGGGCGGCTCGTTCCAGGCGCTGGGCAAGTCCATGTACTCTATGGTGGTGTCCATCATCCGCCAGCTGGTATTTCTGATCCCCATCGCCTACGTGCTGGCCCGCTACGGCCAGAGCATCGGCAACGACGATCTGGTGTGGTGGTGTTTCCCTCTGGCGGAGGTGGCGTCGCTGTTCGTGACGCTGGCGTTCTTCCGGCGGCTGTACCGGACGCTGATCTCCAAGATCCCCGAGCATGGCACCAAAGACGACGGCGAGGAAAGCTTGCTGGGGTAAAAAATTTGACAGGTTGATAGGAAAAGAGCGGACACGTGTCCGCTCTTTTTTTGGTGTTTCGCGCTCCGGCGCGAGGTACTTTTGGCCGTTGTCCCAAAAGTACCCAAAAGGACAACTTAAACCTGCGGTTTAAGAATCCGCCCGCGCTATACCCCTTTACAAATTTGCAGCCTTATACCACGCGTTTGTAGAACACGGTGGTTATCGTTACGTATGACGCATCGACTTTCTTCTTGCGCCGCTGCCGCTCATACACTCGACGATAGAACCGAAAGCGCTGTTCGGCGTAGGCATCAGCGGCAGCGGCGCAGGAGCAGAGACGATCCTTTTATCCAAACGCAGAAGAAAACCTTGCGTGAACGTGTGGTATGCAATCACAAGTCCGCACAGAATATAGCGCGCCCGGAAGTGAAGGAACCGGAGGTTCCTTCTGGCGCTTTTGCCTACTTTTGCCGCTATTGGCAAAAGTTGGTCGTCCCCGAAGGGACGAAACTCTTTCCCTCCCGCGTTTTATTAGAATAAGTA
>JABLTK010078532.1_pt1 | contig 12818 bp, 17 predicted proteins | sample 7160131 | NCBI WGS metagenome assembly JABLTK01 (sample SAMN14651221, study PRJNA627086) | human gut metagenome | isolation source: feces | host: Homo sapiens
CATATTCTCTTTACTTGTCGTAATGGTGTTCCTCTTCCTCAACAACTGCCTCCTTCTTTGATTCCTCCTTCTAAAGCTAATCTTGTTCATTCTACTCCTTCTGTTCCTGTTCCTGTTCCTGAATCTGTTTCTGCTCCTGCTCCTGAGTCAGAAGAAGAAGAAGATGAATCTGAATCTGATGAAGAGGAAGAAGGTTTGAATGAAGAAGTGGAAGTCCCAGGATCCATTCAACCAAAGGATCCGTTTGATTTTAACTTTGGAGCTCCTTCTGTTCCCACTGTTGCTCCTGATCCAGAAGCCGAATCTCAAATGGAGGAGGAAGAAAAACCCGCTGATAGTCTGGATTTTGATTTCATGGGTTCCGAAAAGCCAGCAGAAGACCCTACCCCTCAGCTACAGTCTGCTATGATGCCTCGTCCTGCAATGATGCCTCGACCAGGCATGGGACCTCGCCCCCGTCCTGGCATGCAGCAACCACGTCCTCGACCAGGTATGCAACCACGTCCTGGTATGGGACCTCGCCCCCGTCCTGGCATGCAGCCACCCCGTCCTCGACCTGGCATGGGACCTCGACCACGTCCAGGTATGCAACAGCCGCGTCCTCGACCTGGTATGATATTACCTCCACGTCCTGGCATGGGACCTCGTCCTCGACCAGGTATGGGACCTCGACCTAGTATGGGACCTCGACCACGCCCTGAGATGATGCCTCGACCTATGCCTCTCCCAGAAGAGCAGCCTGTCGATGATCTGCTGCAAGTTGAAATGCCTCCTCCTGCCCCGGAGCCAACGATGGAGTTGGATCTCATTCCATCCATTCCTGAACCTAAACCGACACAGTCTGATGAGGATTTCCTTGCTGGTATGGAGACACAACCAGCACCTGTGGAAGAGGAAAAGCCTGCACCTGTAGAAGAGAAGCCTGGTGATGACCTGAGCGATCTGCTGGGTGGAATCGCTTCAAATGAACCTTCAGCTGCCGAGGCTGCTAAACCAGACCTTGACGTTAATGATCTCCTTGCTGATAAATCTACAGAGCTTACCAAGCCTGAAAAGGTGCCTGGAGATGAAGTACCAATGCCTGAGCCCACGTCGGTGACAATGGCTGCAGAGCTAGGCAATCGAGCATACCTGCGTACAGAATGGCGTCGCAACATGACAGAGTGGCTGAGTCGTAAGGAACAACTTGAGAAGAAGACAAAGGAGTTGCAAGAGAAGAGTTCAACAGTGAAGAAGCTTCATGAAGATATCGCAAAGGCAAATATTGAGCTTGAAGAGAAGCAAAAAGAAGTGAAGAAGAAGTTAGAGCGTATTGCTGTGCTTCAAGCTCGTACGAATAACGTGCTTAATCAACGTGTTGATACAACCGTATCTAGACCGTTCCTCATGAATACTGAAAGTGTAAGTAAGGAGAAAAAGACTCATATTGTAGGAGGATGAAGATGACTTCTTTGGAGGTAAGATTGCAAGCTCAGAGAGTGATTTGGACGACTTCTTCGGAGGTAATGATACAGAGAAGGAAGATCCGTTCAAATTTGAACGTAAGAAGGAAGCTCTCCCTAAGGCTCCTGAACCCAAGGATGAGGATGAAGATGATCTTGATGATTTCTTTGGAGGTAGTGAGGAAGAGAACGAAGAAGCCAAACCTGAAGGTGAAGGTGAAGGTGAGGTTGAGGTTGAGGCTGAAGCTGAAACAGAAGAGGTAAAGAAGGAAACTCCAGTGGAGATAAAGCCTGAACCAATTGACTATAGTTACTCGTATTCGGAGTATTCTTACTCTTACAGCAGTTATTACAGTGACTATGATTATTCGGATGACGAACTTCCAAAGTCGGCTCCTGTTGTACAGCCTGTAGCTCAGCCTGAAGTACAAGCTGAGGTACAGCCTGAGGTGCAGCAGGAGGCCGCTCCTACAGAAGTAGTGGAGGAACCGAAGAAGAAACGAAAGTGGTGGAGAAGAGGCTAAATTGCGATTGCTTAGGATGATATTGTTGTGTTAACTTGTTTGTAAGAGAAAACAAAACAGACATATAAGAATCGGAACACAATTCTTTCATCGTAGGTTTGATTCGGATAAAGAACTGTTGTTGGGAATTCAGGATGGTTAGGAGAGTCAGGATAGTGCTGACATTCAAGAGCCACACCATTGTGTTGAAGATGAGGGAACTCACCATCAACCCAATTTGCCATATACACTTGCATTCCAGGCATTGTAGTTAAGACTTCTACTTTGCGGCCCGAATCCACATCAACAAGACTTCCAGCAACTCGCATTCCTTCACCCGATAGACAGAAGCAATGATCCAGTCCTGGTTTGCCTCCTCCATCAATTGCTAGTGCCTGACGACATGGAGCAGGAGTACGGAAATCAAAAGGAGTGTTCTCAACATTTCGTTTCTCACTTGTGGGAATCTAGTAATTAGCTTTCAGTGACACACCAACCATATCATCAACAGGAAGATATGTTTCTGCATTAATCTCCAGTAACTGATCATAAATCTTCTTCTTGCAGTTGCCTGAAAGATTCCAGTAGGTATGATTGGTCATATTGATCACTGTGGCCTGTGTTGTATGACCAGTGAAGTGGACTTGGAGCTCATTAGTATCAGTAAGGAGATACGAGGCTTTCATCTACAGGTCATCATATCCTCATAGAATCACTTTCACTTCTCCTGGATAACCTTCATCACCATCAGGTGATACAATAGAAAAGATAACACCGACCGCAGAGTCTGTCTCACATTTCTCATATTCCCACAATTTCTAACAATTACTTCTATACAACAACTGTACACGGGACCATCCAACATTTCCACCATGAAGACTGTTATTACCATTATTGATGGCAAGAGAATAGTCCTTTCCTTCAAGACAAAAATGACCCTTTGCAATACGATTTGCATATCTATAGAGTCACTAGAATAGATTAGAGATACCGTCCAACAGTAGCCCCGTAATAGTATCCAGCATTTGCTAGGTAATCATTCAAATTGTTGAAATTCAATGTCACCTCCTATTGATTACAGACATACTACCACCTCTCACCTCTGGTTTCCCATTCTTGTCCTCCATGATAACTGATAACAGAATTGCCCCATAGTCCAGCATTACAATAGAAACATGATCATTGCTATGAATCAAGGGATATTTTGATTGATACCTAAAGGAGATACGATGGACCTTTTCTCCAGTTGGGAGTGTTCCAAACTCAGTAACCTACAAATCATTCAAATGGAAAGAAGATCTACACTGTATGAATGCATTGTAATCCCTCTTTGATCCAAACTAATGGACACAAAACCCCGATCTTATCTCTCATTATTTGTTTCGTTTTGATTATCCTATGGACACTCTGTTGTTGTCTCTGGGTAATAAGGATTTCAAGAATGAGCCATCATCTGTTGATGAGTACGGTTGGAGAACTATCTCTTAACCATAGATTCATGCAATTCGCACTCGAAATCGCAGCGGATTCAAAAAAAGGAGATGAGATGAGTGTATTAGCAACGTTCTTTGATTCAATTTCGTTTTCTGTTCCTGAGAATGAGAAGCTGTTAGAAAAATCAAGGAATAAATTAGAAAAAGCATTGGTTTCTATCAAACGAGCAAACAACGTTCTTTCTGGGTTTTATGAAGATGACTTTCCGTTATTTGAATATCCTTGTTCGTTATATGATATATTTCTTAACAACAGCGATCTGTATTGTCGAGTGACACAGTCTCTTGATGAAAATGATGCAATTTCTTCTCAATTAATGAATGAGCTGACTCTCTATAATGTATGTAAGAAGTGTTGTTGAAATGTAGACTCATTTGGTCAAAAGAATGGTAGCTTGGGAGACAAAATTCTTTTTAGAGCGAACAGATAAGCTTAGAGTGCAACTCCAATCTCTTTCTCTCACAGATCAAACAAACATGAAGTTGTTTCTTCATTCTCTTGTTTCAACTTGTAACCAATTTGAGGAGTCCTTCATCATCCAGTATTTAGATAAAAAGACGGAGATTCATGTACAATCGAATATTCTCTTCTATTTAGACATGTATTTATAAACGATTGCGTTTCTTGATATCTCATTACCTGGAACTATATCAATCCCTTATTCAGCAATTCCTTTCTGTTTATCATTACCCTGTTACAGAAATGTCCCAGCTTGACTCTGGTGATTCTATTTTCTGCTTATCAGAACAAGGTATCCGTGATGTGTCCGAAGCTATTGAACTGTATGAAGAGGCTTTGAATCAGGTTCGAACGGAACTGACAGACTGGGTTGATTCCGTTTCCTCCAAGAATCAGGAGATTCGAGATATCTTAGTAATGCTACTCAAGCCAATTCGAAACCGCTTCACATTCCATTTCATTCTCAATGGTCATACCAACACCATTTCAGCACCCTCATTGTATATACTATTTCGTCTCTTGAATGTGAAGATATTTGAATTACATGAAGTCTTTTCTCAACATAAATGTTCCTTTTATTATTCAAGTTCTTCAAAATGTGACTAGTGTTGAATTAGAAACAGTTCTTGTAATCTAAATTATCTCTCTAAATTATCAGATAATGATTTGTGAAGAGGTTGTTAGTATTGTTGAAACTCGTCTTCACGAAGACCTTCAATCAATTCTCCACAATAGATTAACATTTGACTCTTCCGATGATTCCACTGATCAACGTCTGATTCTCTTCCAATCCATTCTTAGTGAGGTAATGCACTTTGATGAGTATCTGCGGGAAACATGGGGAATTGGTGAAGTTCCGCAGGCTCTTCTCATTCATTGTTATCAAGAGAAAGACATTTTTTCATTCTGGAGGAGTGTTGATGGTACTCTGTATCAAGGATTTGTGGAGAGTCTTGCTGGAGACATTGAAGGTATTACTAAATTTCAAGTTGTTTTGAATACGATCGTAAACAAATACCAACACATTGTTGGTACAGAGGAACAGAAAGAGTATTTCATAGATGTGATTTCTCCTCTATTTTCAATCTATTTGTCAAATCTGAAACTAACGGTCCAATTATCACATTTCCTACTAACATCATTTCAATGGAACATATTCCGTCAGTATGTGAATGACGTGGATGGATTTATCAATGTATTGAATCAGTTCTTGGATAGAACCGAATTGGTTTCACTGTTTGAGCGAGAAACAGAGATTGAAAAGAATTTGGTGGATGTGAAAGAAAGAGCGTATCAAGAGAAGAAGTCTGTTATAAACTCGCTAATTGGAACAATAAGTTCATATTATTCAAGGCAAGTGTTCGATTCGGTAATACTCACAGAATTGTTCACACTCTCTGATTCTCATTCCTTCCCTCAATCTCGTGTTGATAGGACACTTCAACAAGCAGAAGAGACTCTCACCGAATTCTTCGATTCATTGAAGCAAGAGTTGTCAGAAAGATTGAGTTCAGGAATCATATTTTCTACATTACGATCCATTGATAAAGAGTTAAAGGAGCGAATTCTACGATTACACTACAATCGAACAGGGGCAGAAAATCTGGTGAAGATTCTCAGTCAGATTCGATTGTTATCAAAGAATTATTCTTTTGACTCTATGAAGGTAGTGTGATCAGTTTGAAGAGTCACTTGTAGTTTTCAAATGATTTGATTGCATTATTGTCACTTAGTGAAAAGAAGATTTCTGCATTAATGAAACGGATTGATGAAAAGGATCAGATTCATTCAAATGAGTATTACTCCCAGTATCTTGTTGTTAATGTTAATTGAATTGATGTGTAGAAGACAGTTCCTATTCTCTACTTATCCTATGAAGAAGTGATTAATATAGTAAACAATGGCTATTACTCTGTTTCTTTCACTTGTTGGAAGGCCTTGAAGAGATCCAAAACACGATGAGTTCCTATTCCAGGAAGCTCTTCTAATTCACTTAGTTGAGCTGTCATGATATCTGCCATCGTAGCATACTTATTCATCAACAGAGCTGCATTATCCTTCTGTCCGTTAACTACATTCAAATCTGTTACATTAATACTATCTATACTTGTTAAGACGTTCATTGCTTGCGTCCGAATGTCCTTCCCAACATTCTTTTGAATTAGGTTAGCACCTCGTCTTTCATACAACTTGATTTCGTTAATGAGCGAGCCAGCTTCACTCACACTCCAACACAAAAGTAATGACAACTCTGAGTAAGCACACTTGGCTGACAATTCCTCAATTACACGTTCATTTGATGCCAAATTGTCCAAAATTAGTATAAAGATACGCAATATAAATGGGTGACCATACTGCTCCTCTCTCTTCTTTTGCCTCTCTAACAATCGGTCCACTTCTCTACCAATAATACATCAAAATAACATGAACGTTGGTTGTTTCATATATTCATCGACTCTCCGAACATAAACACAGATGTCATCATTAATCACAAAATCAACAAGTAAATTAGCTTCCTTTTGAAACTGAATCGATGAAGCAAAGTGAGTAATCTTGGAATTCAGATCTGTTGGGGTGTATTTCACGACTAGAGATTAAACGATACCAATTCATATACTTCTATCACGAATTGAATATACATCTTCCTTTTCAACAAAGTATGTCTTTACCGAGGACTTCTTTGAAAAGAGGGAGGAAGTGCTTGATGAAGGATCTCCAAACCCTCGTTTCATTTTCCAACAATAGACAATAAGTACTGACGAGAAGGGAGAGACAATTCAGAATTGCTTTGTATATAGACATAATCCATTTGTATTTCTTTTATTGTTAGAATGAAAAGGCTGGTCAATTAGTTACGACTGTTCTTTCATTGTTGCTTGATTAGTGTTCACATTCGAAAAACTGGTATTACTTAAGCATCTCCTGCGTATTATTCCACTTCCATAGTAATCGTGTCAACCCATAATCATCTTCATCGATGACAAAGGAGGCTTCATTTTGGGATTACTTAGGATGCTTTTCATTGGTGTTGGTATTTTCATTTAATTGGCTATGCTCTGTGAAGTGGCATACAGCAGTTCTTCAAAGAGGCCCCTTTGTTGTGGATGTTTCCGATTCACTATCTGGTCACTTTATTCATCGTAATGGAACCCTACTCTCGCCTGAGGGTCAGGATCAGCGATGGGACGACTTCTTGGAGTACTACAAATGTCTCCAGAAGAAGCTAATGGATACAGGAAAGGAATACTATGTAATTTATACTACTACTTATTCTGGCTTGGCCAATAAACTGAATGGGCTGGTATCGGGATTGCTTCTTGCAATGATAACCAATCGGGGATTTCAGTGTGGGAACTGAGCATGTTTATTACGTCTAGTGGATGATTGGGATAGTTTTGATTCTTATTTTCTTCTTCCTATAGTGAACCATCATTGCCAATCGAACTGTAATCATAAGAACTAGTTTTCATGATTAGCATCAAGACTTAAGGGTCATCGGTTACTTGTTTGGAGAGCATGTCGAGAATCGAGTAAACTTCGTTTGGGTAGAATCAATATGAACTTTGGAAATGGAAACATCAACATATATACGAATTGTCCTCTTTTCCGTTCGTTGGCTAAGAACGATTTGTATTATTCCTCCTTTGTAAATCGAGGCTTGGTAAGAACAGCAAAACGGGGAGATTATGAGGCCATTGCTGTTGACATTTACCATCGCCTTCTGAGCTTCTTTTCTCTTGAACCATCTCTTCAAGAGATCTATCATAGTATTTCTGCACGATGGAAGGATCAATTTGTTGTTGGAATGCAAATCCGAGTGGGAATTGGGAATAGTGCGTTTTCTGACAACTGTAAGTTTCTTTTCAATGATGATATTCAAAAGTTTATTTACTATGCCGAGTACTATTCAAATAGAACTTCTAAACAACCAATTTGGTTCATTAGCACGGATTCTCCATCAGTTGAAGATATGTTCAAGAAACGTTACAAAGATCGTATCTTCACTCTCGATTCACTACCAATGCGACATACAAAAACTCTAGCATACAATTACTATGATCCTGCTGTTCAACGAGCTATTTTAGATAACTATCTTCTTTCGCGGTCGAATTTGTTGATTACAACTGCTTGGAGCAGTTTTGGAGAGATGGCAGTGGGAAGAATGGATTCTGGGTCAACAATTTTGATAACACGGAGTGATCCCATTAAGGACCCTCCACCCCTTGTAACTATTAACCACACCTCTCTTAGTTGGAACTGTTTGTTGAAAATTTGCATATATGAAATATTCTGGATATTTAGGTGTCCCCCAAAGCATTTGCTCATTTGATTATTTTCTTATCAGACAATATGGAGTTTCCAATGAAATCGTACCATATGGTACAGTACTACAAGCATGAAAATTCGAATCCTCGCGTTTTCATAGCTCCTAGCAAGTACATCCAAGGTCCTGGTTATAATCTTATTTTCGTATTATCTTTAGGTGTTCTTCAGTACCTTGGAGACTATATTTGTTCCATTTCTCCACTCAAGAAGGAAAGATCCTGTATTGTTCTTGCTTCGCAAGGTGGAATCAAGCGTTTTGGCGAAGCAAGTATGTGAGAGGAAATGGGATTAAACCGATAGTTGAATCATCATTACAGAAGCATAATATTGAATACTCATTTATCCCTATTGGTCATCAGTGCAGGTATATTTTATTTGAGTGGATAACGTATAGCTGGGAAGGAATTCAAAGAGTATGTGATGCAGCAAAAGAGATGAAGCACTGTGATTTTGTCATTGCTGTTGGAGGTGGAAAGGCTGTAGATCTTGGAAAGGGCGTAGCAACAGTAAAGAATGGAATTAGCGTTAATCTATAGACGTTGGATACGAATTGCATTATCATTCCGTAATTGATACTTTTCATGTCCATCATATAGTACTCTTGCTTCGAATGATGCTCCTACCTCCTCCTTATCGGTTATCTACGATGACAAGACAGACGAACGTCAAGGAGCTTATTTTAACTACAAGAAGTAGGTTTATTCCGTTGTTAGCAAGTAGTCCCGACATGGTGATTGTCGATACTGAAATCATTGTAAATACCCCTGTATTGTTGGGTTAATCTCCTTAAGTGATAGGCCCGTTACCTTGTTGCAGGAATGGGAGATGCTCTCGCTACGTTTGTTGAAGCCCGTTGTGTGGCTGAAAACCCTGCTGGAGAGTCATCTGTACGTGTTCGACCAACGTAAGCATGATTATGAGAATATTAAAAGGAAGCATTACCGCTATGGCCATTGCTGAAGCATGCACAAAGACGATTCTTCGAGAAGGAGAAGCTGCAATTCAGATATCCACTCTTGAGTTATTAATGAATCCTTAATTGAAGGCTGTGGAGAATCATCAAGTGGATGAACACCTTGAAGCAGTGGTTGAAGCGAATACACGTATGGATTGGGAATGGTGTCAATATACAGTTCTCTCTGGATTGGGCTTTGAGAATAGCGGAGTATCAGGGGCACATGCTTTGGGTGTTGGGGTTACTGCTCTCCCTGGTATGGAAAAGAAGTATCTCCATGGTGAGATGGTGGCTCTTGGAGTAATGACAGAATTGGTTATGGAGAAACGAACTGAAGAATGCAAAGAGTTAGCAGGCTTCTTCACCAAAGTGGGATTGCCTATCTGCTGGAAGCAGATTGGAGTTGATGTTCACTGCAAGGAACAAGTGGAAACGATGTTGAATAGCTGTTTTGCGAAATTCTATGCAATTAAGAACATGCCGTTTGAAAAGAGTATCTCCGTGTATTCAAAGGGTATGCATGACTCTGAAGCACTCTGTTCAACGATTCTTGAAGAACAGGGTCAGGAAAAGTGGTTGAAGTATCATTAATGAACTACGTTGTAATAATTGTTTGTCAAACATAGGATAAACAGACTACATTGTACAATTGTTGGGATGAATCAATTCCTCATAGATTACTCTGACTACTTCCACTTGTGGATAAAAACGAGTTTGGGTTTTCTTGTTTTCGAACTGACGTACTAGTGAGAAAAGATGCTAGTCATGAGTCTTCTTCTCCAGTTATACTCATTTCTGGATCACGCTCAATAGACATTCTTTGATTCCTGATCAAAGTGTCCAAAGCCTTGCGATCAGTGGATGGAGTGTAAGTATATGCTGCTTTCACTTCTGGTTGTGTCCGACTCACCGAAACTGTGTATTTTGGCTTCTTCGATTCCGATTCAGCCTCTGGCGTCGTTTCCTTCGGCTCCTCAGATTTCACTCGTGCAGAAGCTGGAGGTGGAACCACAGACTGACGTCGAGGAGCTTGAGAAGCACGACGAACCGTACCAAGACGCACTACACCTGTCACAGAGGCCGACTGTGGTGCTGCAGGAAGTGAGGAGGATGATGTGGTGGCAAGACGAGATCGTTCGATAAGGGAGATACGACGATGGGCAGTATAGGTTCGTTTCACAGGTTCCACTCGATCAGATCCAGCTGGCTTTGATGGATGAACGATGGAGGGTCGATGTGATGACAGAGAGGGGGCACGCGAAGATTGAAGACTTGGAACCCCAATGGTACTCAGCCGACGAGTCACACGAGGATTGCTTGTATCGACAAACGAACCAAAGGAATCTCGAAGAGGGACTGTAGATTCAGACAAATGAGTTCCAGAGGATCGATCACTCGATTCCAACTGAGCCACTTTGGCTTGCAACTGCTTCACTTCTTCGATACGGTCTTGTAAAAGTCGGCTCTTCCCCGCAACTTCCGCTTCCAGTTCCTCAATACGCTGAGTGGCTTTCGAGAGCTATCAATCACTGATTCCTTTAAACCAAACTTCATCAATCTTCTCGTTCAGAACTGTCTGGACAGACTGAGTTCGTTTCGATGCTTGAGTGAGTGATTCGGAGGCAAAGGATGACTTTTCTTTCACGACATCTAATTCATTTTTCATATTCTGGAGTTCTTGTTTCAGTTTCGCATTCTATTCATCACTTGACTATGATTCTCTCACAGAATCTGTTAGTTTGGCAATCATTGGATGGGTCTTGTTCTCACTGCTTCGACCCAACACCACTTTGTTCACTCGATTAGCAAACTCAAGAGATTGAAGTGATTCCTGTGCATTACAAGCAGCAGGAGAGAGTTGTGTAATCATTAGGACCTTATTCCCCTCAGTCAACACATCCTGAAGAACAAACGTGAGAGTTGAATTTCGGAATGGGACGTGTTTGTGTTTGTTGTGCAGAGCATGAATCACATCTCCTAAGCTAGATAAGGATTTGTTAATGAACTGTCCTTCTGTCAGATGTTGACCTGTCGATTCTGTCTTAGCTACTCGCTCACTACCAGCCAGATCAACAAGAACAAGTCGACCTGAACTATGCTGCGATGTGGCTGGATTGTATGACTCCACAGTTAGCAGGAAAAGCATGTGAGATCGACTACTGTGTTCATTGCTCGCTGTGTAAGCAACACGACGAGCCATATTCCCTCGTACAAGTACTGCTTGCATGGCTTCAAAAGAATCAACTTTCTCAGATATAGCAGAAGGAAGAATAACATGACCATCTGGATTCAATCGAACCTCCACCTGGAGATTGTTACTTAACAGATCATACACCTTCTCATTATAGATTTCAATCATTGAAATATGAATAGAATAATCGACACATGATCGACTTCGCATCTCTGAACATAATGCTTCAAGAGTACGTGGAATCACTCCTCTCAATGATTCATTATCCACATCACCTTCCATCGTATATGTCTTCCCTGAGCCTGTTTGACCATAAGCAAAAATACAAGCAGAATAACCATCCAAAACACTTGTTACCAATCCTTCCATTTCACTGAATACATCACGTTGTGTTGATGACTCATCGAATACACGATCAAACTCGTATAACTTCTCTGTACGACGCTGTCCCTTCCCTGAATCGATACTTGTTAGTGGCAATCGAATGTGGAGAGAAGTATTATCCATTGCTCTTGAAATAATTGAAGATAAAATGACATACTCTATCACAGATTCTTGAGAACGATTCATTTCTTGCTGAATGAGTGGACGAATACGACAAAACACTCGAATAGCTCCTTTCATGTCCTGTAGTTCGTTGAATATCTACATAACAAGCACAATAGCAGTAATACCCTTCGACGACGTTCACATTCAGTAACATACAAGCCATTCAGTTCCTGGTACTTTTCTGTTAGCGATTGAATGGATGACGACAACTGCTCGATCACCTCTTTGTTATCGCGTATCTCCAGTTCAATAGATAAACGAGCCTCCATAGACAGATTAATAAGATCATTCTTCAAGCTCTGGATCTTTCCTGTTACCTCATGAACCAAATTCTGTTTTTCTATTTCAAGATCACTTTCACTTACTACAAATTATCAGTACACACAACGATATCCCAACCATTTCCTTTCACTTCAGTCCTTGTATTTCCAGATAAACCATTTCCATTAACATCTAGTACCCGACACCTTTCCCTTAGTTTAGCAATTTCTTCTCTTGTTGCCTTAGTTTTCTCCGAGATCTGTTTCCGGATATCTTGTTCGTATCTCGCTTCCTCCAACCGAATCTGTTCGATTAGTTTTCCTATTTTCACCTGTTCTTCTTCTGGAAGATCAAGTTTTGCAATCAACGAGTAGATATCCTTTCTGAGGCAATCAAGAAGTACAGGCATCCCGATATTCCACCCATCATCGTCCCTGAGTTCCATCTGCAAACAACAGTGAGTAGATTTGAACTTGCATTCTGCCACCAAAAGTGAAATCGCTTCAGCAGATTCAGTGAGTCGTAAGTAACTCCACGAAACGAGAAACAGTTGATAACAAACAAGAAGTAACTACCGAAATATCTACTTCTTCCAAGGGAATCCATTAGGGTTCATAATAACAGAAGCACGTCCTTCA
>JABLTK010086018.1_pt1 | contig 12808 bp, 10 predicted proteins | sample 7160131 | NCBI WGS metagenome assembly JABLTK01 (sample SAMN14651221, study PRJNA627086) | human gut metagenome | isolation source: feces | host: Homo sapiens
ATTCATAATGTTGATAGACCATTTAATGAGATGATGTTAGGTTTAGAAAGTTGGTTACCAATTTATATGACTGGACAGGTTTCTCCATATTATTTTAAAGGATTAAAAGATAATATATATTGTCATTTTAATTATGTATCTGGTACAGCTGCACTTTTTGGAGAATGTATTAATGGACATCATAATAAAGGTAAATATACTTTAACTACTAATAAAAATGATATTTCATATTATAAAACAAAATCTGAATGTCTATTAAGTAAAGCTTCTCCTCTTATGGAAATCTATAAAATAGAAAATAGAAATTCATATAGCTCTTTTATTACAGCAAGTGCTAATATAAAGGGAAATCGTAGAAGAATACTATCTTCTTTGCCTATTCATACAATATCTGATGAATTACTTATGAAAATTTTAAAACGCAATAATATTTCAAATGAGGATATTAAAAAAATACAAGAATCTATCAATGTTCAAAAAGAAATATTAGAAAATATAACTCAAAATTATACTTTTGAAGATGAAATATCAGAACTTTCAAAAGAAGATTTTGAAAAAGCTCCTCCTCCACTTTTTCTTGCAGATAGTTTTTATGACAAAATGATATATTATACCTATGAAGAATATTTAGAACATTTGAATTTGACTAAAAAATATGAAAAGAATAATAAAAATTATAAGTTAAGTATAAATAATAATAATACATTTAAAAATATACAAATTTTAATCTGTGAGAATAACTGGGTTATGATTTCAAAAGCAAATAGTCCTTCTATTCACTTTGTAATTCATCATCCAAAATTAAGAAATGCTATTGAGAATTTTATTCCTCCAGTAGTAGAATAAACTTAAAATATAGAGCAGATAAATTTTCTGTTCTATATTTTGTAATTTGTTATTTAATTAACTTTTCAAATGAATTAGTATTTAAATAGTATTAGATATAAATTCTCCTTTATAGAAATTAGCCCAGTTATTGAAAATACAAGGTGCATTCTTTGCTTTTTCTAATGAATCTACTTTTTTGGTTTGCTATGGTTATTGTTGTACAACCTGCCATATCTTCTACCCTCCTTCCATAAAAAATTGCCCATAATGTTTTTTCATTATGAGCTAAGTATCTCTATAAATTTTGCTATTTCTTCCTTTCCATAAACAAGTTTTAAAATATATATCATATTTTTTCCAGACAATATTGCTCTATTATAATTTTGTTCTATTTCCGATACATTATTATTTTTTAGTTCAAAATAAAGTGCAACATTTAGTCCTTCTATCTTATCTTCTTTTAATTCTATATAAGGATTATACTGTGCCAGCAAATCAAACTCCTTCTATCTTATCTTCTTTTAATTCTATATAAGGCCCAAATATTATTGCTTTTTTTATATAATATATGAATTCCTCTTTTTTATTTACCCCATTTATTTTTTTTATAACATTTTCCATTATCCTTTTTACTGATTCTCTTTTGTAATATTTCTTTTTCCCTTTTTCCATTTTTACCTCCTTTTTTGCAAAAAAATAAAACCTAATATTTCTATTAGGTTTATTAATGCAATTATATTTTTTCATTCTAATTTTTACTTATTTCATAAGCATTATTTTAATGCTATTTTAATGCTACCAGAAAATTTTTATTGGTTTTCATTAAAATTTATTAAGTTTTAATTTTTTCTATAATGGCTGTAATGTACTTATTAAGCAGTATTCAGCTTTTTTAAATTTTATTAAGTTTTATTAAAATACTTTAATGTTCTATGCTAATGGTTTCATTAATGGATATAGTACTACATCTCTTATATTATCGCTATTTGTTAAGAATTGTAAGAACCTATCTATTCCAAGTCCCCAACCAGAAATTGGTGGCATACCATATTCCATAGCTCTAATATATTCTGTATCAATGCTCATAGCTTCTTCATCGCCCTCAGCTTTTAACTTGCTTTGCTCTAGCAATCTTTGTTCTTGCTCTTCTGCATCAACAAGTTCTGAGTAACCATTGATTATTTCTTGTCCATTAACTACTAATTGGAATCTATCTGTTATTTGTGGATTTTCATCATTGCTTCTTGCAAGTGGTGATAAATCTAATGGGTGTTTTGTTAAGTATGTTGGATTAATTATTTTTGGTCTACTTACTTTTTTGTATAGTGTATCGATTAGATTTCCTCTACCTAGGTTTTCTAAGTTATCTGCTTCTAGTTTAATTCCTTTTCTATTAATTTCTGCTAAAAGTTCTTGTGCAGTAGGATATTTATCAATATCTATTCCACAATCTTTTAATATTAAATCTCTAAAAGATACTGCTGGCCATTCTCCACCAAAATCTACTTCTTGTCCACCTAATTGTAGTTTTAAATTTCCATCAAATAATTTATCTAATATATAGATAATCATTTCTCTTAAGAACTTCATATTGTCTCTATAGCACCAATATGCACTATATCCTTCTACCATCGTGAAGTCTTGTAAATGGTTTGCATCCATTCCTTCATTTCTGAAATCTCTTGCTATTTCGTATACATGTTCAAATCCACCAATTATTAATTTCTTTAATGTTAACTCTGGTGATATTCTTAAATATACATCCATATCTAGAGCATTATGATGTGTTATAAATGGTCTTGCTGTTGCTCCTGATGCTGTATTCTGAAGAACTGGTGTATCAACCTCTAAGAATCCGTGGTTATCTAAAAATTCACGCATTAATCTTATTAATTTTGTTCTTAATATGAATCTTCTTCTAGAATCATCATTCATTATTAAATCTAAATGTCTTTCTCTATAAACAGCTTCTGTATCTGTTATTCCATGGAATTTTTCTGGAAGCGGTCTGAAAGCTTTTCCTAAAAATGTATATTCATATACTTGTAAAGTTTTCTCTCCTGCTTCTGTTGTAAAAATGTCACCTTTTACTCCTATAAAATCCCCTATATCTACAGTCTCATGAAGGAATTTATATGTTTCTTCTCCTAAGTCATCTCTTTTTATACATAATTGAAGATGTCCTTGTAAATCTTGTAAATCTAAGAAACTGATTTTACCAAGTTTTCGTTTAGACATTATTCTCCCCGCAATCGAAACATTTTTTGTTCCGTCTGCTAAATTTCTTGCGTCTTTTATTGTGTGCGTTTTTTCATATCTTTCTGGTCTTACACTTATACCATGATCTTTTATTTTTTGCATTTTCTCCTTACGCACTTGCATTAATTCTTTTATGTCTGCCATGAAACATACCTCCTTTTATAAAAATTACTTTCTTATTATTACATAAAAAGCCTTGAATGTCAAGGCTTTTTGGTACTTTTATTCCTTTGTTATCCATTTTATTAAATCTAGATTTGCTGAGTCTAGTATCATATCATTTTTTGGCATTACTCTAAATGTATAACCATAATTTCCACCTGTCATTAATTCTATTGTCGCTTGATACTCATATTCTTTATTTTCATCATCTGAGTTTATTAATGTCATTGGTATTATAGAGATATTGTCAACTATTCCATCATCCATTATTTGTCCATAATAAACTTGTGCTTCAACACTATCTACCGAAATATTTGGAAGTGTAACTTTACATTTTACAGTTATTTTATTTCCTGCATCTATTGTCATGTTATCAAGATTGCCTTTTTCTTGTTTTATAATGATATTTTTCCAATTTAATGTTACATTATTCTTCCATGTGTTAAATTCTCCAACAGCAGACAAGTCTGTGTAATATTTATTGTACAAATTGCAAAGCGGTATATATAGTTTAGAAACATAGTCTATCAACATTCTTGAAGTGCTGTATCTACCAGCATTTGACATTATAGAGTTTTTCATAATCTCTATCCATTTTTTTGATAGTCCATTTGCATCTTTTGCATAATACGTTGGAATTATTTTATTTTCTAATGTTTGATAAATGCTTTCACTGTCTGCATTGTCTTGTTCTTCATAAGAAGAGTACTCTGCATTTGTTCCAATTACCCATCCGTTTTTTTGGTTATAACCTTCTGCCCACCATCCATCTGATATACTAAAGTTTATAACTCCATTTGCAGCAGCTTTTTGTCCACTTGTTCCAGAAGCTTCCATTGGTCTTCTTGGCGTATTTAGCCAAACATCAACACCACTTACCAAGTGTTTAGAAAGTTCCATGTTGTAATTTTCTAGCAAGAATATCTTTCCTTTAAATTGAGGTTTCATAGATATATCATGTATTAATTTTATTAAATCTTTTCCGCCTCCATCAGAAGGATGTGCTTTTCCTGCAAATATTATCTGCACTGGTCTTTCTGCATTATTTAGAATTTGAGTTATTCTTTCTAAATCTTTAAATATCAATGTTGCTCTTTTGTAAGTTGCAAATCTTCTTGCAAATCCTATTGTTAGTGCATTCGGATTAAGTTGAGAAGTTATTTTGTTTATTTCGTCATAGCGATATCCTTCTCTTTTCATTCTTGTTGTTATATTGTCTTTTACTAATTTTAAAAGTTTTACTTTTCTATCATAATGAGCATTCCACAATTCCTTATCAGGAATATCTGCTACTTTCTGCCATGTATTATCATTTTGAATATCATCTTGCCAATATGGTTTTAGATATTTATTGTATAATTTTTTAATATTTGGTGCCAACCATGTACATGTATGGACTCCATTTGTGACATATGTTATAGGAGATTCGTTTGCTGCAATATTAGGCCAAACTTCTCCAAATAGTTCTCTTGAAACGGCTCCATGTAGTTTACTAACTCCGTTCTTTTTACCAGCATATTTGAGTGCTAATATCCCCATATTAAACCCAGATGTTGCTAAATCTGCATTTGGTTTCATTCCTAATCTAAAGAAATCTTCTTTTGATATTGAATATCTCTTCCAATAATCTTTAAAATACTCTTCAACCAAATTAAGTGGGAATATATCATTTCCAGCTGGAACTGGCGTATGTGTTGTAAACACTGTCTTTGAAGACACTATCTCTCCTGCCACATCAAATGATACTTCTTTTTCTTTGATAATATTTTTCATTAATTCTAATATTAAGAAAGCTGAATGTCCTTCATTCATGTGATATACGGTAGGATTTAAGCCTAACACTCTAAGTAAGCTTGTTCCCGCCATTCCTAAAACTATTTCTTGTTGAATTCTTGTTTCTTGGTTACCTCCATATAGATTTGCTGTAACACTTCTATATTCTGGTATATTTGCATCTATGTCTGAATCCATTAAATATAATTTAACTCTTCCAACATTTATTTGCCATACTTTTAAATATAATTTTTTCTTAGGCAATTTTACCGACACCAACAAATCTTTTCCTTCTACATCTTTTACAGGATATACAGGTAAAGAATCCCAGTCGTTGTCTATATATTCTTCAACTTGTTGTCCATTTCCATTAATTCTCTGATGCATGAACCCTTGTTTATATAAAAGTCCTATTGCTACAAGTGGAATACCTAAATCACTTGCTGATTTTAAATGATCTCCTGACAGCATCCCCAAACCACCTGAATATATTGGAAGTATTTGATCTAGCCCATATTCAGCCGAGAAATATGCTATCAAATCATTTTTATTCTCTGGGTAGTTTTTCTTAAACCAAGTATTTTTACTACTCATATAATCTTCAAAATTATTAACAAATTTATCATACTCTTTTAGGAATTCTGGGTCTTCTGCCATTGCTTCTAGTTTTTCTTGCGATACTAGTTTCAAAAATTTAACTGGATTTTTATTAACACTTTCCCATAGATCTATATCCATTTTCTTAAACAATTTTAAGAAATCTGTATTCCAGGCCCACCATAAATTTTCTGCTATTTCTGGTAACTTATTTATTCTCTCTGGTAATTGTGGTGTTACCGTTATTTTATTAAAAATGTACATTGACAATTCCTCCTTTGTAACTTTGCAATCTTTTCTTTCTGTTTAACATTTTCCATTATATTATCTATTAATAGAAAAAAATTTGCAAGTGTTTTTTGCAAATTTCTGAATATTTCTTTAACAAATTTCTTCCTTTTTCGCCATATTTTGTGTTATAATATTTATATAATAATTTTAGGGGGGAATTTATGAAGTTTATTAGAAGATTATTGTTATTTATTCTTGTTATTATTATAATCATCGGAAGCGTGCTTTATTTAAATGGTAACAAACTATATAAAGAAAAACTTTCAGAAATAAGTCTTGAAAATAAAGTGTCTTCTGTAAGAGAAAATTCAAATTTTATTAAGTTAAATAGCCTTCCAACTTACTATAAAGATGCTGTTGTGTCAGTTGAAGATAGAAGATTCTATTCTCACGGAACTATTGACTTTATCGCTTTAGCAAGAGCAACTTTTAGCAACATTAAGCAAAAAGATTTTAAAGAGGGTGGAAGTACCATTACTCAGCAAACAGCAAAAAATCTGTATTTAATAAAAGAAAAAGACGTTTCTAACAGAAAGGTTGCAGAATTTTTAATTGGTAGAGATTTAGAAAAAAAATACAATAAAGATGAAATCTTAGAGTTATATGTTAACACCATCTATTTTGGAGATGGATATTACGGGATTCAAGAAGCATCAAAAGGATATTTTGGAAAAGACGCAAAGGATTTGACTTTATATGAAGCCACAATGCTTGCTGGTGTTCCAAATGCTCCTAGCCTTTATGCTCCAACAGTCAACTTTCATTTAACTCAGAGCAGACAAAAAAAGGTTGTTTCTTCTATGGTGGAGACCGGAACATTATCTCAAGAAGAAGCTGATAAATTATATACTCAGATTGATTCATCAACTTATTCAAAATAAAGTTCGACCCCTCTCAGCACTACTGAGAGGGGTCATTTGTTTGGAGTAGCTTAGCAGTTGGCCGCCCAAACGGTAATATGGTGCTTACCGTTCTCAACCTGCACATCATAGCCCTTTTCCGTCAGGGTAGCCGCTACAAACTGCGCACAGTTGAAATCGTCAAGAGAGTTTCCGATAGAAATACCATTCCGCGGGGATACCCGCAGCTGCTTCTCGAAAGCCCTAATCAACTTGTTTGCACGATGCAAAACGTCCTTCTTGATAACAACTTCCTCTGCCTTGAACAACATTTCGTTTGTTCCTCCTTATTATTTTTTGTCCCATTTCTTGAGATTACTATTATTATACCACAATAGTAACATAAAGTCAATTTTCCCAAGGGTCAAATCGCCCAATACCGTAGTATTTATAGGTATTGGGCGTACTTTTATTTATATATTATATTTTTCTTTTTTGCTATATGTTGTATGTAAATATTTATGAGCAACTTTGCTTCCTGGTTTTTCTAAGAATTCCTTATATAATTTTATAATAGTAGGATTTTGATGTGATTTTCTTATCGTGCTAGCTTCATCTATTGAATATAGACTGTCTGCTCTTAGCTTTCTTACATCTACTGTACTTCTAATCTTTGAGCTTTTTATAGGTTGCCCTCCACCCATTACACATCCGCCTGGGCAGGCCATTATCTCTATAAAATGATATTCTGCTTTTCCACCTTTTATTTCTTCCATAATCTGTCTTGCAGCTTTTAAACCAGATGCAACTGCAATATTTACATCTTTTCCGGCAATTGTTAATGTAGCTTTCTTTATTCCTTCCTTTCCTCTGACTTCCTCATATTCCACCTTTTCAAGATTTTTTCCTTCTAGTATATCAGATGCTGTCCTTAGAGCTGCTTCCATAACTCCTCCAGTTGTTCCAAATATAGCTCCTGCTCCTGTTGCTTCTCCCATTGGATCATCAAACTCAGAATCTTCAAGCTTATTAAATTCTATGTTTCCTTGCTTAATCATTCTTGAAAGTTCTCTTGTTGTAATAACTGCATCCACATCTCTTAGTCCGTCTACTTCCATTTCTTCTCTTGTGCACTCATACTTCTTAGCAATACAAGGCATTACAGATACTACATATATCTTTGATGGGTCAACATTAAATTTTTGAGCATAATATGATTTTATAATTGCTCCAAACATTTGATGTGGAGATTTGCAACTTGATAAATGATCTAGTAATTCTGGATAGTTCTTTTCTGCAAATCTTACCCAGCCGGGACTACAAGAAGTTATCATTGGTAGCACTGCTTTTCCGTTTAGTCTATCTATAAATTCATTTGCTTCTTCCATTATCGTAAGATCTGCTCCTGTATTTGTATCAAACACTTTATCAAATCCTAATCTTCTAAGAGCAGTTATCATCTTGCCTTGTACATTTGTGCCTATTGGCATTCCAAACTCTTCTCCAAGTGCAACTCTTACAGCTGGTGCTGTTTGAACTACTGTATATACATCTGGATCTTTTAATTTTATCCATACTTTCTTTGTATCATCTTTTTCGTGAAGTGCACCTGTTGGACAAGCTTCTATACATTGTCCACAAAAAGTGCAATCCACATCTGCCAAGCTGTGATCGCCCGCTGTTGATACACAAGCTTCGAATCCTCTATTTATACAATCTATTGCTCCTACATTTTGGATATTTTTGCAAGCTCCTACACATCTTCTACACAATACGCACTTATTAAAATCTCTCACTATTGCAGGAGATTTATCATCTATTTTGTGTTTTGTTCTTTCTCCTTCATATTCTACATCTAGTACATTAAACTTTATAGCTAATGCTTGTAGCTCACAATTTCCGTTTCTTATACAGGTCAAACAGTCTTTGGCGTGATTAGATATTATTAGGTCAAGTACCATTTTTCTTGCCTCTAATACATCTGGTGTATGAGTATGAACTACCATTCCTTCTTCTACTTTTTGAATACAAGATGTCGCAAATCCTTTTCTACCTTCCACTTCTACTATACACATTCTGCAATCGCCAATTTCGTTAACTTTTTTTAGATAGCAAAGAGTTGGTATGTCTATGTTAGCTTGTCTTGCAGCTTCTAGTATGGTAGTACCTTCTGGAACACTTATTTCTTTATTATCAATTTTTAAATTAATCATTCTCTTTTTTCTCCTTCTTTAGCATTGAAAATTTGACATATCAACTTGTGTTGTTTGTCCTGCTCCTATTGCTTTGAACGGACATTTTTGCATACAACTTCTACACTTTATACACTTGCTCTGGTCAATTGTGTGTACTTTTCCCGGTTCGCCAGATATTGCTCCAACTGGACACACTTTTTTACAAATATCACAACCTCTACACTTTTCTGAATCTATTACAATTTTAGCTAATGCTTTACATTCCATTGCTTCACATTCGTAGGTTATTACGTGTCTTCTGTATTCTTCTTTAAAATATTTCATTGTACTTAAAACTGGATTTGGAGCTGTTTGACCAAGACCACATATTGCAGATTTTTTAATATTGAATGCTAATCTTTCTAGCTTATATAAATCTTCCTCTGTTCCGTTTCCTTCACAAATTCTTTCAAGTATTTCTAACATTCTCTTTGTTCCAATTCTACAAGGTGTACACTTTCCACAACTTTCGCTTACTGTAAAGTCTAAATAAAATCTTGCTATATTAACCATACACTTAGTATCATCCATTACAATAAGTCCACCAGAACCCATCATAGAACCAATTTGAGCTAAACTTTCATAATCAATTTTTGTATCTAAATGCTCTTTTGGAATACATCCTCCTGAAGGTCCTCCTGTTTGAGCAGCTTTGAACTCTCTACCATTTGGTATTCCTCCACCTATATCATATATAATCTCTCTTAATGTTGTTCCCATTGGAACCTCTACAAGTCCTACATTGTTTACATTTCCACCAAGTGCAAATACCTTTGTACCTTTTGAAGTTTCTGTTCCTATTTTAGAATACCAGTCTGCTCCATTTATAATTATCTTTGTTACATTTGCATATGTTTCAACATTATTTATTAATGTTGGTTTACCCCATAAACCATAATGTGCTGGATATGGTGGTTTTACTCTTGGTTGACCACGTTTTCCTTCTATTGATTCAATTAACGCCGTTTCTTCTCCACAAACAAAAGCTCCCGCTCCTAGTCTTATTTCAACATCAAAGTTGAAATCTGTTCCAAATATTTTCTTTCCTAATATTCCATATTTTCTTTCTTGGTCTATTGCAATTTGAAGTCTTTTTACTGCGATTGGATATTCTGCTCTTACATATATATAGCCCTTATCTGCTCCAATAGCATATCCTGCTATCGCCATAGCCTCTATTACAGAATTTGGATCTCCCTCTAATATACTTCTGTCCATAAAAGCTCCTGGATCCCCTTCATCTGCATTGCATATTACATATTTCTGACCATCAGGTTCTGCTTTTGCAAAGCTCCATTTCTTACCTGTTGGGAAGCCAGCTCCACCTCTACCTCTTAAGCCAGATTTACTAATTTCTTCTATTACTTCATCTCTTGTCATTGTTGTTAAAACTTTTTCCAAAGCTTTAAATCCATCAAAAGCTATATATTCATCAATGTTTTCTGGATCTATAACTCCACAATTTTTAAGAGCTATACGCATCTGCTTTTTGTAAAAAGGAAGTTCATCTAATTTTTTTACTACAGTTCCATCTATATCTTTGCAAAGTAATCTTTCAACAATTTTGCCTTCCATTATATGAGTTTTTATAATCTCTTCACAATCTTCTGGTTTTACCATTGAATAAAAAGTATCTTCTGGTCTAATTATTACAATTGGACCTTTTGAACACAAACCAAAACATCCTGTTTGTATTACTCTCACATTTTCTAGCTTCTCTTTCTTTACTATTTTTCTAAAGTTCTCTATTATTTGAGTTGATTTAGAAGACGTACATCCTGTTCCATGACATACTAATATATGTTTTTCTTTGCACTTTGCATTTACATTAACTCTTAAATCTAGTTCTTCTCTTTTTTCTTTGCGTATTTTTTCTATATCTTCAATAGTTTTTTTCACAATTTCCTCCTTTATGGCCTACTAGCCTTTGGTTAAAATTTATTCTTTAGACATATACATATCCAAAACTTCGTCCATTTTCTTAACAGTAGCTTTTCCATATACTTCATCATTAACTGTAAATACAGGTGCTAAACCACAAGCTCCAACACATCTTGTTGTATCTAATGAAAACTTTCCGTCAGATGTTGTTTGACCTTCTTCTACTCCTAATTTTGACTTTGCTCTTTCTAATATCTCTTTGGAACCTTTTACGAAACAAGCAGTACCTAGACATACTGAAACATTGTATTTCCCTTTTGGTACTAATGTAAATCTTGAATAAAATGTTATAACTCCGTACACCTCTGCTAACGCCATATTTAAATAATTGGCTATTTCAATTTGTGCAATTTTAGGAATGTATCCATATTTTACTTGTACTTCGTTTAGTATTGGAATTAAATTGTCCTTATGTCCTTTGTACTTTTTTAAGATTTCTCCGATTTCTGTCTTTAGCTTTTCATCAACACAATTTGTGCATTTGTTCTCCTCCATACTTTCCTCCCTTATACATTTGTATTTTGTGTTTATATCTTCTTTTAAGTTTATTATCTTTTTTGATGCAATATAACTGCAAATTGATTATACCAAAATCGACATTTTTATACAATGTTTTTAAGAAGTTTTTTATTTTATCCAAAGTAAAAAGTAATACAACACTTGTCGTATTACTTTTTAGTATTTTTATATTATTTTACTCTGCCCAGCCTCCCATGTTTATTTCCTCAGCGTATACTTTATTATCTTTTATGATTATTATCAGTTGGTTAGTGTTTTTGATATCAGATCTCTTATCAATTTTTCTTAAATACACTAGACGAGATCCAATGTTCTCACTGCTCAAATGATCATATGTTTCAGAATGTTGTATTGTCTTTGTTATATCTATTATTTCATTATTATATCTTATATATGCTTTTTCGAACGTTGTTGCTATATTAGTATCTACATTCTGCAATAATATAGATGATATCTCACTTTCTTTTGTTATTTTATACATACTACCTGCAGTAATTCCAATGTTGTTTACTTCCACTTTTTTAGTATATGTTTTTCCTGTTACTATATCTTGTATTGTGAATGTATATGTGCCATTTTCTGTGGCTATATATTCGTTAGAAGTTTCATTGACTGGGTTTGTTACAGTGCATCCTACCATCATACCAGTATCTTCATTATAGTAGCATAATTCAAATAGCGCTCCTCTCAGATTGTTGTCTAATCCCCCTTTGTTTAATATTGCCGTCCAGAAAGCATCTTCGGTCGCCTCTGAAAGCCTTTGTAGTTTTTTTGCCCAATCTAATGCTTCTTGAAATGTCTTGCAATTAGCCTCTGGTTCTTGCAGATTTATATCTTTGATAAAACCTTTTCTAATTATTTCTTTCTTTTGTTCTTCATTTAGTGAATTTACAAAATTATTCAATTCTTCACCATTCGTGATTGTTGCCATTCCTTCCACAGAATCTACTGCCAATAAAACTGCTCTTGATTTTTCTGTGGCTGGTGTTTTGCTGATATTTATTGTTACACTACTGTAACTTATTTCTTTTACTATTGTTCCATCTTTTTTCTTTATTGTGATTAATTCTTGATCTCTATCTATTTCATCTTCTGTTAATAGTTTTCTAGAGATTAAGTTTGCTAGCATTGTTTCTGCACTTTCTTGTGCTTGGTTTGATTCTTTGTTTATGAAGTTATGTTGTTTCCACATTCCTACTTCATCTTCTATTTGTGATACTCTTGTTTCTGTTCTTGCGTCTTTTGATTTTGCAATGATTCCGTTTTCATCTAGTAATAAGCTTATTGTTACTCCTGCTAGTATTAAAAGTACAACTATTGTTACTACTAATGCGATTAGGGTTATACCCTTTTTGTTTTTTAACA
>JABLTK010120367.1_pt1 | contig 12801 bp, 17 predicted proteins | sample 7160131 | NCBI WGS metagenome assembly JABLTK01 (sample SAMN14651221, study PRJNA627086) | human gut metagenome | isolation source: feces | host: Homo sapiens
ACTGAATACGATTTGTAGAAGTAGGGAATGATCCTCTAGCAGCCTGAGACCAACCTGAAGTATCAGAATTATCCCAATTTGCATGTTATGACTTACTAAACCCATCGACTCTGTCTTTTGATAGATGATTTTAGGAAAATAGATTGTTTGTTTGAGAAGTACATTTGAAAGAGATTACCGTATTCCCGTGGGTCAGAATCATTCCATTATATGTTGACAGATTCATTATATCTAATTTGACAAGTCGAATTTGATTGAAAGGTCTTTTTACATTTCTTTTTTTATCTTTCTTGTTTCATTGTTGGTAAGAATGGGTCAGGGTCGGAAGAAGTGTTTTCAATCTGAAAGACGTACTAACCGACATCGATCTGTTCATTGTGAAGTAGAAAGTCCGGATACTACTGCCGCTGTGAGCGATTCTGGAATCGGTTCAGCAGATCAAACTGAGTCGATGCCATCAAGATATCATCAACGGAGTTTAACTCCGTTACCCACAATTCAGTGTCGTCCTCGACATGATTCTTTGGTGGATTATATGAAGCTGCCTACTATTCTCACAGGATCTCTTCCGACGAAACAAGTGATAATGGAATCTGTTGACCACGTGGCCACTATTCCACTGGTTTCTACAACTGTGATTCCGAAAATTCCCGCACCCAATTGTCTGGGCATTCCCACTGTATAATATATAGACAGTAGCGCAATGAACTGCGCCACTCTTCTTCTTCAGTCGATTTTCCCTAACAAAACAGTCTATATGAATGGAAAAAGCCATCCGCTTTCGGAATCACTACAAACAGAACTTCAATCGGTGATGATCGATTTGGTTGTACAGAATCATATAACTGATTTTCATATACTCACTTGTTATCGTATCCACTGATCATCCCGTTTGATGTAGATCGTCGCGACATTGTTCGAACACTGTTGTATTCGAAGATTGACAGGGTCCTCTCAAGTTTGATTCATGGGTGTCGTTATGAGCATATCTATGGGATGTCTGCTCGATCTGCATTGATCATAGTCTTTCTTTGTTATTGCATTGATTCTAGGGTATTTGCATTTGTCTTCCAGATGTAACGATCTCTGCTCATCGTGCTCTCTATGAAGCAGTTGTTGATTTCTATGAAGAAGAACGAAGGAATGGTGGTAATGAGGAAGATGACCTATACTTACCTGACTCTGACTATGGCCAGATCCATCGTTTGGTTGAGTTGTGGAATTGTTTTGTGAATGTTTGTTTTGGGGTGGAGATTGATTGACTAGTCATATTATGAACTGTATTCCAGTTATATGTATTCACAAAATGAGAATAGAGGTGCGGTGAAGGGAATGTCGGTTCAGTTGTTGAATTGTTGTCTGTTTGTGCTATTGCGTGTGTCGGGTGTTGTCAGTAAATACCGAACTCTGTTGGTACCAGGAATCCTAAAGATTTTCTATATCGATTCATCAAGTGTGCATTCGTTTATGCATGCTGTAATATCGAAATGGCCAAATGGGTCATCTAAGAAGGTATACATTGAAAGTGATCCTGAGTTGAAGGCGATTGCTTTACTGGAACTGATCCACGATCTATTGATGCAATGCGATCTACTGACGGAACCTATGTGTTGTGAAGATGTCTCACGGTTGTTTTCGCTTCTGTGTAAATTGGTGAATGGTGATCAAGCTGAAGTGAGCCTTCAAGCACTTCAGATTTTTGATACAGATGTTATTTTGATGAATTATATTGTCCACGAAAATCAACGATTACGAATGATTGAAGAGTGTCTTAATAAAAATCGTACTTGTATTATTCCAATCTTAGTGAAATAGAATTTCATTGGAACGAATCTATTCGAATGATTGGTGAATCTCTCTTTGATCATCTACTAGATTATGTATAATATTATTGGGTTTTGCGGTTAAACATGTTTATTTGTATGATTTCACTAATCGTTTGGCACGTTCTATCTCTTGCATGTACTTTCGATCTGTTCCCTTTTGTAATGCAGAAATGTACATATTAAAGGCAGTTTCATCGTATTCAATACCCTGCTTCGCCATTGTCTCCCAAATCTCCATTGCCTGCTCAGGAGAAGCCTTCTGTAATTCATTTCCATATTTCCACAACAAGCACTCCTACTGTTCACCCATCAATATCACTCTTACTGGATTCGTTTCCCAAAAGGTCCGAACTTTCGACATTTCCCCTGGACGAAGCTAGTAATCACATGAATCCTACACACATACTGGGATCTGATCATTCTCTGCCACAAACATGCCTTCACAGACACACCGATTCAATTCCTCCCAAGTATTGGGTTCTGAGATTTCACGAAGTCTTCCTGACTGAACTAAACTATCCCATGCATTAAATGCATCGACTCCTGTATTACTATAGGGTTTTACGTTTTCCATAAATACGACGGATTTCGAATGAGCAAGATAAATACTCGACTCTAAGTCCTCTCCTACTCATGAGTCACTGCACTGATGGAAACTTGCTGTTTGAGGATATGAACCACTGTCTATATAGATCATATCAAATCGTTTTTGGCCCAGATAGGAAGCCAACAAAGCAATCGATTCACTCATCCCTCCTCCAATCAACATGAATCTCTTATGATACTTCTCACTGATAAATCTGCCACAACTCGTGACATATCCATGTCGTAGTGGATCAAAAGCGACCACTTCTATATCTTCTCGAGCCATCAGAAATGTCTCTGTTGTATATCCTTTTGTTCAGTATACTTTCTAGTACATACCTGAGTTGAAGCCAATTACAGCAATCCTCTTGATGGTGCGATGTTGATCAAGATACTCGTGAAAGAATTCCACCATCATTGGAGTAATCTGAGGGCCAACAACGCGGATTTGCTTTCCTTTTGCAAAGTTTGCTGAAGGCAAGACTGTAGCGATTTCACGAATATCCTTCTTTGCCTTTTTCCATTCTGGCTTCACCTCATCTATCCTATGATTCTCTGAAACAACAAACTACCAAGAACAGGGTCTACAGAAGGCTTAGACGGCTTTCCTCGTTTTCGCTTCGCTTCGTTCTCGGTTTTTGTTATTTGGATTGCCTCTTCAGGAGATATAAAAGTCATCTCTGGCTCTTTGGGCTGCTTCTACGTCATCACCTTGAGTTCAGAAAACGGACACGTTTCAAACCCAAAAGGAGATTCTTGGTTTTCTCTTCACTTGATACAGGATTTCCACTATTCATCCCAATTGTTCACTCCCCAGGGACTGAGAAAATAGCATTTCCATTTGTTCAGATAATTGTTACTCTTTTGGGACTCTCGAAAATGAACCAGATTCCTTCATTGCGGAAATAGAGCCAATTCTATGATCATTTCTCAATACATTATACGCATTTGTTTACAATAATTACCGTATGTGTGCATGAAGCAATGAATTATACGTAGAACAGATATGTCATTCTTCAAGAAGATCAATCTATCCCTCGGTAAGAAGAAGGATGATGAATACGAAGAGGAAGTTCCCGAAGGAGAAGAAGGAGAAGAAATAGCTGATGATCAAGAAGAGGAGGAGGAAGAACCCGAAGAGGAGCCAGAGGAAGAAGAGGAGGAACCTGAGGAAGAGGAGGAGGAACCCGAAGAAGACGAACCTGAAGTAGATGAGGAGAAGGTGGAAGCATTGAAAGCCAAAGCCAAGGTGGCAATGGATGTGGGTTTTAATTGTGTAGTTGGAAAAGACACTTGAGATGAAAACGAAGAAAGAAGAGGAAATGAAAGAGTGTTGGTGATCAGTATTTGGCGTGACTTATAGATATGAAGTCATTGAAGGCGTTTGCAAAAACAAAAGTAGAAGAGGCTCAAAAGATGGTGAAGGACCTTAGGGGTGAGGTAAACTATGGTGAGTGAGCTTGAGCGGTAGAAGGAAGCAGTTGAGAAGGAATTGGCTAATGTAAAGAAGCAGTTAAAGGAGGCGCAAGAATCTGTGTCGTCTGCAAATCCTGAAGAGATTGCAGAATTGAATGGTCAGATTTCTGTTATGCAAGAAGTGATCGATTCCAATGAAGTGGAACTGAAAGAAGTAAAGAAAGAATTGGAGTCAGTGAAGACATTGGTATCAGAGAAAGAGAATGAGGTGGAGATGATGAAATCGACTATGAGCGGTAAAGTGAGTGAATTGGAAGAGAAGAAGGAAGTGTTGCAAGCAAAGGTAGAAGAGTTGGAAAGTGTGGTGGTTGATAAGGAGAAGCAAATAAAGGAATTGGAGAGTACGGTGCAACGAATTGAGAAGGAGATGAATGGTGTGAAAGAGACATTGAGTAGAGCTGTGGAAATGGAGAGACGAGTAAGAGTGGAAAAGGAAAATATGGAGAAGCAGATTAAGGATTTTGAAATGGCTTTGAATGGTGCTATGGAGAGTAGTATGGAAGAGAAGAAGAAACTGGAAGATCGAGTGAGTGAGCTGGAAGGAGAACTGGCTTCTTCTGAAGGCAAGACAAAGGAATTAACGGATCGAGTGGAGGCAGAGAAGAAGGAGTTGGAAATGAGACTGAGTACAATGGAGGCAGAGAAGGAGGAATTGATACTGGCTAAGAAGACGGAGTTGGAAGAGGCGGAGAAGAAGATTGAGGCCGCTGAGAAGAAGGTCGAAGAGGTGGAAAAGACAAAGGAGGAGATTGAGAAGAAGTTCATGGAGGCTGAAGAGAAGGCTGCCGAGACTGAGAAGAAGGTAGCAGATCTTGAGACTGCAATGAATCAGTCTGGAGCTACTGCAGAGAAGGCGAAAGAAGAGGCTGAGAAGAAGGCGATGGAGGCTGAAGAAAGGGCTGCTGAAATAGAGAAGAAAGCCGAAATAGCTGAAAAGGCAAAAGAGGAAGCTGAGAAGAAGGCCGCGGTTGCCGAAAACGCAAAAGAGGAAGCAGAGAAGAAGGTAAAGGACGCTGAAGATAGGGTTGCTGAAGCTGAGAAGAAGGCAAAGGATGCTGAAGAGAAGGCTGCTGAGGTAGAGAAGAAGATAAAGGAAGCCGAAGAGAAGGCTGCTGAAGCTGAGAAGATGGTAAAGGACGCTGAAGAGAAAGTTGCTGAGGTAGAGAAGAAGGCTGCTGAGGCTGAAGAGATGGCAAAGAAGGAGGCAGAGAAGAAGCTTGAGGAGGCCGAAGAACAAGTGAAGAAAGTAAATGCGAGAGTGAGCGAACTGGAGACAGAATTGAGTGGAGCCCATAGCAATGAACAGACCCTGAAGGAGAAGGTTGCTGAGGCGGAGAAGAAGGCTGAAGAGATGGTTGAGGCTGCTGAAAAGAAGACAAGAGAATTGGAGAAGACATTGACAGAGGAGCGAGAGAACGCTTTGAAATCAGGTGATGAGCAGACTGCCGCATTACGAGCCCAGTTCGAGGCTGCTGAGAAGAAGGCTGAAACGGCTGAAAAAGCAAAGGAAGAGGCTGAGAAAAAGGCGAAGGAAGCTGAAGAGAAGATATCTGAAGCAGAGGAGAAGGCTGCGGTTGCCGAAAAGGCAAAGGAAGAGGCTGAGGAGAAGATCGAGACTGTGGAGAAGAAGGTAAAGGAAGCTGAAGAGAAAGTTGCTGAGGCGGAGAAGAAGGCTGAAGAGATGATTGAGGAGGCAAAGAAGAATGCTGAAGAGAAGATCAATATTGCTTTAGCAGAGAAGGAGAAGGCAGAAGAGCAAATGAAGGAATTAGAAGCTAAGATAGCCTCCCTGGAGACTACTTCACAATCAAGTCATGAAGAAGCAGGAACTAGAATAACAGAATTGGAATCAGCTAAGATTGAAGCAGAAGAAAGAATGAAGCAGGCTGAAGCTAAGGCTACAGAGGCTGAGAAGAAGGCAGAAGATGCTGAAGAGAAGCTGACTGAAGCAGAAAAGAAGATAAAGCATGCCGAGAAGAAGGCTGCAGAGGCTGAGAAGAAGATAGAAGAGGCTGAAGAGAAGGCTACGGAAGCTGAGAAGAAGGTAGAAGAGGCTGAAGAGAAATTAACATCCGTGAACAAACAATTGAAGAAGGCTATGAAAGAGAATCAGAAACAGGAAGAATTAATGTCTGAGAAAGAAGGAGAATTGAAACAACAGAAAGATCGAATTGCAGAGTTAGAGGCAAAGATCAGCAATTTGGAGAAAGCTAAAAAGACAGAAGAATCGGATTCAAGTGAAGAAAAGCCAAAGAAGAAGTCGAAGAAGGAAGTGTCTTCTGATTCTAGTTCTGATGACTCAAGTGAAGAGGAGAAGCCGAAGAAGAAGTCAAAGAAGGACGTGTCTTCTGATTCAAGCTCTGATGACTCGAGTGAAGAGGAGAAGCCAAAGAAGAAATCAAAGAAATCTTCAAAGCCAGCAAAACGAGGTTTACTTAAGAAGGCCAAGAAGGTGGCTTCATCCTCTTCTGAGTCTTCTTCTGATTCTAGCGATTACTCTGTTTCGTTTCAACAAACACACAAAGAAAAAGGAAACAGGAGACATTCTCGTTTCAGAATATCCATCCAATGAAGATACTCCTCATTAGCATCTTCACAGATACGTATTGCCGTAACTTTTAACTTTCTTCACATGAATTTATTTTTCAATACATACGCTGCACACAAATCACCTTCACCATCGATTGTCTGTGCCATTTGAGAAAAGGGACAGTACTCAACAACTCCCGTAAAGCGAACACACTTGTTGAGAAAAGACAACTGACGTGGTAAAATGCTCAAAGATTCATACATTCTCAACTGACTCAGATTGCAACATAACTTTGGACCGGATCCGACATTCAAGAAGTCCTGTTCCATCATCTACAATGACGAATTCTAAACATCATCGGCATTCAACTTCCTCACTATCCTGTTCTCGAGTTAATTCACGAACAACAATACCCAAAATCTCGATATAATTCAAATGCTTCCCCTTATAAACAAGATATTGAGGAAAATTCGAATCACGACACGAATGCAAGATATGCCGGATGAATAGTTTGGTAGTAGTCTGGATATCACAATAATAAAAGAAAGAGGACAGTGAATGAGATCTCACGTCCCCAAGGAACCCGAATGATCTTCTTCTCCATTCACAACTTTACAAGCAGTGACAACGTCAATAGCTCTACCTAGTCGATTAATCAAAATGGAGAAACAATCATCAAACCTTGATTTAATAGAAATAACTGGTCATACAAAGAATCTATGTATCATAATCATTGTTATTGTTAGACTATGGAGGTTTGCAACCTTCTGGATGACTCTCCATCTCTTTGTTGCGCTTCAGGTAACTCGTTTTTGGAAATGGACGTTGCCGATCTTCTTTCTCCGTATGGCCCCGAAAAGGAAATGGATTCTATTGGAACTTTTTCATCTGTTCCAATAGCATGTAGTTTCAACTCAGTTGCGCTCCCTTGTGAGTTTTCATGCAAGGAGGTTCTTACACCTCCTCAATTGTCCCTTGCGCCATGTAACAGTAGTTCATCTTCTTCTTCTACGTATCCTTTGAAACTAGTGTGAAATGTGTAGACAAGAGTCCTCATTGTCAGATGAAGAAGTTCAAATGTCACCTCGCCTAAGACGAAGTAGTAGGTCTTGATTAGTTGTTTCAGTTTAGTTAAACATAGTATTTCGGAAAAGAGACGAGTGATTCGTTTCAATACTTGTATTGATGAATTTATTTCCATGCTGAGTGTAGTTCCTCTTCTTTATATTTACATTTAGGCGAATGGCGTTTCGGTGCGAAAGAACAAACTTCAAGTTCTTGAAGAAACTGTTCGTACAATGCGAATGATCCAAAATCAAATCTCCGAAATGAAACGCAAACTCGAAAGTAAAAAAGCTTCCAAGGTTGCCATTCCTCGTATTCTCCCCACCCCTGATCAACAAGAGTACTATCACTTTTTTCACAATTTGACAGTTCCTTGTATCGTTGTGTCCTTAGCAGGATTGATTCTGGATGTCAATCGATCCTTTTGTGATGCTGTTTCGAAGGAGAAATCTTCTCTTCTAAGCCGTTCCATATTCTCCGTTATGCCTTCCTCTTCTCTTCCTCTTCTCTACACGTATATGATGATTGATTCAATCAATGTTAGTTCTTTCAGTTCTCTTCTTGCGCGTAATCCTCCAGTCAATGAGAGAGAGGCTATTCAACTGTTCTGGAACCAGGGCCAGTTACAGCCTCATTCCATTTCTGTGTCTCTTCATATCTCTGACGCCACTGTCTTTGTTCTCTCATTTACTCCACTGATTCATTGTCAGGAACCATGTGAAGTTCATTCATTTGATATGAAGTAAGTGTTGATTAATGTTTCAGATGTAGTGATCTCGCCTCATTAAGTTTTCAGTTATCTTCTGGTGAGACGTACTGTGTGGTACATCCTAATCATGCTGTGGAATCATGTTCTCAGACTTGCGCTGTATCTTCTGAGATGACGCCAATAAAACTGAATTTAGAATCACCAAAGAACAGTTTCTTTTAAGTGTTGATCCGTAATCAGTTGTAGTTTGTTTGTGAAAGTAATGATTCATTTCCTAAGAATGGTAATTAAACAAACAGGAACATAAATCGGGAAATGGAACAGGGACATCCAATGTAGCTCTATTGTTCATTCATACTCATAACTCCAACCTGAACTTACCACAATTATTCACTTGTTCATTCTCCATTCGAAATATATTCCAAATACCTCTTCGTATAACTTCAACACACCCAGCAATTAACCATACCCAATCTTTCTTCATGGAAGATAACTAACAATTACCATTGCTAATAGATCTTACAAGAGTGAGTTTTAATACCCAAAAGAAACGTAAGATACAATTGTTAACAATAGCAAGATAATACTTCCATGCATCCGAGAGTAAACATGGTGTTCGTACTGTTGTACTGCGAAGAAGAAACCATTTTCCATGCTTGAAGTTATGAAGAAGACCTGAGGATAAGATTGAACAACATATTCACGTACCCCAATCTTCTCGCAAATCCCAATTCAATGCATAACCCGTATAGACAATCATTATGATTACATAAACGGGAGTACTCCAGATGAAACACATGGCTGTGATTGATAACAAGTACTTAATACCATTATACAAATGAGGATGATAATCACTGATATTATGACATGAAACAAACTCTTACTGTGTATCCACAAATCGTCTCAAACATTGTACAAATCGAATGAGTGTCGGCAACAAATTTGGTAAGAATTGGAGCAATTGCTGTGTGGATTGACTAAATTGCGAATAACAATCGACATATTTAAGAAAGGAACCTATGGAAATCAATATTAAACAGAATCCAAACAGGAACACAAATTAAACATTAAGTGAACAAAATCAATCAGAGTTTGATTATGGGATGTCATCTTATAATTACTATATCTATTCTAGTCTACTTGATCTCCTATAAAGAAATCAGGAAAATGAACTTCATAAAATGGAACAGCCACAATGCGCAAAGTGTGGATAAACATGTATTCTCTAGCTTTGAAGTACTACATTCAAATCATAAGAAGCATTAGTACCAATCCTGGAATAGGAAAAGCGAAAAAACAAAACAAGAGTAAGAGAACGGGAGTTATAACCCAGTACCAAACTCGAGGTAGAATTAACTACCTTGAATAGAGAAAAATATACCTACAAGAACAAACGAACAATAGTACCAAATAAACACAATAAATAGCAATAGAAAGGTAAACACTATGTACTTACAAGAAATCCACTTACATACAAGAAGCCATTAACAATTGTTGTTGATAGTGAAGGAGGCTGGGAGAATAATCTTCAAAAATAAATTCAAAATTAATCCGATTGTTATGGTAAACATACAGATCCAAACCCCACATCCTAGACATGAATCTCTTCTAATCATTCTCTACCACTGCTGAATAGCAAACATGATAACAAAGCGCCATAATACCCAAAATGAATCGATTTCATCAGAATCCAATTGGGTGATGGGATTCTGAACAATGATCGTCAACAATATGAATGTTAACACAATGGACGCACCAACCTTAATATCACTTCACACAACCAATCATACAAACAAGCCAATCCAGAAGAAGTGAATCGATGTGGAACTTTTCGCTGTTCCTTTCAGTACATTCATTGAATGATCATTACCAACAAACTATTCATGATTCATCCATGGATGCCAATCTACCTGCTTCCACAGAGATTCAATACGATCCTTCAAAAACAATGCACCTTCTTCCTTGTAAAAACGTAATTCTGATACGGATTTGATGATGGTCGCACGACTTTCACAATTACTTCGTTTATCATGTTTCTTCAGAATCTTATCAATTGCTGTTCGGTTCAGTGAACAGTAGTTGTGTAAACATTCAATCATTCGATACAATTCTTTCAATCCGAATTGTAATTGACGATATTTCTGACTGTTGGTAGAAATCTCTCCAGTTTGGGACCGTAAATCGCAATAATGATCTACTTGCTTGCAATATCCATTGAACTTCTCAATTCCTTCTTCAAGAGTGCTCACATACATCTGGTTCACCATTTCAATTTCAGCATACAATTTCTGAAAAAATGTTTGCTCTTTCTTTGGAACACACTTTCATTGATCTATCTATTCATTCCTACCTCTGGTAAGACCCATTGACAACTTAACTTGCCACCCGTATCTTCCCACTGACTCTATCCATGAATTTTACACCAATATATCTACAAAAGTTCGCTTTGCTCGAATCTTCAGGCTCTCATTCAAGTGATCTACCGAAGCTGCCGAATAGGTGTGGTCATAGTCTAATAGATCATACATTCTTTGTTTCTAAAATACCTTCAGAATCTCCCCGAACTTGTCGTCCTGTAAGATCAACCATTCCAACAGTTGATGAGTTGTCAACTTCACGGAAACTATTCTTTGGTTGCTCCACAGAATGAAGGGTCACTGCAAAGGATGGAGTAGGAGACATTTCAATATCCACAGGTTCTATCAATTTACGTATTGCGTCATAATTACGATTCTCTGGACATGCATTCAGAATCTTCTTTAACCCTTTATAGTCAATGTACTATCTATTCTTCTTCTACTCTATTCCTACTTTATCTCTCCATTCGGGAACAATATTGTGTTTAAGATATTGCCCGAACTTCGTCATCTTTGGAGAAAACTGGGATAAAAGTAAGGCGATAGAAACGGTTATCTCATTATACAATCGGAGTTCAACAAACATGATTAATCCATCTTGACTCTAAAATACTTGTTGGTATTATCTTCATTTACAAGCAACGTTCTTTTCAACTCAGGTCTTCGAGATGTTCTTTGGATTTCTCTCTTTTCTCCAATCCATCGCCAATACACTTCCAGTTGATCATGAATCAATCGGTCCATCACAACAATATTCTTACTCTTCTTTTCAAGGAATACCACCTATGGTCCAATAATCTTCGATTTCCTACTGGTTTCCACAACAGATAGGAGAGAGGAATGAAACTGCTCGAACGAATCACAGTTCTCTTGATATCACTCAATCGAACATATTTGTCATCTTGAAGCAGATGTTCAATTAGAATGTTCTCAATCTCCACTTTCATGTCCCTAATCTATCTATCATCATCCCCACTCAAACACACTTCATTGAATGAAATGTAAGCAAAGATACAAGTCAATACAATCATAATACTCTTTATCAACTGTTTCAAATATCCATCAATCACATCACGATTCTCATCCAAGGTTCGTCGTAGTTGACAATAATAGCCGATGGTGGGAGTATCTTTCTGGATGAAGTATTCATCCATAAGAGGAGAAACGACGACATCTCGATCACGATCAGAACAAGTAGACACTTCCACCACCAAATCCTTTTCAGTGATCTCAGAGAGATGCTTTTCCACTTCCACTGCATTGTGGAAGCGATAACAAGGAAGAGAGGAGAGGATTTCCATAAAAACTGCATAATCGGGTGAAGAAGATGTTGAAGGATTGCTCATATTAAATCTATAGGATTAACAAAAACGAAATACCAATACTTGAGATAGTCCTCCAATTCGCTTCTTGATACATAGGGAAATACACTACCATTCGAAGTATAATTCTCGCATAGATAATCCCCCATACGTTTACTAGACGTAAACATCCGGTTATAAAGCCTACTTCAACAATTCATTGATCGTATTTCTCATAATTTCCATTTTGGATAACAATTTCTACGTTTCAAGACCTAAAGAATGATCTACAGCACTTTTCACACAAGCAACTCCATTTGATTCATACCCTTCTTGACAATATGCATGAACTCCGCTACAGGTTCCGTTAATCAAACAAGGACGGCAATCTACTCATTAGTGCATTTTTCCATTTGAACCTTTCTTATTTTCTTGATCACAGTAGGGAAGAGGATATAGGAGAATGGAACACGATAACAAGACAATCAGAAGGATTAATACAAGATTCCTAGTTATCAAAATGAGAATTAGATTATCTACACTATTCGAATGGAAAGTGCCATCATTACAAAACCTATATGAATCTCTTTGTTTCATTCCAGGCTATTCTATCTCCTATGTTCTATTCTAATCGTTTCATTATATCCATTCTATCTCAAATCCGCTTGCTTCTTCAAAATCAGTCAAGGCAATTCGTTCTTAATAATCAAGAATACCACTAAACATCTCTTCTAGCCTTTCGTGAGCAATACATTCTTACACAGAACTCTATTCAGAATGGTTGTGAAGTAAGTGGATTGAACTTGTGGTTTTGTACGAATTGGAGTCGATTGGATGTCCATTGCTCACTCTTTGTAGAACACTGACTTGTTCCTTCTCAGAGTACAAGATTTACCCTGGACATGGAGGTATGTACATTCGCAAGGATGGACAGGTAATTATTCGTTCTCTA
>JABLTK010065767.1_pt1 | contig 12789 bp, 26 predicted proteins | sample 7160131 | NCBI WGS metagenome assembly JABLTK01 (sample SAMN14651221, study PRJNA627086) | human gut metagenome | isolation source: feces | host: Homo sapiens
AAACCTGCTTTTGTATTTGATGGTCGTAACATTCTTGATCATCACAAACTCAAGGAAATTGGTTTCCAGGTGTATGCTATTGGTCAGACCGTGAATTAGTGCAGTTATTATAGTCTACTCCTGTTTGTTCAAATCGTCCTGTTTTCTGGAGTCATATGAGAAATACATAGACTCTTGAATCACTGTTTGAAAAGGTACGATGTCGACGATTGAAGCAGTTCAAACCAAAGTGGATGAATTAGAAGAACGAATGAACATTATTGAGGTGACTCACTAGAAAGAGGGATGATACCTAGGAAATGGAAAAGTCTCAGGTCAGTAGTGATACTGATAGTCTTAAGAAGGAAGTTGAGTTGCTTCGTGCTGAAAACGAGGCATTGAAGGAAGCAGCAGCAAAAGCTGACTACCGTATCCGTCATCTGATTCGTTCGCTAGAAGAAGAAGAGAAGAAGGATGAGATTATTCAGAAGCTTCAATATCGTGTAAATCACCTTATTCGTTCTCTCAACGAAGCCGAAGGAAGGACCGAGGTTGTACCACACACTCCAGAAAAGGTTGTGATTCCTGAAAACGATCCGTTCTGGGGAGTGGAACTTGTGGTTGGCCGTATTGTGAAGGCTTGGAAACATGAGAAAGCCGACAAATTGATTTGTGAGGTGATTGATGTTGGTGAAGCCTATGGTGGAGAACGGAAGATTGCTTCAGGTCTTATTCATTTCTATGCTCCTGAAGCCATTGAAGGAAAGTTGGTGGTTGTAGTCGCCAACCTTAAAGAGAAGCCTCTTGTTGGTTATCCAAGCCATGGAATGGTTCTCTGTGCTTGCAAGGAAGACCATTCGGCAGTTGAAGTACGTTCCAAGAAAATTCTGTGATCTAGATTGTGGAACCTCCTGCAGATGCTCAACCAGGTATGAGAGTTGTGTTAGAAGGACTTCCTGTTTCCTCAGAAAAGACAGAGGAGATTAACCTCCGTTCAAAGAATAATAAGTGGAGCAGCACGCAGCCTGTATGCTCTAAGTGATGAGAGTTAATTGTAGGAACTTCGTGTTGATGCCAATGGAGAAGCTGTGTACAAAGGTGTCCATCTGGTTGTAAATGGAAAGTACTTGAAAGCTGCTTCTCTGAGGGACGTTCCTCTTTCTTAATCGTTATTTGTTTGTTACTATTTGACGTAGTTCATATATTATGACGGAAGAGATTAAAGAACCCATTGAAGGAATTGGAATGACTGAAGTTGTACAAGAACAAGCCATTCAAGTACATGTTGCATTCTGGGGTCATTCGTGTAGATCCTCAACGCTGATGCAGATTCAAATACATTTACATTAAATAAAGAAGCATTACATTCAGTTATCACACGCGTACGAATGAATTGTGTTATATGAGAGTAAGATTCCTAAGCACATTCCAGTAGCCGTACTATCAGTTGTTGGTGCATTTCGAAGTGGAAAATCCTTTGTTCTTGACTTCTTCTTGAGATTCCTTCGTTATGCTCAAGGTTTGATCTATCTAGATTCAATAACCCAAAGAAACGAACAACCTTGTATTCACTCCTCTAGGTGACATCCCAAGTTGGATGGAATATGGAGGTGATATTCTTGAGGGTAGTGAGACCAGCAAGGAACGTAATGGTTTCTCTTATAAGGGAGGTAGTGAACGTAATACACAAGGAATCTGGCTCTGGAGTGAGCCATTTGTCCTTCCAAATAAAAATGTGGAAGGTGGGAAGATGTGTGTTCTTCTAATGGATACTCAGGGTCTGTTTGATGGGCAGACAGGTCAAATGCTGACAACAAGTATTTTCGGCATCAGCACACTTCTCTCATCGTATCAAATCTATAACATTGACAAACGACTCCAAGAAGATAATCTCCAGCATCTCGCACTGTTCTCAGAATACAGTCGTGTTGTATTTAATGGTGACGATAGCCAACGCATGTCCCTGCGTCTGTCAACCCGTAGTATACAGTCAAGACTTTCTATGCCAGAAACTTCTTCTAATGAGATCACTACTTCGTTTTTAGAGGCAGCAGCCAAAAGAGAAGAGGAAGCTATCAAGAAACGTAAAGAAGAAGCTCCTTTCCAACAGATCGATTTCCTCGTCCGTGACTGGCAGAATTTCCACGATGAATCCAACTTCACTCTCTCATTAAAAGAGATGGATGAATATCGAGATAGTTTCTTCGCAAAACGAAATGCAGCGGATCTTCGTGTTGGTATTTGGAGTATTTTTGACTCCTAGGAAACACGAGAACAGATCGAGTATTGTTATCAACATTTCGGAGTATTCTTACTTCCTCACCCAGGTCTGGAAGTAACACGTAAGACGTATAATGGCTCCCTCCAGAAAGTGGAGCCTTTTTTCCTTCGTCTCATTGGATTTTACGTGGAACAGATCTTCCTTCATAACTTGCAACCCAAGTTGATCAATAAGGAGGTTTTGTATGCTGAGGATTTTGAGGCCTTTACAGTTGCATATGGAGAGATGTTTGTAAAGGCCAATTTATTCCCGAAAGCACTAACAATTCTTGGAGCGACAGCAGAAGTGAACAATCAGAATGCTTCACGTGTGGCACTGGAACTATATAAAGCCTCAATGAGTACGAAGGTGAGTGAAGAGCACGGATTCGTAAAAGAAGAGGAGTTGAAAGCGCTGCATGAAGAGTCCTTGAAGGAAGCACTAGCTCTGTATAAGAAACGTGCCACAATGGGAGATAAGGAAAAGATTAAATTGCACTGCAATGTGTTGGAAACCAACATTGAGAAGGAACATCAACGATTTGTGGAAGAAAACAAAGCCCGTGATCCAATTGCTTGGTTAGCTACTTATATCGTTGGATTTGAGACCGAGAGTGACGACTAGGTTCCAGCGACAATTGCCATCATTGCCTATTTGGTAAAAGTTGTATTGGGAGCCATCTGTGGACCTTGGTCTGATACATGCCGCACTACAGAGGACTTCTTCTCATCTCTTGTGGTAGGTTTTGGAGAAGATCATAATTCTCAGGCTTTGATAATAATTTCGATTGTATTGAGCAACTGGAAGAAACTAGCCACATTATACATGTCAGCAGCCAAAGTATTCAAAACTCTGAATACTGCTACAACAACGAAGAAGTGAGGGTATATTGTTTCGTTGGAAACAAACATATCAATCAGGAAATATCAGTCGTCTTTGGTACATACACAACATTTAATGATACTACAGATAATTGTCCCAAAACAAGCCTACGTGAATGAAACCAATCTTAGGAGCCTGCTCACGGAAGCAGCGTCTGCACAGCATCAGATCGTATTTTCTAATGAGTCCACGGCGGTTACCGCAAGCACGGCTACACATTAGCATTCTCTTGTCACAGACACTTACCAGCAACGAGAACCAGGACCATATTCACGCGGGTGCGAGTAATCAAGACTAGGCATGTTTCTACACACTGTTAGTATTCAGTCTCTCCAAAAACTGGCAAAAGAGAATCCTACAAGAAGAGTTAGACGAAATCAAATCCTTTTGTGCCCTCTAAACAACCATTCCCTTCCTGTTGGTTAGTGATATCATGGTCTATAATAAACAATAGAGTTGATCACTATTCCATATATGTTTAGTGGTTCCTTCATTATTATAGGTCCTTCATTATTGAGTCCATTCTCCATGAAAGACACCGTGTACACTCTCATCTTGAGAAGAAAGGATACAAATCAGAAAAATACATCCAAGAAAGAAATTACAAAAACAAACAAAGTCAATTACATTAATGACTTAAAGTGAAAACGGAGTCCACAGCGGTCAGTGATCCGTCATGAAGTTGGATCAAAGGATTAATATCAATTTCACGAATGGTAGGACACTGTGCCATAATCTGTGAAATCGTCGAGATGTATTCAGCAAACTTTGGACGATTCAGAGCGGGTTGACCACGGAATCCATTCAGCATCTTCTGCGTCTTCAACTGATCCAAAGACATCTGAGCCTCCTCCACAGACACAGGACACATATTGAACACAACATCACGCAGAATCTCGACCATCACTCCACCAAGACCTGATACAGTGATGGGTCCAAAAGTTGGATCACGATTCGCTCCAATCATCATCTCTGTACCAAATGGAACCATCTTATATAACATCACACCATGATAGTCAATAGGCTGCTTACTAAACTTGGCATTCAACTCCTCTACAATCTTGCAGGCCTCTTCAGGAGTATTGAATCCGAGCTTCACACCTCCTACATCACTCTTATGAATAATCTGGATATGAGAACGAAAGTCAGAACCATACATCTGGTGAGACAATCTTGGCAACAAACTTATCACCTGGATTGGTCATGGATTTGGTTAAGAAATCTGCAGCTTCATTTCCCTTAGAAACAAGCTTATAATCAGGGGTACGAATTCCACAAGCAGTTAGAATCTACTTCTCAAAGCATGTACGAATGAATACATCATAACCCTCAATCTCTGTGAGAGTGTAACGACCCTTATTCAGTACCTTATTCACAATTCCATTAATTAACGAAGCATCAATCGTAGGATGTGTCTCTGAAGTGATACGTTCCATACGTTGGAGATATTCACTATACTCAGCTAATTTCGACAATACACGCATTCCTTCTTCAGGACCACTACTCTCATATCCTCATTCAAAGCCTTACTCATAGACAGACATGCCCACCTTATTCAAATAATCACGAATCACATCATCGTCAGGATACTTGCCGCCAAACTCCAGTACAATGAAAGGTTTCTTTGTCTTACCAGGACCAAAATTCTTCTCAATTGTTTTAGCCATCTCTAAAGGCAGTTCCAGACCAGGAGCACCAGGCTGATATGCGAATATCACAGAATCAACGTTAGGATCATCCAATGCCAACTTGGCTGCTTCAATGAATTCATGAGTCTTCACTACGAATCAGTCACTACTTCAATGCATACCTGAACCAGTCAAATCCATGGGATTAGAACAGGCATAGAACGGAGGGAAGGTAGCTTTGAACTTGCGAATGGTTTCAGGAGAGAAATCAGTCAGATTCATCTTGTAAGTATCCACAGAGTCAGCCAACAGGACACCAAATCCACCAGCATCAGTTACCACTACTCTCACATTCACATAACAGCCCTACCTGCTACACGACGACCCTTGGGCAGAGGTTGGTTACGAAGAACTGTACCAATATTGTGAAGATCAGCCCACACATCACAACGAATCGCTCCAGCCTGCATATGATTATGGCTCCACACAACATACATTGCGAAGTAACTGATCACAGACAGCATCATTGGCAGCAAGAGAGGCTGAATGAGAGGCTGAAGCCTTTGCTCCTGAGTTTCCACGATTTGATTTCAGAACCATTACAGGCTTGTTCTTGGAGATACGCTTGATGCTTCGGATGAAGTCAGGAGCATCATGGAATCCCTCCATGTAAGCCCAGATCTGTTTAACAGTAGGATCTCGCTCATAGTAATCAATACAGTCTTTCTCATCCACATCACAAGCATTACCGAACGAGATGAATTTGGAAATCCAGTGTTCTCGAGTTGCTCCAGATAACTTTAAGTGAAATCATTGCCTAATCCCTACTTCATTCAAAAGAGAACAACCCAAAGCACCACTCTGAGAAAAGAGACCTACATCGCCCAGTTGAGGCTTAGAAAGACCACGATCTCCAATGAAAAGAGTATCAACATTACAAGGATCATAGACACCCATACAGTTAGGACCCACAATACGACACTTGTATTCTTCGGCCAAACGACGGATAGCCTCCTACAATCTGAATTCTCCCATTCATTCAAACTTCAGCCTCAATTCCCTCCTTGGTTCCAGTCTCCTTAAAGCCACCAGGTACAATTGTCACCCACTTGGCTCCACGTTCCAAGCACTGCTTCAAGGCATCCACAGTAAACTTTGCAGAAATGGAAATGACGGCTCCTTCAATAGTATCAGGAATCTCACTTGCCTTCTTGTAAATAGGCTGACCAAAAAGATTCCCTCCTAATTTTGAGTTAAATGGAATTAAAGCAAACCTTTAGGATTTACAAAGTACGTCTTCCCTTGGAACTTATGATAGAAATTATCCGAGATGATGTATCCGAGAGTCCCCTTCTTTTCACTGGCACCAATAATTGCATAGGACTTGGCATCGAAGAAGCCGTCAATAGGGTACTCTCTCAGTGAAGTAGCAAATGCGCGTGCTAGATTCGTTGATTTCAAAACAGATACACTCTTTGAAAGCATGATAACAACACAAACGAGCGACAAATGTGGGTGGAAACGTAGAATCGCATAGTGGTTTGTCTCTTGATTATCAACTTGTTCGAATCACTACGTCATACAAATCGTTACAAAAGAGGGCCCATATATAAGAACATTAAAATACGATAGAAAATGGACATAGAACTTGACTTCCTAGAATCAAGAGAAACCGATACGCAAATATACTTTATACTGTATAGAAAACTTGACTATTCAGTTCTTCTTAATAGAGTGTCAGGTATCGTCAATGATGATTCGGAGCATCCTCTGTCTTCTTTTCTTTCCTCTCGTTTTATCTGCTTGTTTGAGTATTCATGAATTGTAAATGCTTAGCGTGTCATCGGCATGTCAGTTCTTGTCAAGAAAACGGATCGAAGATTGTGAGTGCTGCCTTTGATATCTATCGTGATGATGAACACTATATAACGAAAATTGTTGAATTCCGAGGATATTCACTCTTTGGTACCTGCTTGTCAAGAGAGGACTATTACATCGGAAAAGAGTAGCGATCATAAGATGGATACAATGTAGATATACTGTATTCAACTATACTGTGGATGGAGATGGATCCGTGTTTGCAAACGTAAATCTAACAAGTCACTTTCTTCAGGTCGCTAACGTCGAGAGCATGCGTTCCAAGGGTATTCGTTGTACTCAGTCTGTTGAATCCTATGGTACTTATCCTTTATCGTATTGTTCTACCCTGCTGAGTTATATGTAGAAGTATTAACTGCACATATTTTGGTATTCCCTTGTACGGGATGGAAGAGGAGATCTCAAATGCGACTACTTACACATTATTGAGTGTAAATAGACAATATTTTGTCCATGATATGAATATGACGACAACACTTCGATGTACAGATTGCACTTGTGACTATTATTCGGGAACTTCGACATCTCGTCAATTCTGGATATTTTTCTTCATATTTGTGATGATAGTGGTCGTTGTCAGTGCTATTGATTGTCTAATCAAAATAATTCAACGAGGTCGTAAGAAGAAAGAATAGTTGTATGTTTAGTTTCATTTTTGTGGCAAACCTATCAATCACTTGTCAATCGACGAATCACCACTACCAAATGTTTTTCAGTTGGAATCGTCAAGTCCTCTTTTGCGCATCTCTTATATTCTTTTCATCTAGTTATCTCATGTTCCATCAATGGAATAAACCATCTACAATTGAAGTGGAACAGATTCAATTATTGAAAATAGACAATCAAGTGTCACCAATATCCAAAGTGGAAAGACAATCTGTGAGAGCACTTCCGATTGTGTTAGAATAGTATAGTGTTATCATGCTTAGAGTGGTATATCCAATAAATCATGAGATTGAAAAAGAAGAATGGCAATGGCTTCAGTTTGATCCAGAATATCTGTAGAGTTCCTTCTACAAATTCATTCATAGACATGTCATTATAACAGATATGAAATATCTTCACTCTTTCAAGAGACAAATCCAAAGGAGAAATAATGTTCAAGTGATCACTGTAGTTATTTTCACTTTCTGTTATCTCAGAACAATGAATATAGAGACTTTATCTTGGAACTATTAGACAATGAGATCGTCACACATCTTATTAAATGGCATGAATACACTTATCCGTTCCATTTGAAAGAAAGGCTATCAAGTCTCTTAGAAGTCCATGGAAGCAAATGCATTGTACATACTCCTTCTGTGGATACAGCCCAAGTGAGTTCTGCTCTTACACCCTCTAGTCAGGTGCTCGTTCTTCCAAAACGATCTGCAGTCGACATTGTAAGAAGAATTCGAGGATATTCATATCCAGATTCGTAACAATGTACGATCATCCATCGCATTCAATCGTAGAAGACAGTTGCCGAAAGTTGTCATGCAGTATATGCAAGGGACTTCGTCGTTTCAATGCAAGAAAGACGAGAATTCACGTTTCAGGACGAAAAGAACCTATTCAACAACAACTGCTTGTCATTTATTTCACACAGACTTCCTAAACGCAAAATGTATTAAAAATAAATGATCAGTATTGTCTAGAGACCATTGTCAAAGATACTTATACCCACAAATTGTCGCCTTCAGTCATGAAGAATGGGTTAAGAAACAAAGGACGTCCTAGAAGAACATCATATTGTCATTCCATTAGTAGATAATCTTTGTTGGTACAACAGTTATCTCCAAAGATGCCCCACTTTGCACGCCCTCCATCCCTACTGAAGAAAATCTCGGAAGACTCGGATACCTCGGATGATGAGATACCTCAGTCTTTGAATACAGTATATCGAAAAATGAATCATATGAAACCAGTTATTGGTTCTTGGAAAGATGGATTTGATTCATTTGAAGATTACTGCATACCTGGGACAGGGGTCGTTTCTAACAATGCTCCTCATCTTTAGACATATCGAATCTATTCTGCAGGAACAAAAGGACCATTAGTCTTTTGCATTCACGGTGCAGGAGCAAGTGGTTTGAGTTTTACTCTTCTTGCTGTTATTATTGAGTCGTAGAATCATGTTTAGAAGAATGTGAAATCGTTCTGTCGTTTAGTCGCTCCTGATCTTCGTGGACATGGTATAGATATGCCTATTTGCTTACAACTAGGTCATTCTGTCATTGAGAATGAGAAGGATTTATCGGCTTCTACATTAATACAAGAGACAATTCTCCTAATTAATCATGTTCTTCCAGATATAGAGAAAAACAAACGCATCCCGATCGTTTTGATTGGTCACAGTATGGGAGGTGGATTAGCTGTCCAAGTGGCAATAGATCCTTCGATCCGAGAACGAATCAAAGGGCTGATTGTTATTGATGTAGTTGAAGGAACTGCACTTGAGTCTCTTCAAGTGATGACAAATGTACTAAAGAAACGGCCTCTTCATTTCTTTGATTATCAGGAAGCTATTGATTGGAGGTAGAACTAAATCAGAATGTGAATAGTAGTCTTGATTCGCATTTACTTCAGAATCGTGCTTCAGCTATGATATCGATTCCAGATCAACTTGTAGAGCGCGATGGATTATTGTACTGGAGAACCAACCTATTTGAGACGGAGCCCTATTGGGTGAGTTGGTACAAGGACATGTCAAAGCACTTCCTGGAGGCTCCAGCAGTGAAGATGCTCTTGTTAGCAGGACGAGAACGACTGGATACGACACTGACTATTGGACAAATGCAAGGAAAGTTCCAAATGGTACTAATGAATGGTTGTGGACATTACATTCATGAAGATGCTCCTGAAGAAGTAAGAATGATGGAAGAGACTCATACAGTAGATTGGAATGAATATCCAAAAGTATTTATTCAGATACAATCTAATGGGTGATAAAACGAATGAAGAAGCCTTGCGAGAACGAATTCAACGTGAACGAGCTATGTTATATTAATGAAACGGAATATGTTATGTGTGTTAAGATACTTTGGAATGAGTGTTTGTCATTGAGTTAATTAGATTCGAAACAAACACTCTGAATAACCACCATAAACGATTCTATTTCCCAGTCCTTCCTTTGTTTTCTCGAGTCTTGATTAGATTACTTCGTTGACCAAATACACCCACAGTTCGTCTTCCTTTGTTTCCCTTTAATTCTTCCCTCTTCTCTCCATACAACTCATCCTTCACACGTTCATTTGCCTCCGACAGTTCCTCCACCTTCTCCAACAGCTGGAGTGACAACACATCCACACGTGAAGGCAAAGTATCCTCAAATAACAGAAGGGAAGCATCCTCATTCCATGCTGCATTCAAGAAGCCTTGTACAATCAGGATATTCACTTCACTACGCACACTACTCTGACTACAATCAAACATAGCCATCAACAGGTCCATTGCTACTGCCTGATATGTAGATGCATGACGAATCAGGAACGCTTGTAATGCCAATACCTGGAACTTCTCACGTAACATCGTTAACAATGCCTCGCGTGATGCAGTAGGGAATCCTGACCATGCTGTAATGGTTTGAATATGCTTCATTGCTGTTCTCCAGTCACCATGCTACATATGAGAGGAATGAATCATCTCAACCAGAATACACTCGTATGCTGCCATTACTCGAGTCACATTTGTCTCAGGAGATGCAGTAGCAATCTGATGTTGATATCGTGCATAGTATCGCTTGAATGTCGCTGACACCTTGTACAGATTGGTAAGCTGAGATGAATCAACACTCTCATACCTACATCGGCTAACATATATCCAGGATCCATAAAGAAACAGGATAACAAATAACATACCTCCACACAGTCACAATTCATCCACTATTCATCATTCCATACACTCATATCAACCATATGAGCAGGAAGTTTCCTTCGCTCTTCATTCACACGCATCTCTTCCTCTCCTGGTCGTTGATCATGTGTAGCATCACTGCCCTGACCCAACAACACTCGTAATACTCCATTACGAGATCCTGTGTTCACCAGATCATCCAGACAGTTATGTGCGTACACCATCAGTCCTGATCGGAAGGCTGCCAGACCCAGCTGAGTCATCGCACGATTGAACAGGATCATTGTCTCCACACCTGCTGTACTCACTCGCTCCTGAAGATGGGTCATCAATAACAAATCTCGTGCTTCAGTGAAACGGTCTTGTAATGCCAGGTGATATACTTGACAGAGAGCTGCCTGTTGCTGTTGTTGGAGTGTTCCATAACGATACACTATACCACACAGAGTCTTCAATTGACTCAATAGAGATGTGACAGGGATGTCTCCATATACTCGCTGTTGCAATCTACGATATCCCTCCTCAGTGAGATAATATCTGTCCTTCAGATCTCTCTTTCATATCCTACAATAGTTTCACTTGAATCAGAGCGAGTTGAGTTACAGTATGAACATCCTTTCCTTCAAGATATCTCTGTACACGAGCAGCCAACTCTCTCACACGCACTTCATCCTCAAGTCGTTTCACATATCGCACACAGTGTACATCCAACCCACGAAGACAACATGTCAGATCTTGGACCAGAAGTACCACATATGAACACAGATCTCCTTCGATTAGAGCAGGTGTGTTCATATTGTTCAAATCTTCCACCTCTCTTGGGATCCGTTCCTCCACATTACGAATGGCCTCATGGATGTTATAGAAACCGAGACTCATATCAGAATGAGTTTCCAGCAAGTTCACCTACATTGAAGAATCCACTGAGTCCTACCATCTGTTGTACCTCGCTGTACGTAGTTTGCCACTGTGTATCCTCCATAGCCATTCCTGTTGAGATCATGGCGATTTGACGACTTACCAGATGTGACAATACACGCAACTCATATTTCACACCCAGCTCATGAGCAAAAGGAAGAAGACGTTGTAAGAATCCAATAGAGGCTGGTGTGTCTATACATCATTCCTTCTCATATACACTCACTTCGACGCTCCTTAGCAGACAATATACTCAACACAGCTTGGATTAGCTTCTCTGGAGTCTCATACGTTTCTTCTTTGACCTCTTCTGGTACAGCTTCAGCTTCATCTTCAGCTCGTTTCTCGTCATCCTTCTTTCGTTTCTCTTCCTCCTTCTTCCTCTTCTCCTCCTCCCGCTGCTTCTTCAAAGCCTCCTTTTGAGCCTCTCGTTGAATATCACTTGGTTGTAATACCCACTTCGCACGACCTGTCAGCTTCGGATTCACCTCCACCTCACTATCACTGCTGCTGCTATCGCTACCAAACTCACTATCACTTGAGTCATCTGAATCACTGCTTGTCTCATCTGAGTCATTCTCTGATCCACTCGTTGCATATGATTCCTCTTCATACGATTCACTCTCATCAGATTCACTCTCATCCTCTGATTCACTGTCTGAACCACTATCATACTCCGAAGTGGATTCTTCTTCACTTGACTCTTCTGATTCCTCTTCACTCTCTTCTTCACTCTCCTCAGGAGGATTAGCACGGAATGATTCCACAAGTGGAGCAAACTCCTCATTCTTCAACTCCTTCTTGATTGCTTGCTTCAGACGGTTGTAAGCCATAGCATTCGGTTTTGATAATGCTTTCTGCTCAGCCTTCGCAAGTCCATTCACACCATCTTCGATATGCACAAACTCACGCACATATTGAATTGGATAGCCCTAAACATCACTTCCTTTCTCCTCACCTACAGTATCACTCAACACTTTTCCATGGTCATCAATCAGTTTCTTCATTGTGTCAAAGTCTAGACCATTAAAATTCCATATAGAACTCACCAGTACTCAATTGAACCCAATTGTTGATTCGTTGGTCATTCTTTATCTTCTTTACGATATCCTTCAGTTCATCAAGATATCGCTCTCTAAAAAGAATCACTCTAATCTCATTTCCCACTTTGGCGGTCTCACAACTCGTTTCTCTTCTTCACTATCGCTTTCAGAGACCACAACATATTTGGATTTCGTTGTAGGCTTCTTGGACACCTCTTCCTCAGTGGAGTCACTGTAGGAATCATCTTCCTCAGAGTCATATTCAGAACTGGATGCTGCCCAGAAACGATTCTTGCTATTTGACATATTAGGTGTCTAGAGCCACAGATTGTGGAGAATTGAATCAGTCTTTCAATCCCCTCAGAAT
>JABLTK010067971.1_pt1 | contig 12780 bp, 21 predicted proteins | sample 7160131 | NCBI WGS metagenome assembly JABLTK01 (sample SAMN14651221, study PRJNA627086) | human gut metagenome | isolation source: feces | host: Homo sapiens
AAGACCAACGTTGAATTTGCTGCCGACCTCCGATGCAACGGATTCAAAGTCCTGAAGGTTTGGAAAGGCAACAAACAAGACCATGAAGTGTACGATTGGGAGTTTCTCAACAGGAAATAACGATAAAACCGCGCCGGGGCGGCGAATCCCCGGCAGAAAGGAAAAGAAAATGTACGAATGGTATTTTTCCCCGGATGCGGACGATATAAAACGTTGTAAAGGCGGCGTTTTCCCGTGCCGCAGCGGCTATAAGTACAAAACGGAATCTATTGCCGAGTATCACGGCAAAAAGTGGATGAAGGAATGCCACAGGACAGGGGAAATTAAAGCCATTCCGGCCAAACAGCGCATCCCGTCGTATATCCTGGATTACTAATCGATACCCGCCCGGAGGTCACGAGGGCATTGGAGGGCAAAAGACTACGAAAAACGCAAAGAACATCAAGGTCGGCTACGTTGTTCAGTTCCCGTGCATCTGCTTCGCACCCCTGCGGCATGGCTGGAACGGTTGGATTTTCAGAGCGGCAATCGTTGAGCGGCTGTATACGTCGAGGAAAGGCATCCCCTGCGCGGTCGTTCGCTACTGTTCAAGGGTTGCCGGACGCTATCAGCTTCTCCCATGCGAGGAAGCGACGGCAAACGTCGCACTCAAGAACCTGTTCGAATACAACCTTGAGTTTCACAGAAAACGCTATGAAGAATTCAAGGCGTTTGAAAATTCCGGGGAGCCGGTCTGCTGGGATAACGATACGGCACTGTTTGTGAACCATGGCATCTTTTAATGGCGGAAAGGCGGTGATTCTCATGTACTATGTTTACCAAAAACATCTTTCATCTGGACGTGAAGAGTACATCGGCGTGTACGATTCTGCGAAGGAAGCTGTTCATAAAATAGCGTCCTGTTACAGAATTGATGCACAAACCTGTCAGCAGGATGAGTATTACTATTTCATGAAAATCCATTGAGGAAAAAGGAATGAATAAAATGCGCACGATGAACCTTGCTTCGATTGAAAATGAAAATGCCCGGAAGAACTTTTACCCCACGCCGCCCGCATTGGCCGACAAGCTGATGCAGGGCATCGACTGGAATTTCACTCAAAGTGTATTGGAACCCAGCGCAGGAAAAGGCGACCTCGCCCGTGTTGCTGCTAACAAAATGTACAATGCCCGCAAGGGCTTTCCCGTTTACGATGAGCATTCCAAACTGGAAGCGCTGGAACAGGCCGACATCGACTGCGTGGAGATTGATTCGTTTCTGCGCAGCCAGTTGGAGAATACAGGCTTCCGCGTAGTGCATGATGATTTTCTGACCTTTGAAACGCAGAAGCGCTACGACCTGATTTTGATGAATCCACCCTTTGACAGAGGTGCGGAACATCTGCTCCACGCCTTGGAGCTTATCGAACATGGAGGGACGATACGCTGCATTCTGAATGCTGAAACCATCCGAAATCCATGCACCCCGGCGCGGCAGCGGCTGCTCAAAGCGTTAGAAACAGACAGCAGCATTGAGTATGTATCGGGTGCATTTGCGGATGCAGAGCGGTCTTCCGGCGTTGAGATTGCTATCGTTCACAAAACTGTTGCCCGGAAGAAGCCTGACAGCACTATCATGGAAGATATGCGCAAGGCTCCAACCTACAAGACGCAAGAAACACCGCAGGAATACGCTGAAATCGTGCGATACAATCAGATTGAAGAATGGGTCAATCGCTATAATTACGAAGTGGCTTGCGGCATCCGGCTGATTGAAGAATACGAGGCTATGATTCCTCACATTCTGGATAGGCCAAGCGATAAGTATGCCAGCCCTATTTTAGAGCTGAAACTCCATGCTGGCGGTCATGACCACGATGCGCGAATCAATGCCTATATCCGGCAAACTCGCAGGAAATATTGGAGTATGATATTCCAGCAGGAGAGCATTACCCAGCGGCTCACCAGCAATCTCATCAACGAGCTTCACGATTCAGTCAACGCCCTTATGGACTATGATTTTTCGGTGTATAATATCCTCACGCTGGTCATCAAAATGAACGGGAAGGTCATCAACGGTGTGGAGGATACTATCGTACAGCTCTTTGACGAATGGACCGCTCGCTGCTGGAATGAGGATAGCCCCAACCGGCATTATTATGACGGCTGGAAAACAAACGATTGTTTTTCCGTTGGTAAAAAGGTCATTATTCCCTTCTACGATGCTTTCAGTAGCTGGGACAAGCGGTTCAGCTCATGGCGGGTCGCGTCGAAGTTCCGGGACATCGAAAAGGTCTTTGATTTTCTGGATAGCGGGCGCACGGACTGGCCCGGCGATATAGAGAGCGTTTTTCGCATCGCCGAAACCACTCAGAACACCCGAAACATCGACACAAAGTATTTCACGGCAACTTTTTTCAAAAAGGGCACGGCGCATCTTGTTTTCAAAGACATGGAATTGCTGGAAAAATTCAACCTGTTTGCCGGGCAGAAAAAAGGCTGGCTTCCTCCGAGCTACGGCAAGAAGAAATACGCCGATATGAATGCAGAAGAACAGCACGTCGTAGACAGCTTTCAAGGCCGTGAACGCTACGAATACGTCATGTCCCATGCGGACTATTATCTGGATACCGGCGCACAGCAATCGCTCATGCTCGCGTCTGGAATGGAGGGGTGACACATGGAGAGCGTTACAGTAACGGACAGAGCCGGAAAAAGTTTCGTCCTTTCCCCCGGCCTGATATTTGAGGCTGGCAATACAGATGGGAGCCGCCACCAGTTCCAGTTTCTTGGTATTATGCCGTTTGACGATGGGTGCGATTTCTATCTTGCTGATGTAACTGGCTGTTCTTTTCTGAACGTCGCAGCGGCTTGGTTTGAGCAATTTGCAATCATGCTGCAATAGCGGCTATTGGCTGGCTGCCGCTCTTTTTTTGCCTTGCAAGTACGTAAATTTGAATTAGATTGAAAATAATTTCAAATTATCGTATTTACATATTGACTTATATACGCAAGAGTATTATAATCAACACTGTCAAGAGCAAAAAGAGCTACTTACAGGAGGAAACACACCATGATGATGAGCGAGTTCATTGAGCGCACCGGTTACCAGCCCAGCCATGAAGAGTACAGCCATATTGAGGAAAGCTATTACCATTTTGATGGCGATAAGGATGCGTTCTGCAAGCAGTGGAAGAAGGACTTCAAGGACGGCCATTGGGCGCGAGAACTTTCCTTCCGAAAGAGCGCAGAGCAAATGCAGGCCGAGTACCTTGCAAAAATCGAGGAGCAGGAAGAAAGCCTCAAATTCTACCGGGCGCAGTTTGATGAAAGTATCAATGTTCGGAAAGAGCTTGAGGAAGCACGGGAAAAGCTGGCAAGGCTTGAGCGAGCATTCAAGCGCGTTTTCGAAGCCGAATGAGAAGAAATCAAGCCGGGGGCAAAGCAGCCCCCGGCAGGAGGGTTGGGCAATGAGCATCAAGGAAAAGTTGCGGTTTATGGCCGAAATGGAGCGCCGCAATAATGCGCGATGGAAGGAATTTGCGAAAAAAGAAGGTGAGAAACATGCTTGCGTACAGGTATTATTGCATGAACAGCAGCCCGCTTGCGAAGCATATGCCTCCTGATATGGTGGCATATCGCGTTTGGGGCAGTCGCCCTTATCTGCCTGACCTTGGCGGCATTGTTTACGGCACAGTAGATTACTCAAGACAGTTGTCGATGGCCGAAATGAACATCTACGGCCTTTTCCCTGCGAACGTTGTCCAGCAGCCCATCATGATACAGGAGGCAATCTGATGACAGGAAAACAAATCAACGAAATGAGCGACTTTGCGTTTGCGGCTTGGGTTTTGCAGGAGCGCTACGACAGGATGAGCAATCCAAATACCACGCTTGCAAAGAGAATGCGCAGCGTCGCGGCGGTTCTTCGCACGCTGGATGAAGCGGCAAAAAGTGAAACAGCCTTGGCAGAAATGGAGGGTTCGAACCATGAATGATTACGGCGTAAAACTGAGCGATAAGGGTCTGCTCATTGAAATTGTCAAACGACGCGAAGATGAATCGCTTCTCGCGTTCTGCTATCGCGCGATTGGCTGCGACATCATCGAGGTTGTATTCCCTAAAGGACTGAATGAGCCTTATTGCATGGTAGTTGACGAAGAAGGGCTTCTCAGGGACAAGCCGATGCTGAATATCTTCGCCAGCTACCTCTACGGTTCGCACGAGCATGGTCAGCCCATTGTAGGCAACGCTTTGATTATGCGGAATGTTCGTATGGAAGATGGAATGCATACCGACTGGCTCAGCAAGGAAGAAGCTGAGGCGATTGCTTCAAAACTTGGGAAAAGTGTGCTGCGTGCAGTGGGCGACCTGAATGCGGCTATCCAGAAGGGAGTGCTTTGATGTCATATCGGTATTATGCAACCCAGCGCCCGCCGATGCCGGGCTGCATTCCCAAAGGCGCGTCTGAGGTTGTTTTTCTCGACGAGCGTCCCCTTGTCGAAGAAATCGGCAGACCGGCTTGGGGTTATGCTGAGTATTCTCGCAAATTGACTGATGTTGAAATTGCGGAATATGAACTGGTTGATGCCAATCACGAAAATTGACAAAGCTACGCTTGCGTGTTATAATGGCAATTGTGAGGTGATACAGCAATGGCGATGATAACGCTCAAAGAATACGCGCTGCGGCATGGCCGAAACCCTACCGTGCTACGGCAGAAAGCCATTCGCAATGGCTTCAAGACTGCCACAAAGATGGGGCGAGACTGGATTATCGACGAGGATGAACCGCTCATCGACAATCGAGTGCGCAGCGGGAAATATACCGGCTGGCGGGAGAAGTACGGAAAGACTGACCAGCCACAGGAATCGCCGACAAAGGAATAAGCAAAAAAGTGCCCGTGCTCAAAACACAGGCACTTTTTATTTAATACGAAATCTTGAAAAAAGTTCAAAATTTCGTATTTTTTATATTGACAGCTATACGCACGAGTAGTATAATCAAGATGTCAAAAGGAAAGCAACAAGGAGGATATGAGCTATGAAAGCGCAGGTTGGAATGAAGGTAAAGGCTTATACGGGCAGCTGCATTGGTATTTTGATTCAGAGCACCGAATGGAACGGAGAGATTATCAAGGTAAACGCCAAGAGCATCCGCGTTCGTCTAACCGAAAGCACATCCAAGTTTGGCAAGAAGGTTACGAACCACCGCGAGAACATGGGTACTGAGGTTACTTACCGTTTTTCAAAAACCCTGAGCGACGGCCACGACTGGTACCGCAGCGAAGCAAACCTCTACGGCGGCATTGAGATTTGATAAGTTGTGAACGGCATGAAGGAGGGGCTTTTGATGGATATTTTCGCAGCAGTTACCGACCGTATCATTGCGGAGCTTGAATCTGGCATCATTCCGTGGAACAGGCCGTGGTCAGGAGTTTCCGAGGGCGCAATTCGCCGCAGCAATGGCAAGCCGTACAGCCTCATCAACCAGCTTTTGCTCGGCAAGCCCGGCGAGTATCTCACCTTCAAGCAATGCAAGGATGAGGGCGGCAAGGTCAAGAAGGGCGCAAAGTCCAAGATGGTTGTATTCTGGAAGGTGCTGCACCGTGAAAAGAAGGATGCGAACGGCAACGTCATTCGGGATGAAAACGGTCTGCCGGTAGATGACCCCATTCCGATGCTCCGCTATTACAACGTATTCCACATCGACGATTGTGAGGGCATCCAGCCGAAATATACCGCCGAACATCTTCCGGCTACCGCCTCCCCGGTTGAACGCGCTGAGGAAATCATTGCGGAATATTCCAGCATGGCAAAGCTCACCATCGAGCGTAGCAAGCAGAACCGAGCCTTCTACAGTCCAAGCCGCCATCTTGTCAGCCTCCCGCTGATGGAGCAATTCGAGGACACGGCTGGATATTACGAGACAGCGTTCCATGAGTTGACCCACAGCACCGGCCACAAGAGTTTACTCAATCGCTTCTCTGAAAACGATGGCGCTGCTGCGTTTGGCAGCGAAAGCTATTCCAAGGAAGAACTGGTCGCAGAAATCGGAGCCTGTGGCATTCTCCATGAGCTTGGGCTTGAAACTACAAAGAGCTTCCGCAACAATGCTGCGTACATTCAGAGTTGGCTTTCCGCATTGAAAAATGACAAGCGGTTGATTGTGAGCGCGGCAGGTCGTGCAGAAAAGGCTATCCGGCTGATTCTGGGCGAGCAGGAAGATACCGAGGAAGAATAAAGACAACGCTGTGCTACCGGCTACACGGGCAGAAAGGGGCTGCTATGGGAAGCAGAACAAAAATCGACTGGTGCGATGCGAGCTGGAATCCAGTCACCGGCTGTCTGCATGGCTGTGAATACTGCTATGCGCGGAGGATTGCGGAGCGTTTTGGGGCGAGAGAAATATATGACCCAGAATGCCAATGCCAACGGCACCTGATTGAGCGTGGGATGCTGACAGGAACGGGAAAACCGTTAGAACTTGATTATCCGTGGGAACAGAAGAACAAGGACGGAAGTATAACTAACGCTGCGTACCCGTTTGGATTTTCCCCAACCTTCCATCGCTACCGGCTGGACGAGCCGCAGAGTTGGAAGAAGCCGCGCAACATCTTCGTGTGCAGCATGGCTGACCTGTTCGGCTATTGGGTGCCAGACGAGTGGATTGCAGAAGTCCTGAAAGCGTGCGATGCTGCTCCACAACATCGGTATCTGTTCCTAACGAAAGCTCCCTCCAGATACGAGAAAATCTCATCCTTGATGCCTTCGTGGGAAGAAATGTATCTCGAAAAAAGCAGGCCGGTTATGATGTTCGGTGCATCTGCGACTGATGATGCCATGATGGCTGTCGCGCATAAATCCAATGCTGAATGGGTATCCGTCGAACCTATTCTTGAGCCTATCGAGCCGGAATGGTTCATAAGCGCAAGCGGAAGCAACGGAGATTACAGCACGTTTCGGCGGTGGGAATGGGTTGTCATTGGCGCGGAAACAGGCAACTCAAAGCACAAGACTGTCCCCAAAAGGGAATGGGTGGAAGAAATTGTGAAGGTATGCAAGGAATACGGAACGCCCGTGTTCATGAAAGACAGCTTGCGCGACCTGATGCGAGACGGCTTCCGTCAGGAATTTCCGTGGATTGTAGGAGGGAGCGAGCTGTTTTGAGTGAAGAAGAAAACATTGCCCCGTGCCTTTGCGGCACACTCCCTGTCAAGGAAATGCGAAGCGTTATGCTCGGAAAACTGGCTGACGGTGGTTATCCTGTTGTGCAAGGACGGTTTCGCTGCCCGAATTGCGGCCTTTCCCCAAGCTGGGGAATGAGCTATTCGGTTTTCGGCGGTCGCTGGGATGAGAACATCGCCGTCTGGAACAAATTCATTCAGAAGCAGGAGGCAAAACGATGAAGCTGATTGATGCGGATGTGCTGAAATCAATGGTTACAGAGGGAACAGACAGAGCACCGGAAGGTATACAGACGCTTTACATTGAATGCGTCCAAAAAATCGTCCAAGCTGTGGTTGAGTGCATTGACAAAATACCTACAGTGGACGTTGTGCCGATGGATTATCACAAGAACTGCTTGATGCTGGCAAAGGACGAAGGAATATGTCATGGGCGGTGGCGGCATTTGGGCGGCGATGAGTGGAGCTGCACGGTTTGTGGTGAAATAATCCACACCGAAGGAAGCTGGGAAAAGCCCACAAGCAAATACTGCTGTGAGTGCGGCGCGAAGATGGATGCTGGACAGGAGGGCGAAAACGATGGGTGACGTAAATGTGCGCTACATCCCGCCTCACACCCGTTGTGTGAATTGCGGCGAGTGCTGTGGGCCCGTGCCGATTACGATTGATGACTACGCCCGCATCAGCAACTATTTGCAGGGCAATTCCTATGCCCGCGAAGTGGTGCGTCGGAAACACGAACCGTTGCAGTGCGTATTTCGGGATGATGCTCAGAGAAAATGCGCCATCTATTCTGTGCGTCCGATGGTCTGCCGTTTGTTTGGTGTTGCGAAAGGCATGACCTGCTCGCATGGGAACAGCGCCGAGATTGATAGCGCCGGGCTGATTGATTTCAGCCAAACTTTCTGCGGCTGTCAGAATGACATGGACTGGAACGTTTCTGAGAGGCCTAAATGATTGCTCCGAGCGGATTGATGCTGGACGATATTACAACCGTCGTTGCCCACAAGGAATAAGCACACCTTTAACGGATTTAACGCTATGCTCCTGCCCACCTGTGCGCAATCGTGAATAAGTGGAGGGGTAAAAAGAGAAACGGCTCAGAACGGAAATCTGAACCGCCTACGAGGATTTGAATTTCTGATGCGGCTGGGCAGAGGAAACTTACTACCACACATTTACCACACGAAGCGAGCATTAAGCGGGCATGAGCACGGTTGAGAATTGTCTGCGCATTCCGAACGGATAACAAAAAAGACTTGATATTCAGGCTTTTTGCCATCCTACCAAGTCTTTTCGCTGGTCTGGGTGGAGAGATTTGAACTCTCGACCTCTTGAACCCCATTCAAGCACGCTACCAAACTGCGCTACACCCAGATATTGTGTTGATCTTTCATCAACAGTAGTTATTATACTATTGCAGGCAGGATATGTCAAGTGGTGAACGGCAAGTTTCCAAAATATTTTCGAAGCAATCCGCGATCACCATGATGGGCGGCGGGCTGCACGGTGAAAAGCCGTTCAGAAATTCGACAGCCATTCAAATGAGAATGCTTGCACATCTATGGTACAATGATATGGGTTCACAACCTAGCACACTTTACGATATTCAAATGCTTCACCCTGAATAAGCGATCGGAAGGCAGAAATTATGATTGATAAAATGTTGATTCGCGGCGCGAAGGTGCACAACCTGAAAAATATCGATGTAGATATCCCGCTGGGCAAAATCGTGGGCATCGCGGGCGTATCCGGCTCTGGCAAATCATCGCTGGCACTGGGCGTACTGTACGCCGAAGGTTCCCGCCGCTATCTGGAAGCCCTGTCCACCTACACGCGCCGCCGCATGACGCAGGCTTCGAAGGCCAGCGTGGACGAAGTATTATATGTGCCCGCCGCGTTGGCGCTGCATCAGCGTCCCGGCGTGCCGGGCATCCGCAGCACGTTCGGCACAGGTACGGAACTTCTGAACAGTCTGCGGCTGATGTATTCCCGCCTCGCCCGCCATCGCTGCCCGAACGGGCATTATCTGCAGCCATCCCTGGCGGTCGCCGCAGGGAAGGAACTGATCTGCCCCGAATGCGACGCGCATTTTTATGCGCCATCCGCCGAGGAACTGGCGTTCAATTCGCAGGGCGCATGTTCGAAATGCAGCGGCACCGGCATTGTGCGCACGGTAGATTTGGATGCGCTGGTACCGGACGATTCACTGACCATCGATGAAGGAGCGGTCGCACCGTGGAACAGCCTGATGTGGTCGCTGATGACGGACATCTGCCGGGAGATGGGCGTGCGGACGGATGTTCCGTTCCGCGATCTGACGGCGTGGGAAAAGGACATCGTGTTCCACGGCCCCGCCGAGAAAAAGCACATCTTCTACCACAACAAAAATTCCAATCAGGCAGGCGAGCTGGATTTTACCTACTTCAACGCCGTCTATACCGTGGAAAACGCCCTTTCGAAGGTCAAGGATGAGAAAGGCATGAAGCGAGTGGAGAAATTCCTGAAAGAGGATATCTGTCCGGAGTGCCATGGCACGCGCCTTTCCGCCGCCGCCCGTACGCCGAAGCTGCGGGGCATATCGCTGGATGAAGTCTGCGCGATGACGCTGATTGATCTGGTCGGCTGGGTACGGGGCGTTCCCGACAGTCTTCTGGAGGAAATGCGCCCGATGGCGGAAAGCATCTGTGAAGCTTTCCAGAGCACGGCAAAGCGGCTTCTGGATCTGGGGCTGGGCTATCTGACGCTGGATCGTTCCGCATCCACGCTGTCCACCGGCGAACGCCAGCGAATGCAGCTGGCGCGCGCCGTTCGCAATCGCACGACCGGCGTGCTCTATGTTCTGGACGAACCTTCGATCGGTCTGCATCCGTCCAACATCGTGGGGCTGACCGGCGTAATGCACGATCTGGTAGCGGACGGCAACTCCGTAATTTTGGTGGATCACGATACGCAGATTTTGAAAGAAGCGGATTGGATCATCGAAATGGGGCCGGAAGCGGGCGCGAAGGGCGGATACGTGATCGCGCAGGGAACGATTCCTGCCATCGAAGAAAATGCAGCGTCGCAGATCGCGCCGTTCCTCTCCGGCAGCGCCGAAACGAAGCTGCGGAATTGCGCCGCGAAAGATGAATTGTTTGCAAACGGCGCCGTTCATCTGTCCACTTCGCAGATGCACACGGTAAAGCCGTTGGAGGTGGATATTCCCAAGGGGCGGCTCACCGTAGTCACCGGCGTATCCGGCTCCGGCAAGACAACCATGGTGCTGGAAAGCCTGATTCCGGCGCTGGACGCACAGATCAACGGCCGTCCCCTGCCGCCCCACATCCGCGCCATAGATACGCAGGGCATCGGGCATATCAAGCTCATCGACGCGACGCCCATCGGGATCAACGTTCGTTCCACGGTCGCGACCTATGCGGGCGTGCACGATGAACTGCGCAAGTTGTACGCCAAATCGCAGGACGCAAAAACACGCGGTTACAAGGCCAGCGATTTTTCCTACAACACCGGAGCTCTTCGCTGCTCCGGCTGCGATGGCACCGGCGTGGTGAGTCTGGATGTGCAATTTCTGCCGGATGTGAATATTCCCTGTCCGGATTGCCGCGGCTCCCGCTACGCTCGCGCCGCGTATGATGTGAAGCTGACCAATGCGGCGGGTCAGCGCGCATCCCTGCCGGAGCTGATGGATATGGATGTAAACTCCGCCATCGAATTCTGCGCGAACATGAAAACCGTCCGCCAGAAGCTGAGCATTCTGAAGCAGCTGGGGCTCGGCTATCTGACGCTCGGCGAAGAAACGCCCAGCCTTTCCGGCGGCGAAGCGCAGCGATTAAAGCTCGCCAGCGAAATCGGCAAGACGCAGACGGATTCCATCTTTGTGTTCGATGAACCGTCCATCGGCCTGCATCCGCTGGATGTGCGGGTGCTGCTCGGCGTTTTTCAGGCGCTGCTGGATCACGGCGCGACGGTCATCGTAATCGAACATGATCTGGATGTGATCCGCAACGCGGATTATGTAATCGATATGGGGCCGGGCGGCGGCGACGCAGGCGGCGGGATCATCGCCACCGGCACGCCGCAGGAAATTCAGAATAACAAAAACAGCATTACCGGAAGATATCTGTAAACTTCAAACCGGAGGAGCGGGTATTGTTCCCGCTCCTCCGGTTGCGGTTTCTGTACATAGTCATCCGCTTTCCAATAGAAGTTTTGCAGAAGCTCATCTCTAAAAGTTTGGTAGTTGTTCGAATTGGCAAACGCATTTTTGGCTTGATAAATTGTAATGTTTTGCTGCCTAATACCAGCAAGTTCAAGAGCTATTATAGCCATTTTTTCTAATATGTCAAGCGCCATCAAAGACTGATAGGAAGATTGCTTTCAGCGATCGCGCCGCGTTCGTTTGGTACACGCCGGTTTAACATTCAAATGGTATAATACAACAAACAAATGATTCGGGAGTACGATGGATGAAACTGGTGCGAAATGTGCGTTCTTTCATGGGGGAGGATTGGCTGCGAAGATCGGCGTGGATTCTGCTGGGCAGCGGAATTCTGGCGTTCGGGCTGTATAACGTGCATTCCATATCCAATATTACCGAGGGCGGCGCGCTGGGGCTTACGCTGCTGCTGGATCACTGGCTGCACATATCTCCGGCGATTACGAATTGCGTGTTGACGGTGCTGTGCTATTTTCTGGGTTGGCGCACGTTCGGGAAACAATTTCTGGCGTATTCGGGCATATCGGTGGCGGGATTTTCGCTGTTCTATGCGATCTGCGAATGCTTTCCGCCGGTGTATCCGCAGATTGCGAATGTGCCGATCGCGGCGGCGATTGTCGGCGCGCTGTTCGTGGGCGTTGGCGTGGGCGTATGCGTGCGCTTCGGCGCTGCGCCTACGGGGGATGATGCGTTGGCGATGAGCCTCGGCAAGCGCACGCGCATTCCCATTCAATGGATTTATTTGATCAGCGATCTGATCGTGCTGGCGCTTTCGATTTCCTATATCCCCATCGGCAGGATTCTGTATTCGCTGCTTACGGTGTTCCTGTCGGGGCAGATCATCGGCATGATCGCCGGAAAGAACAAAAGCTGAAACAAATGTTGCGGCGTTGCCGAAAAGTCATATTCGGGGGCTTGCATAATCCATGCGGGAAAAGGTATAATAAATCTATAAATATTAGGAGGTTTCATCCATGCATACCGGACACGATGACCACAGCTATTCCCACGACCATGAGCATATGCACGCGCACGGTCATGAGCATACCCACGTTGATGCGGAGGGACACGAATACACGCACGTACACGAGCATACCCACGTTCATGCGCACGAGCATTCCCATGAAGAAGGTCAGGCGCATACGCATACCCACGAGCACGACCACGCGCACGGATCGCACGATCATGAGCACGTTACGCCGCGCGATGAACTGAAGGCGCTGATGCGCTACATGGTGGATCACAACGCGGCGCACGCGGCGGAGCTTGCCGATCTGGCTTCCAAGGTGCATGAAATGGGCGAGGACGAGGTATACGCCGATATCATGCGCGCGGTGGCGGGCTATGAGGAAAACAACCTGCTGCTGGCGAACGCGCTGAAAAAGCTGGGCTGAAC
>JABLTK010106837.1_pt1 | contig 12780 bp, 5 predicted proteins | sample 7160131 | NCBI WGS metagenome assembly JABLTK01 (sample SAMN14651221, study PRJNA627086) | human gut metagenome | isolation source: feces | host: Homo sapiens
AGTTTATTCTCGTTATGTTCTCCTATCGATTCGGATTTCAGTTTAATTTCGCCGGTATCGGACTGAAAAACGCCGTCTTTGGGAGACGACTCGTTGCCCGCTTTGAGGATATTTTTCCGCCGCAAAAGATCCGCGTTCTCCTGCGCCGAAACCCTGACGTTTTCCTGCGCGGCGCAACGGTTGGCAAACATTACCGCCCCTGAATATCCGTCGGGTTTTTGTACGATATCCGCAACCCGCGCATTTGCCGGACGCGGTTTGGACGAGTCGGGAAACGAGACCGAAAAGCCCGTCATAAAAGCCGTTTTCGCCTGTTCAAAGCTCATGCATCTTCCGCCCCTGAAAGAATTCATAAAGTCCTTGTCGAACTCCACTTCCACAAGGCCTTTTGCGGGCGAAACGTCGCCCCTGTAAAAGAGGCAAAAATTCAAGAATTCGCTCGCCCTGAAAACGGGAGATGACGAAACGGTAAAATTGCCCAGCGCGCCCCGCGCCTTGTCGTCGATGGCGTGGTCGTGGACGGTAAGCATATCGAAGTCCTGAAAGGCGGCATAGGCGGGATACAAAACTCCGCCGCCGTATTTGTACGGATTCCAGTGCCTATGCTGAAATTCGCTGACGGCGAACGGCATTCCGGCGACGCGCTTCATGGCCGCATACAAAAACCAGTGCGAAAACTCTTTTTCGGAAATCCAATCTTCGGGGTCGCAGGTGCTGCCTACCGACATCAATCCGGTTTGCGGCGCGGCGTAGGTGTTTTGCGCGATATAATCGCCCCACTCGAAACTCGACAGAAAAACGTCCGAACGCATTCCGCAGTTGTGCTGGTGCATCGGCGCCTTGAAGCCTATTTCACCGCGGACGACTTTTTCGCAAAAGTTTTGCAAATCGCGGGAACGTTCGGCGATAATCTCCGTATAGTCGGCCTCGCACATCGTAAAATGCCACTTATTTGTGGCGATTTTTATTTCCGAAAAATCGGCAAACGGTTTGGCGGGTTTCCATGCGGCGTTGAGTTTGGCAATGTCGCCGTATTTTTTCTTCAAAGCGGAGGAAACGTAGTCGTTGACATATTGCCTTCCCTCCTTCGTAAGATAAGGATGAAGCGGATAGATCGTATCGAGCTCGTTGAAATACTCCGCGGTCGCTATCGAGGGGTCGTCCTTCCAAGCCACTCCCGTATAAGGATTGACGTGCGTCAATGTCTCGACAACCATTCTGCGCCATTGCTCGCGTGTTTGGGCATCGCCGAACAGGAATTTTATTTTAATGTCGTGCTTGTCCGCCCAGGTTTGCCCTTCCGCCCCGAAGAGATGGCTTGCAAGCATAAGATGCGTATAGACGCCCTCGCGCCCGCAGGCGTAGAGAAAATAGTCGTATTTATCCTGAACGTCCTTTTTGAATTTGTACGGTTCGGCGATGGAGTCGAGCTTTTCGTGGCTGTAACGCCAGCGTATCATATTGTAGCCTTGCGCCCTCACATGGGAGAGAAGATTGTCGATTTTCTTCTTCGACGAAAGCGATTTTTTGAAATCGTCCGCCGGACGCCAGTTTGTCGATTTAAATTTGACGCGCTTGCCGGGAAGCTTTTCAAATTCAAAATGTCCGTCTTTGGAGACGACCACCCTGCCGTATTTGCCCGCGGGCTTTTCCGTCATAAAATCGGACACGTCCAAAACCGTTCCCTTTTTAACAAACAAATTCGACGTGTCCACCGGAAGCCATTTGTCTTTTTCAAATTTGAAATACTTTACCGTATCCACATTTTTTGTAGAGAATGTGATGCCGAAAATATTTATTTTGTCGAAGCCGAAAGGGGTTATTTTCAAGCCGCTGGAAATTTGCCCGTCCTTAAAAAGATTGGAAAAGCTAAAAGAGCATAGGAAAAGGTCTCCGTCTTTGAAATCCGTAGATTGCAGGGAAACTTTCTTCGCATATTTAAGGGGGCCCCGTTGCCCGACCGCCCCGATGTGCTCGCCCAGTTTCGGATAGGCGTATCTTATATGCGCGCCGTTGGAATCCGCAATAAGCACGCGCAACATCGAGCCTTTCGCCCCGCTTTTCTTTCCGCTTTTTTGGGCGTTGCACAAGATGTACATTGTTACGTCCCCGTCAAAGGCGAACTTGTCGAAAGGAACAAAAAACTCCTGTCCCGTATCGGCGTTCGGATTGAGCGCGACAACGCTTTTGCCGTTGTTTTCTTTGGGCGAAACAAGCCCGAAATCTATTCCGCCGAAATTCCCGCCCGAAATTTCCGCGTCGGGATTTTTCAACGTTACGCCCGCCCCTTCAAAGTTCTCGTTTGCAAACTTGGAAATGTCAACTTTGTAATCCTCAACCGCCGCAACGGTTAAATTAAAAGCCAGAACTCCCCACAATACAGATATAAATATATTCTTCATTAAACATATTCTATATTTTGCGACAACAACGTCAATCGGAAATATTATTACACATATGCAAAATTATAACGCATTCACGAAAACAAAAAAAATCGACGCGCAATTCACGCGCGTCGATTTTGCCACAAATTTATTTTCCCATTCGCCTCAGCTCGCGGTGGGCGATATCGCGGCGGAAGAAACAGCCGTCGAACGACACCATATCGCAAAGGGCGTACGCCTTTGCCAACGCGCCCGTAAGAGTGGAGTCGGTTCCCGTCAAGCCGAGAACGCGTCCGCCCGACGTGACGATGTTTCCGTTATCCGCCTTTGTGCCGGCGTGGATTATCCACGCGCCCGCAGGAACTTCGGATTCCGCGGGAAGCTTTATCGCGTCGCCTTTTTTGTATTTGTCCGGATACCCTCCCGCGCACATGACGACAACCGCCGCAAAACCGCCGGAAATTTCGACCTTCGATTCGTCGAGAACGCCGTTGGCTATGTCGTCCATAAGCTCAAGCGCGTCGCTTTTGATAAGCGGCATCAGCACCTGACATTCGGGGTCGCCGAAACGAACGTTAAATTCCACAACCTTTGCGCCCTGCTTTGTAATCATTATGCCGACATAAAGAGTGCCGCGATAATCGACGCCTTCCGATTTCAGTCCCGCGAGAGTAGGCGCGACGATATTTTTGCGCACGTCGTCGAGAACTTGCTTTGTGGCGACCGCCGCCGGAGCGTACGCACCCATGCCGCCCGTATTCAAGCCGGTATCGCCTTCGCCGACGCGCTTATGGTCCTGGCTTGCGGGAAGCATAATGTATTTGTCTCCGCAAACCATAAGCATAATGCTCGCTTCTTCGCCCTCCATTTTTTCCTCGACCACAATCTCGCGGCCGCTGTCGCCGAACGCTCCGCCTTCGAGCATTTCACGAGCCGCGGCGACCGCCTCCGCCTTTGTTTCGGGAATTACGACCCCCTTGCCGGCGGCGAGTCCGCTCGCCTTGATGACGACGTCGAAGGGCGCGTTTTCGATGTACTCCTCGGCTTTTTTTACGTCGGTAAAGTTTTCGCCGATTGCCGTCGGTATCGAATATTTTTTGAGAAAATTTTTTGAAAACGCCTTGCTTGCCTCGAGAATTGCGCCGTTTTTATTCGGCCCGTAAACGGCGATGCCCTCGGCGCGAAGCCTGTCGGCCAATCCCATGGAAAGCGGCACTTCGGGCCCGCTTATAACCAGATTAAAGCCGCCATTTTTAGCGAGCGCAACAAGTCCGTCGATGTCTTCCGCCGACACGTTGGCGACTTCGCAATCGCGCGATATGCCGCCGTTTCCGGGGGCGCAAACGAGTTTTTCGAGCATGGGCGAATTCTTAACCGCCTTGACTATTGCATGTTCCCTGCCGCCGCCGCCGACGACAAGCACTTTCAATTTTTTAAGAGTTTTCATAAAATTTATATGGCCTTTCTGTACAGCGACAGCGCGAATGCAAACATTGCGATAATCGGTATCGAAGCCGCCCAGAACGGCGGGATAAATCCCCTGCCGCCTATCGCGCCGAGAACGCTGTCGATTACGAAGAAGAGAAAGAAAAGCCCGACAGTTTTCGAGACACCGACCATCGGATTGGTGCGCACGCCCGAAACGGAAAAGGGAATTGCAATCGCCACCACTATTATGCAGGCAAACGCGCTCGCCCAAATCGAATAGTATCTCACAAGATACGGCTGCGATTCGAAAGCGGTATTGTCGTCGAGCGAATCGATGATTGTTTTTGTTTCAAACAGCGACAAATCCTTCGGGCGTCTCATCGACAATATCATTATGTTCGGCAGCTCGGTAAAATCGCGGTAGTATTTTTTGTCGAACCCGATTGCCTTTGTGGCGCGGTGCGTTTGGGGGTCGTATGTTATCTCCTGCCCGTCGGTGAAAAACCAGCATTTGTCCACGTCGTCGTAAACGCCCTCGCGCGCCATTACGCGGGACACCTCCCTACCCTTGCCGTCAAGCACTGAAACGCGCACGCCGTTTGCGCGGCTTGTGGCGCGGCTGAAAGAGTTTGTAAACCACAGCCTGCCGTCCTTTCGGTTGTTGAAGCACATATTCGCTATTTTCCCGACATCGGAAAGCCGCATTTTCTTCATTTCCTGCTCGAATTTGGCGTTGTCGTAAATCGTGCGCGACTGTTCCTTGCAATGCGGTATTAGCGAAGCGTTCAACCAAAGCAGAAGTCCTGCGAGGAGAACTCCCGCAAGCCAAAGCGAGCGCGTTATTCTGAAAACGTTCATTCCCGCCGAGCGCATCGCCGTTATTTCGTTGTTGCGGTGAAGCGACCCCAGTATGTATATCAGCGAAAGCAGCAGGCTTATGGGCAGCACTACGGGAACGAGCGTGGGCGTCAGAAACGCATAATAAAGAAGAATCTCGCGCGTGCTTGCGCCCCAGTTTATAAGCGAACCGAGATTGCCGTACATATCGTGCAAAATCAGAATGCCGAGCGTAACGCCGATGGCTATGGCGAAAACCTTAAGCCACTCGATAAAAATATATCTGTCCAACAATTTCGGCATATAAAAAAAGAATTGAACGCATTATTGAAAATCCGCGCCGAATATCAAAGAAAAAAGATTTTATTTTTCGCCGCGCCCCCAAAAAGCCCGATAAGCGGTAAATCGCGGGTTTTAGCTTGCGCAAGGCGCGGAGCGTCAATATTAAACTTCCTATGAAAAAGGGCATTTCGATTTTTTTGACGCTTGCTTTCGCGGCGGTGTCGTGCGCGGCGGACGCAAACCGCGCGTTTGTTAAATTGTCGGCGGGCGGCCAATTTGAAATTGTTTCCGCCCAAAACGCCGAATGGAAAACCGAACGAAAAAACCGCGGCAACGGAGAACGCACATTCGCGCATTTTTCTGTTCCCGTTAATTCGGAAAATTGGACTAAGCTGAAAATCGAAGCCGTGTCGAAAACTTCGCAAGACGTCTACCTAACCCTCCAACCCGAGGACGCCCCAAGCCGTCGCGCCGCGTATTTCGAGGACGTAAAATTAAACGGAAAAACGCTTCGCGACAACGGGTTTGAAAGCGAAAAGGGCTGGACGTTTTTCGGAAACAAAAACAAGTTTCCGCCGCGCCATATTCCCGCGGACTTTGCAAACGGAGAGTACTGCCTGAGAGTGTCGCCGACAAATCCCGCGCAGACAAGTTTCCGCGTGGAGGGCGGCGAAAAATTCTCGCTTACCCTGCTATGTAGGGACGCCTGCGAATTGGACAAAATCGGCGACACGTTTCCAATAGACATCTCCGCTGCCAAGGTCGGGAAAAAAATCGCCGCGGCGAAAAAATTCAACGCCCTTCCGACCGACAGAATTCCCGACGGCGTGCCAATCGTTCCCTCCGCCGAGCCGATTGCACTTTCAAACAACGAAAAGGCGTCGCTGAAAACGGGGGAAAACGTTTTCGGCAGATATGCATATCTGCTTTCCGCAACGTCGTCGCAAAGAAACGAAGCCGTCGGAAGATTGACGATAAAATTCAAAAACGGAAAATCGCAAGCCGTAAACATTGTAAACGGGCATTCGACCGGAAACTTCGATGCGCGAACTGTCACGAGATTTTGCACCCCGCTGAAAACCGCCGAGGGCAAATATTTCTATCTTACGCGAATCGACATACCCTTTGGAAACGGAAAAGTGTCGGAACTGCTTCTCCAAAGCCTGAACGGACGAGACTTCGCCGTCTCCGCAATTTCCTTTTCGCAGCAAAGCGTCGATACGTCGGCGGATTTCGTACCGCGCGCCCCCGACTGGCGCAAGGCCGACATCGGCGACACAATCGTAAAGGCGGGAACGGTTCTCGACCTCTCGGATAATGTCGCGCCATGCGCAGGCTCGAAAGGCAGAATAATAATAAACAAATACGGCAAATTCGCCTTTGCGAACGAGCCCGACAAGTCCGTGCGGTTCCGCGCCTGCATGACAACTTTGCCCGAATTAATCGGCAACAACAGAGACGACGTCGAAAAGGCAAAAGCCTCAATAGTGCGCCGCACGTCCGAACTGAAACGCGGCGGATACAATCTCGTAAGGGTTTGGGGACTCGAACTTCCCTTTGCGCCCAACGACAAATACGGAGAAAAGATGAGGGATATTTTCGATTTCTTCATCGAACAATTCCGCCGCGAAGGCATCTATATCGATTTAATGCTGCCGCTGCCCGTATCCGCATCGGCATACGACGACAACGGCATAAAAAATTCGCACGCCATTAAATTCAACTTTATGCTCGGCGACAAACAGCTGGCGGAAGATTGGGCAAAACGCACCGCCGCAATTCTCAGCCATAAAAACAAAATTTCGGGAATCGCAATAAAGGACGACCCCGTAATTCTTACGCTCGAATATATAAACGAAATCGGGCTCGGCCCCCAAAACGTTATGCGGCGCGGCGGGAAACCCGCAGAATTCGGGCTGAAAGTGTGGCGCGCATGGCTGGCGAATAAATACCGCGATATCGGCGCGCTGAACTCCGCATGGAAAACCGACTTCAAAACTTTCGGCTCGATAGACGAAAAATTTACGGTTAACACGGCGGATTGGCGCATGTTCATAATCGAATGCGGTCGCAAATTCCACAATTTCTGCGAAAAGACAATGCGCGACGCCGGCTACAAAGGCCTTGTAAACCAGTATAATTTCTCGCCCGAATTCGCCTTCTCCGCGCTGCGCGCCGAAGGTTCCGATTATGTCGCCCTCAATACGTATTTCGCGCATCCGTACTACGAACGCGGAAACATAAAAGGCTGGAGCGACAACACATTTGCCACTGTCGCGCAAACCAGTTCGATAGGCGAAACAGCCTCCTACTTTTTGCGCGCCGCGCAGACAAAAATTTCGGGACGCCCCTTCATAATGACGGAATACAAACACTGTTTTTGGAATTCGTACCAATACGAGGAGGGTCTCGTATTTCCCGCCTACGCCGCCTTGCAGGACTTCTCGGCGACATGCTCGTTCATCAGAAGCATGGAATCGGCAAACGACGCTATCGGCTGTTTTACCACGGCAAACAATCCCGTTGCCGTCGCCAACGAGCTGCTTGCCTACTGCCTGTTTGCCCGCAAGGACGTGGCGCACTCAAAGAGCCAAATCAATTTGACGCTCGCGTCCGACTTTCTGCAAAACGCGCCGGCAACCCGTCAGGCGATGGGGCGCGACCAAAGCAGAATCGCCCTTCTCGCGGGATTTTCGCTCGATTTCCCCGAAGCGAAAAAGCGTCCCGCCCTAAATAATGCCGAGCCTCCAAAAGCCGATTTAAGCATCGCGCCCGCCGGATATTCGGCGATTGAAGCGCAGGACTGGTTCGCAAAGACACGCGAAGGCTCGGACGGCAAATTCGACCTCGCCGAATTTGTAAACGTTTTAAAATCGAAAAAAATCCTTTCCGCCGACAATTTAACGGACGTTTCGCAAGGAGTCTACCAGTCGGACACTAAACAGCTGACCCTGTTCTCGCGCGAAAAGAAAATGACCGTGTCCACCGCCAAAAGCCAAGCGGCGGCATTGACGGCGGGCGATTCGGCGACGCTTGAAAATCTTGAAATTTTGTCGACAAGCGAAAACGCCGCCGTCGCATTATGCGCCATGGACGGCAAAAAAATAGCAAACAGTTCGCGGCTGGTTTTCATCTATGCGACTTCCGTCTTAAACACCGACATGCGCCTTTCGGAAGACAGGAGTTTCGCCAAAGACATGGGCAAGCCTCCCGCGCTTTTGAAGACGGGAAAAATCGAAGCCCGCATCAAACTGAAAAAAAACGCCAAATACGCGTTGTATCCCCTTTCCCTTTCGGGCGAAAGGCGCGAAAAATTGGCGCTGAAAAACGACGGCGACCGACTCGCCGTAAGCATCGACACTTCCAAATTAAAATACGTCGCGACGACGCTGTTTGAAATAGCCGAGGAAAAATAGGCGCGTTCAAACCGGCAACTCCGCCGAAAAAAAACGGCGTTCTTTCGGTGCCCGCAACTTCCGCATATCGAGCAGACGCTGGTTTGACGAGCCGCGAAAGCGCAAAGAAACGTCTTTTAGCCGCTCGACGAACTCGCCGTCCACAAGCACTTCCAGAGAGTCGAGAATTTCGTCGGTGGCTTCGCAGTAGGCGCGGCCTCCTTCGCAAAGGTCGCGCTCGTACGTATACCCTGTATATGCCCAGATGCTTTTGCCGTAAATCGCCCTAACGCGCCGCACAAGCGGCAAAAGAGCGCGCTGGTTCGGCGGTTCAAAAGGTTCGCCCCCCAAAAGCGAAAGCCCGCTTACATAGGGAAATCGAACAAGTCCGACAAGCTTGTCCTCCTCGTCATTCGTGTACGGTCTGCCGTAGTCGAAGTTCCATGCGGCGGCGTTGAAACAGCCTTTGCAGCGGTGCGTGCAGCCCGACACAAAAAGCGATACGCGTATGCCTTCTCCGTTTGCGATGTCGAACGGTTTTATTGCTGCGTAGTTCATTTGCCGAGGCGTTAGAGATGAAGCACCCGCTCGCGGATTTCCTGCGTGCGTCCCTGATTCCAGTACTGCGTGCCGATATATCCGCATGTGCGCCGTGCGACATTCATTTTGCTTTGGTCGCTGTTTCCGCATTTCGGACAGCGCCAAACAAGTTTTCCGTCGGCGTCTTTGACGATTTCGATTTCACCGTCAAAACCGCACTGTTGGCAATAGTCGCTTTTCGTATTAAGCTCGGCATACATTATGTTGTCGTAGATGTATCGGATTACGAGAAGCACTGCGGGTATGTTGTCCTGCATATTGGGAACCTCCACATAGCTTATAGCGCCACCGGGTGAAAGCGTCTGGAACTTTGCTTCGAGCGAAAGTTTTGCGAAAGCGTCAATCGGTTCAGATACGTGGACATGATAACTGTTCGTAATATAATTTCTGTCGCTTACGCCTTCGACAATCCCAAATCGTCGCTGCAAGGCCTGGGCAAACTTGTAGGTCGTGCTTTCGAGAGGCGTTCCGTACAGCGAATAGTCGATGTCTTCGGCCGCCTTCCATTTGGCGGTATAGGCGTTGAGCTTTTTCATTATTTCAAGGCCGAGTTCCTCGCCCTCCTTTTCGGTGAGTTTCTTTTTTATCAGGCTGAAAACGCATTCCCAAAGCCCCGCATACCCCAAAGAGAGAGTCGAATATCCGCCGTGCAAATATCTGTCTATTTTTTCACCCTTTTTAAGACGCAACAATGCGCCGTGCTGCCAAAGTATCGGGGCGGCGTCGGACGGAGTGCCGCTCAGGCGCTCGTGCCTGCATTGCAAGGCGCGATGGCACAATTCCATGCGCTCGTCGAAAATTTTCCAGAACAGCCGCAAATCTCCCCGTGCGGAAAGTCCGATATCGGGAAGGTTGACGGTCACCACCCCCTGATTGAAGCGTCCGTAATATTTTGGATTTCCGTTTTCGTCCACATAGGGCGTCAAAAAGCTTCTGCAACCCATGCAGGTGTAGCAGTGTCCCGCGCCGTTTTTGTCGATTTTGTTTGCGAGCATTATCTTTTCGGAAATGTAGTCGGGAACCATGCGCTTGGTAGTGCACTTCGCGGCGAGTTCGGTAAGATAGTAATAGGGACTTTCGGGCGAAATATTGTCCTCCTCCAAAACGTATATGAGTTTTGGAAAGGCGGGAGTAATGTATGTACCCGACTCGTTTTTTACCCCTTTGCAACGCTGTCTCAACACCTCCTCTATTATTATGGCAAGGTCGGCTTTTTCCGCGGAAGTTCGCGCTTCGCCAAGATACATAAACACCGTTACAAACGGGGCCTGCCCGTTTGTCGTCATCAGCGTGACCACCTGGTACTGGATTGTCTGCACGCCGCGCTCTATTTCGGCGCGCACGCGGTTTTCCACAATTTTATCGAGATTTTTCGCCGGTATTTTTATTCCGTTTTCCGCGAATTCCGCTTCAAGCTCCCTGCGTATTCTACGCCGCGAAACTTCGACAAACGGCGCAAGATGAGCGAGAGTTATGCTCTGCCCCCCGTATTGGTTGCTCGCGACCTGCGCAATTATCTGCGTCGCTATATTGCAGGCAGTCGAAAAGCTGCGCGGGCGGTCTATCATCGTACCCGAAACGACCGTTCCGTTTTGCAGCATGTCTTCGAGATTGACCAAATCGCAATTGTGCATGTGCTGGGCATAATAGTCCATATCGTGAAAATGGATTATGCCTTCGTTGTGGGCTTCGACAATATCCTCCGGCAAAAGTATTCTGGCGGAAATATCCTTTGATACTTCGCCCGCCATATAGTCGCGTTGGACGCTGTTGACCGCGGGATTTTTGTTGGAATTTTCCTGTTTGATATCCTCGTTGTTGCATTCGATAAGCGTCAAAATTCGCCTATCGGTGCTGTTTGCGCGGCGAACGAGACTGCGGACATAACGGTATGTTATATATTTTTTTGCCACCTCGAACGCGCCGGCCTTCATAATTTGCGTCTCTACGATATCCTGTATCTCCTCGACCGAGAGCGGCCTGTCGAGCGCCGCACAAACCCCCTTTATGTAGTTGCCGATGGATTCTATCTGTTCGGACGTAAGGCTGTTTTTGAAATCCACCGTCCCATTCGCCTTTGTTATCGCGGCGACAATTTTATTTACGTCAAAAACGGCTTCCGCGCCGCTTCTTTTCACAATTTTCATAAGACCTCCTTTTTTATTTTTTTCAAAATAGGAGGCCGCCATATTTACCGGTGAGCCGCGTCTCCGCGAAAAGACGACGGCGCGATATATCCGAAGAAATACGGTCGGCGAAAATCTGCGAAAGCGCGACTGCAAGCGAGGCTATACTGCGGCTTCCAAGCTTCCAATCGACGGGGAGCGCAAAGCCGCACATAAAAACATAATCCGACGTATTTCGCAAAGCGAATCGCGCCAAGACCGGTCTTTCCGCGAGACAATGTACTTGAACCCGGTTTCGAGTCGTCTCCTGACTTGCGACTCCCTTGTTGTCCGCCCTTCCCAAACCTCTCGATTCAGTGGACGAACGGGAATTAATGCCGCTTACAGTGGCGCGTCCGTTGCGGATTTTCACCGCATTCCGATACCCGAAACTTTATTGTATAAGACAATATGTTTTGCATATTGATAAAAGCAAGTTTTTTATACGGCATTCCTTGATGAAGCACTTGCCCACGAAACCTTGCAAACATGGCAATTAGAAAACTTCGTTCCTTAAAGCCCCATTAAACTCGAATTTTGCAATAATCGACCGAATATTGCATAAATATCTTGCAATAATCGACCGAATATTGCATACTAACTCGTAAATGAACAGGAGGTTTTATGAAAATTAAGCGTGATTTAATGACAAAACTCATAGATTGGAAGAACTCAAACGACAGAAAACCTTTGATTTTAAAAGGGGTTCGCCAATGCGGAAAAACTTTTTTGCTTCAAGAATTTGGCAAGCAAAATTTCAAATCTATCGCCTATTTCAACTTTGAGCAGAATAAAGATTTGGCGTCTTTGTTCGAGGGAAGTTATGAACCTAAAATAATTCTGCAAAATCTTAGCGTTGTGGCGGGAATAAATATAGAGCCGAAAAATACTCTTGTTATCTTCGACGAAATTCAAGCGTGCCCAAGGGCAATCAATTCCCTTAAATACTTTTGCGAGCAAACACCGGAATACGCAGTAGTTTCCGCAGGCTCATTGTTGGGAATATCGCTTGCCTCGGAAGTTGGATTCCCCGTCGGGAAAGTCGCATTTTTAGAACTTACGCCATGCACTTTTAAAGAGTATTTGCAGACCGTTGACGAACCGCTTTCAAAATATTGCGAAACCCTGCATATTGCGGAAATTCCGGCCGTTTTCACGTCAAAGCTTGAAAATCATTTGCGTGAATACATCGCATTGGGCGGAATGCCGTCGGTCTTGAAAAAATTTATAGAAAGCGGAGATATTCTTGCGGCCGATAAAATACTCGACGAAATCTTGAAATCGTACGAATTGGATTTTTCCAAACACGCCCCCAAAACCGACATTCAAAAACTATATTTGATTTGGAAATCAATACCGGCACAACTCGCAAGGGAAAACGCCAGATTCATCTTTGGCGAAGTTCGCGACGGCGCAAGGGCAAAAGATTTGGAAGACGAACTCGGTTGGCTTTTAAATGCCGGACTTGCGCAAAAAGTAAACAATGTAAAGACTGCACAAACTCCTCTTGTCTCCTACGAAGAGCGCAAATTGTTCAAACTTTATTTGTCGGATACCGGAGTATTGAGAAAACTCTCAAAGCTGCCTTTAAATATCGTGATGACAAATAGCGACATATTCGGCGAATTTAAAGGACGCCTTGCCGAGAACTATGTTTTGCATATTGATAAAAGCAAGTTTTTTATACGG
>JABLTK010036081.1_pt1 | contig 12777 bp, 8 predicted proteins | sample 7160131 | NCBI WGS metagenome assembly JABLTK01 (sample SAMN14651221, study PRJNA627086) | human gut metagenome | isolation source: feces | host: Homo sapiens
CCGCCGTCCATCTCGTAGTTCCACTTGCGGAACAGCTCGTAGCAGGGGCCGAGAAGCTGCGGATACTTGGTCTTGTTGATCTCCCACTTCTCGAGCTCATAGGAGGTCTCCTTGTTGAAGCGCTTCATGGCCGTGAGGTAAGCGTCCCAATTCCACTTTGCACCGGTCTGATCCTCGATGAACTTTATGCAGGCCTTGATATCCTCGGCTGCCGACTGAAGGACGGACTCGTCCTCGTAACGTACGGGGAAGCAGAGGTGGAACACGGGTGTGTTCGGGAAGCGGCGTGCAAAGTAAGAGGATGCCATGGTGGAGCCGTCGCAGGGCATGGAGCTGGAGATGAAGCCGCAGCCCATGTCGGGCAGTGCGTCGATAACCAGAGCGCCGCACTCTGAGGACGGAACGGGGCAGGTATCAGAGGGCAGACCGAAGGACTCGACTGCGTCGATGTAAGGTACGCAGGTGAGCTGGTCGATCTCAGAGACGAGGAAGACGGGCAGCAGCTGATACGGAATACCGCACAGATCGGGGAAGCCTGCCATGATCTGACCCATGGTCATCTCGTCAAAGGTCATGAGTATCTTGTTAAGCTCCTCGCTGTTACCGTTCTTGCGGTCAGCCTTGGACAGAAGAACGAGGTTCTCCGCAACATAGCGGAATATATCGTAGATAAGCAGGTGGCTCATGCGGAGAGCGCGGCCGCGCTGACCCATGATGTTCTTATCCATAAAGCCGTGGCAGCAGAAGTAGGAGATCATCCAGCGATAGTGCAGAGCACTGTTGACTGCGGGGATGAGGTCCTTGGAGAAGGTCATAAGGAGCATTCCCCACATACGGGCCCACTCATAGAAGTCATATGCGGTGTCCTTAATGCCGCGCCACTCGCGGCGGACGGTTGCCATTGCGCCCTTGGCATACAGTCTGCCAAGTCTCTTTTCGCCGTAGAGGACGGCGTCGAGCTTACCCTGCTGGTCGAGTGCCATGAATGCATTGTACTCTTCCTTGATGCGCTCAGCGTCCATTTTAAGGGTGTTCTTCCAACCCTCTTTGAAGGCGTCCCAGTCGGTCTCCTTGAGCATTTCATAGAAGATGCCGCCGCAGACTTTCAGGTTTTCCCACTGCTTTTTCCAATCGATGTTGTCTTTAGCTTTGAAAAACTTGGGATTAGGATATTTAGGAGTCTTAGCCATTACTTTTTGCCCTCCTCATTTGCTTTTCGAATACGCTTGATCTCCAGAGACTCAACAAAGGCCTGGCAGCGGGTACGCAGCTGACCGGAGTTGCCGTTGTTGTACAGCCTGTCGATCGACAGTACGGGCCAGCCGTATTCCTCAGCCATTACATGGCTGACGAGTGCGCGCTCGAAGCCCCAGTAGTCGCAGTACTTCATCTGCTCGTAGATGATGCCTTCCGCGTGATATTCCTTTGCGAGGCGGTCTGCGGTGTGACGGCGCTGCATGACCTTCTCGTCGGATATGTAACGTGCGCACTCGGAGTGCTCCATTACATGGCGGCAGATCTGTCTGAGTGCGGGCTCGTCGTCATTGAGCTCAATGACCTCACGGCCCGGAGTCGAGCCGAAGCAGAAACGGTCGGAGCAGACGAATGCGCCGGTGCCCTCGATAAGCTTGGTAAGATCCGGATCGTCGATCTCGCTTCCGACGATCGCAACTCTTGCACGGAACCAGGGCTTGGGATCGGGCTTGCGGGTCTTGAGCTCCTTAAGAGTCTCCTTCAGGTACGGGAGAATGAGTCTCTTCGGGCAGACGAAGGAAACAAGGTTCAGGACGTGATACTCATAGCCGGTGATAACGGGGTTTTCTGCCTTGCGCATATCGCCGATCTCGGTGAGGATCTTGCAGACCTCGTTGTGCTCCTTGACTGCCTTGCGGATAGCCTTATCGGATACGTCTATGCCGAACTTCTCGTGCAGGTTATCCAGAACATGCTTCTGCATCTGGATTTCGTATGCGTCGATGGTGTAGTCAACTACCTTGAAGGGAATGTCCATGTGGGTTACAAAGAACTTCTCCTTCGTGTTGACCTTCAGAACCTCAAAATGCTCCATTGCGCGGTTCATCATGGAGCAGGCGTCCACCCCTATCAGTGCGTCAAGGAACTGATAGCCGCCCTCAATCGCACGTTCTACGAGTGCGCGGGCGTACTCGCAGGTGTAGTTGGACATGTAGTAGGTCGCGATGTCGATCGATCCTGTCTTCGGTGCGCGCAGACGCACGGAGAAACAGTTGCCTATGTTGAGAAGCGCCTCGGGAACATGATAGCAGGTATAGCCAAGGCAGATATCGCCTTCCGCCTGAGCCTGCTTTACCAGCTCGTTGTCGGCATTCTCAAGAAGACTTTCGAAGTAGATCAGATGCTTAAGATCTTTCATTTTTCGGCCTCATTTATTAAAAAATTTTTAACTATATCTTCATGCAGACATCCCATGCGCGCCAGATGACGGTGCGCAGGTTGCCGATAGCTACACAGTCGCCGACTCTGTAGACCTTATTGTTATCCTTCCCGCCTACGGGAGTGGGAATAAAGCCGATGCCGTTTACAACGCTGTCACACTCTACAAAGAAGGTGTCGCCGTTCTGAACGTTCTTAACAGTGCAGCCCTTGTCGGTGATTTCGGTAACGGTGGAGTGCAGATATACAGGAACCTTGTGATATTCCATTGCGTCGCGCAGGAAGGAGGTGTTTGCAAGGCAGGTAGCCTGAGCGGCAACGAGGTCACCGGCGTACTCGACGATGATCGGGTGTTTTCCGTAGTTGAGCAGCATATCGTAAGCTGCTTCGCAGGAGGACTGGCCGCCGCCTATAAACAGAACCTTATCGCCGACATCGACCTTATCCTTGAGCACCTGAGTGAAGGTGAGCGTCTTGTCAAAGCCTTTGATGTTGGGCATGGTTCTGGGAACCGAGCCGCTTGCTACGATGATATCGTCAAAGCCGTGCAGAGTGCCGAGATCGTTGACCTCGGTGTTGAGGCGAACGTCGATGCCCTGCTTTTCGATCTCGTTGCGGTACCAGCGGATGAGCTCCTTGTCGTTTTCCTTGAAGGTCATTGCGGATGCGGTGAGGAACAGGCCTCCGAGCTCTCCGGCCTTTTCAAATATGGTGGGGATGTGGCCGCGCTGCTTGAGAACGAGCGCGCACTCCATGCCGCCGATGCCGCCGCCTATGATGGCGACTTTTTTGGCTTTCTTTGCGGGAACTATCTTGTAGCGATTGTGCTGCATGGTGGTCGGGTTCAGAGCGCAGCGTGCAAGATGCAGCGAGTCACCGAGATGCTGAATGTTGGGGGTGCCTGCGAACTTGGCCATGTTGAAGCAGCCGTTGTGACAGCGGATACAGGGCTTTATCTCGTTTTCGTTTCCGGCCTTTATTTTATGGATCCAGTCGTGGTCAACGAGATTCTGACGTGCTATTGCAACTGCGTCGAGCTTGCCTGCCTTGATCTCCTCGGCGGCCTTAACGGGATCCATTCGTCCTGCGCAGACTACGGGCTTATCGGTGAACTTCTTAATATGCTCAACATACTCAAGGTTGCAGTTATCGGGCATATACTGAGGCGGATGTGCCCAGTACCAGGCGTCATAGGTGCCGTTGTCGCAGTTGAACATATCGTAGCCTGCATCGGCCAGATACTTGACTGCCCTCTCGGACTCCTCCATGTCACGGCCGAACTCCTTGAAGTCGGTCTCGTAGGGCATTGCGCCCTTACCCCAGTCCTTGGTCTTGGAAACGACTGAGTAGCGCAGGGAAACGGGGAAGTCCTTGCCGCATGCGGCCTTTATTGCCTGAACTATTTCAACGGGGAAGCGGAAACGGTTCTCGAAGGAGCCGCCGTACTCATCAGTGCGGTAGTTCATATTGCTGATGGTGAACTGGTCAAGCAGATAGCCCTCATGAACGGCGTGAATCTCAACGCCGTCAACGCCTGCATCCATGAGCTTTTTGGCGGTCTTTGCGAATGCATCGACCTGATCGTGAATCTCTTTAATGGTCATGGGACGGGATTTTATCTCGTCGTACCAGCGGTTAGGAGTAGCCGAAGCCGATGCGGTGATATAGTCAAGGTCTGCTATGGGGCTTGCAAGCTTACCGAGCAGGGGGTGCTTGAGAAGGGTTACCATGGGCTTTGTGATAGCCATGGAGCGTCCCATGCCGGCTGCGAGCTGGATAAAGAGCTTGGAGCCGGTTTTGTGGAACTCCTTCATGTAAACGGCAAGATCCTTGAACATCTTGTCATTCTGGTACAGCCAGCGGCCGAGGATCGGATCCTTGATGCACTGCATGCCGGGCAGGATAAGGCCGACGCCGTCCTGAGCGCGGTTAAGCAGGAAATAAGCCGCCTCCTTATCAAGATGGCTGGGCTCCATCCAGCCGAACAGGGATGTACCGCCCATCGAGCACTGGACGATGCGGTTGGGAATCTCGACATTGCCGATCTTCCAGGGGGTAAACAGGGCTTCATACTTAGGGTTCATTGCGTTTCCTTCCTTTTCCATATGTTTTTTACGCGATAGATATTATAAATGTCAGTATGTATGACATTTATAATTAAAAAACGGCAGAACCTCATTTTTGAAGTTCCGAAATGCCGTTAATCTTTACTTTTTGCAGCGAAGCACTGCGTGAACATATCGCACATTGCGCGAAGCCTTTTGTGTGCGTCTGTCTCTCCGGCGCTCGGTACGCCGACCGTAAGACGCTGCATCATGCCGAGAATGGAATCATAAGCGTTATAGTAAAGCTGCTTTATGTCAGCCTCGGGATCGACCGTTCCGTCCTCAAGCCCGCGCACTATGGCCAGCGAAAGGGGACCGGTGTATTCCTCAAAGCGCTCCGGCGGACGGTTTACTACCTTTTCGTTTTTCCCTGCGTTAAAGAGCGCGACCTCAGCGTCGAGTGAGAAGCGGATGCCGTCGGGATCCACAAACAGAATGTTTGAGTAGCTGTTTAAAATTATGGATATTTGCTCAATGCCGCTCAGTTGATTATAATCGTTATTGTCAAGCGCCCAGGCAATGTACTCCTTGGCTCTGTCCCAGTAGCAGAAGGCGGCGGCTATTACAATGTCGCTTTTCGTTGTAAAGTACCTGTACACCGAACGCTCGGTAAGGCCGGAGGCCTTTGCTATATCGGATACCGTAGTATTTGCAATGCCGTTATTTATGAAACAGTCAAGCGCTTTTTCCGTAACGAGCCGGATGTTCTGAGCTCTTACCTCTTCAAGTGACATATATATACCTCAAATTAAAATGTCATACTAACTGACATGAAGCATTATACACTCGAAAAATACGTTTTGCAAGAGCAAATAATTATTTTTTTCACATTATTTTCGGTTTTTTCTCCTTTGCTTTCTATTATATCGCCTGAGCTTTTTTGGATCGGGGATAAGAACGTCCACTGCGATATAACCTATGGCGAACAGAGCAATGACCGATATAACAAGAACTAAGCTTTCCATAGCAGCACCTCATCTCCTGGTCCAAATCTGCGGCGACAGCAGCAGAAGGAGCGGATATATTTCAAGCCTGCCAAGCAGCATGGCAAAGGATAAAACAAGTTTTGAAAATACTGAATAATCGGCAAAGCTTGCGCTCGGACCGACAAGTCCGAAGCCGGGGCCGACATTATTGATACAACTCACAGCAGCGGAAAAATTTGTTTCCAGACCAAACGGCTCGAAGCTTATCAGCAGAAATACGGCGCCTATTATAGCGATATACAGCGCAAAATAAGATAATACCTGCTTTTCGCCCTGAGCATCAACACGCCTCCCATTTAAAATAACGGAGCTGACCTCGCGCGGGCGCAGCGCCCGGCGCAGATCGTTTCGGGCTATCTGCATAAGAACGACAACACGGCTCATTTTAAGTCCGCCCGCCGTAGAGCCCATACAGCCGCCGAAAAACATCAGAACGAGCAAAACAGCCTTGGCAAGCTGAGGCCATTTGTCAAAATCGGCAGTTGCATATCCGGTCGTCGTAACGATCGATGATACCTGAAACGCCGAAAGGCGCACCGCATCTGAAATGCTTTTGTAAACGGGGAATATGCTGACGGTGATGACCAGCATTGAGGCAAGGCTTATTCCGAAATAGCACTTGAGCTCGTTAGACCTGAGCACCTCACGCCATCTTTTTATGAGCAGCAGATAATACATATTGAAGCTTACGCCGAATAGCATCATGAACACTGTTATCACCCACTGACAGAACGGAGAATAAGAAGCGATGCTGTCGGCCTTTATCCCAAAGCCGCCCGTGCCGGCGGTACCGAGAGCGTGAACGATGCTGTCAAACAGCGGCATACCTCCGCACAAAAGCAAAACGATCTCAATAATTGTCATAGCGAGATATATGTAATAAAGGATCTTTGCCGTCCCGCTGGAACGAGGGGTAAGCTTGTCAACGCTGTGTCCGGGCATCTCGGCGCGCAGAATATTCACCGAGCGTTCGGGTGTCTTTTCCATTACGGCCATTATGAACACAAGAACGCCCATACCGCCAATCCAGTGAGTGAAGCTGCGCCAGAACAAAAGCCCATGGCTGAGAGACTCCACGTCAGTAAGTATCGAGGCGCCCGTTGTTGTAAATCCGGATACCGTTTCGAAAAATGCATCTGCAAATGAAGGGATGCTGCCGCTTATTACAAACGGGAGCGCTCCGAACAAGGATATTCCGAGCCATGAAAGGGCGACTATTGCAAGCCCGTCACGGGTATAAAGGCTTTTATTCTCACTGTGGCAGAGCTTTGTGAGAAGAAATCCGGCTACAGCCGCCGCCGATGAGGAGATGATAAACGCAAGCAGACACTTATCACCGTATATGACCGACACCGCAAGCGGCAGCAGCATGAGCGCAGCTTCGAGGATAAGTACTCTGCCAACTGTGTGTAAAACAAGCTTTATCTTCATTTGTCTATCACATCCGAAAGGTCGCACAGCTTTCTGCCGGCGGCAATTATTATCACACGGTCGTCCGGAAGAATAACATCATCACCGCAGGGAATGATGTTCTTGCCTCCGCGAATTATGCCCGCAAGCAGAATATCGGGCTTGAGCTTCAGGTCCTTTACGGGAATATTCGTGTAACCGAAATCAGAGGACACTACAAATTCAAGCGCCTCAACGGTTCCGTTCATGAGGCTGTAAAGCGTTTCCACTCTGCTGCCCATGGAGTTTTGCAGCGCACGGGCGTATTGAAGCAGCACGTCTGCCGTTATATGCTTCGGCGACACGGTGCATTCAACGCCAAGCTGTTCGGACAGCTCGTGATAGGCGTCCTGGTTGAGCTTCGCTATGACCTTGGGCACGCCGCGGTCAAGAGCATAGTAGGATATCAGAAGGTTTTCCTCATCCATTCCCGTGAGAGCGACAAAGGCGTCCGCTCCGTCAAGCCCCTCCTCGTCCAGCAGCTCATGCTGTGCACCGTCGCCGCGGATAATCACGGCGCCCGTCCCGAGCGCAGCGGATATATCGTCACAGCGCTTGTCGTCCTTTTCGATTATTTTGACGCTGTTGCCGCTTCTAATGAGCGCATCGCTCAGATACTGCGCAATACGGCTCGCACCGAGCAGCATCACATGCTTTGCCCTCTTTTGCAGTATGCCCATGTTGCTAAGAAGCTTCTGCATGTCCTCCGGAGCGGCTATAAGTCCTAGCTTATCACCGGCATGAAGGACAAAGCTGCCTCGCGGGATATGCACCGTTTTTCCGCGAAGCACGGCGCACACGAGGAAGGACGCTCCGCTTTTGGCACGCAGTGATGCAAGAGTTGCACCGTCGATGGAGCTTTCCGGCTTCAGACATATCTCAGCCATCTCGAAGCGGCTGCGGGTAAAGCTTTCGCATCTTACGGCGGACGGGAATTTGAGAATGTTATATATTGCTTTCGCCGTGAGCTGCTCAGGGTTTATGACCATGGAAAGCTCAAGCTGCTTTTTTATAAAACCAAGGTTTTCGCTGCTGTATTCGCTGCCGCGAATGCGTGCGACGGTGTGCTTTGCGCCCATACGCTTTGCGAGAAAACAGCTGAGCATGTTAATCTCGTCCGAGCCGGTTGCCGCGATGAACAGCTCCGCGCTGCCGACGTCGGCGTCCGACAGAGTCTTGAAATGTGTACCTGCCGCGCATATGCCCATAACGTCATAGCTCGTTGTGACGTTATCGATGACCTCCCGGTCGTTATCAACGACCACTATCTCATGGCCTTCGCTTATAAGGCTTTGAAGTATGCTTTGGCCGATCTTGCCGCAGCCGACTATAACTATCCTCATTTGAATATTGCCTCGATTCATCTCTTCTATCTATGATAAAATATAGCACCTCGGGCATTATAATGGGATTAGAGGATGTGCCGGGGCATTAAAGTTCTATTAAATTGCAGACTCTAAATGGAAAATGCTTTTCGATTTGCGGCCGGTGTGTTATAATTGCGTCGGAAATGAGGTGTTGTAATGCAGCGCGAAGAGAAAATACTTGTCTGCCTTTCCGGCTCTGCGTCAAACGTGCGCGTTGTGCGTGCAGCGGCAAAGCTTGCCGAGGCGTTTAAAGGAACTCTTACTGCGCTGTTTGTCGAGCCGGCAAATCACTCAGTGCAGTCGGACGGGCAGCTTGAGGATAATATCCGCCTTGCGAAACGGCTCGGTGCGCAGATAACAACGCTCTACGGCGATGATGCGGCAACTGTCATAGCGGAATACGCACGAGTTTCGGGCTCGACCAAGATCGTCATCGGCCGAAGCCCCGGCAAGCGCGGCTTATTCTCCAAAAAGAGCATCGTTGACCGGCTGGGCGAGATAGCGTCGGATATGGATATATATATAATCCCCGACAAGCATGAGGTGAGGAATAAGGCGCCGGGCGCCCTGCTCGCGCAGGAGAGCTTCAGCTTGCGCGACACTATCGTTACAATACTTATGCTCTGCTTTTGTACAGGCATTGGCTATCTGTTTTCCGACCTTGGCTTTTCAACGGCAAATGTGATAGTTGTGTATATAATCGGTGTTCTCTCAATTGCCATGCTGACTGCCGGACGAAGCTACAGTCTTGCCGCGTCCATAATGTCGGTGCTTATATTCAACTTTTTCTTCACCGAACCGTATTTTTCGCTCTTTTCGGATACAAGCCATATTATTACGTTTGTTGTCATGTTTGCCGCAGCACTGCTTATATCGTCGATAACGGCGAGAGTAAAGATACAGACGCGTCAAACGGCGCTGAGAGTTTACAGAACCGAGGTCCTGCTTGAAACGAGCCAGAAGCTCCAGCAGGCGCTCGGCATAGAGCAGCTGCTTTCCGTAACTGCGGCGCAGCTCGGCAAGCTTCTCGACAGAAGCATACTTATCTATCCTGCCGAGGACGTACACCTTGCCGAACCGCGGTTGTTCCCCGTGCATGAGGATGATGATTTCAGCACATATCTGACTGATTATGAGCTTGAGGCCGCTCAATGGACGCTTGAAAACGACCGTCGTGCGGGCAGCGGCACTGCCGTATTTCAAAAGGCAAGCGGTCTGTACATGGCCATCCACGCAAACGGGAGAGTGTTTGCCGTCGCAGGCATCGCGATGAAGGACGCCCCTCAGCTCGAGAGCTTTGAGAAAACGCTCACTGTTGCAATACTTGACGAGTGCGGGCTTGTGCTCGAAAACGAAAATAATCGACTTGAAAAGCGCAGAATAGAGGAAAAAGCACGGGCGGAGGAATTAAGGGCAAATCTCCTGCGTGCGATATCGCACGATCTGCGCACACCGCTTACCAACATATCCGGCACCGCTGCGCTGCTCATGGACAATGAGCTTCCCGAGAATAAACGACGGCAGATGTACACATCGGTGTACGATGATGCACAATGGCTGATAAACCTTGTGGAAAACCTTTTGAGCATAACACGCATGGAAGGCGGCAGCCGAATAGAAAACACTCAGCCGGAGCTTTTGGACGATGTGTTCCGCGAGGCCGTTTCGCATGCAGACAGGAAGCTTGGTGAGCACAAGCTCAGTGTTCAGCTCGGCGATGAGCTGCTTATGGCGTATATGGATGCGCGTCTTATCGTTCAGGTTATAATAAACCTGCTGAATAATGCTGTGAAATATACACCGCCCGGATCGCATATATGCCTTTCGGCCGCGGCGCGGGCAGACAGGGTGATTATAAGCGTTTCCGACGACGGAAACGGTATAGCCGATGATGTGAAAAACAAAATTTTCGATATGTTTTACACTTCGGGCAAAGCCAGCAGCGATGCACGGCGCGGCCTGGGACTTGGCCTTGCGCTGTGTAAAAGCATTGTTGAGGCGCACGGCGGCAGTATCAGTGTTTTAGATAATGTGCCGCACGGAGCGGTATTTACATTTGATCTTAAGAGAGCGGAGGTGCAGTCAGATGAATAAGCCGCAGATTCTGATAGTTGAGGATGATAACGCCGTTGCAAATCTCATTGCGGCGACGCTTGATACACAGGACTATACATATAAGCGTGCCGGAAACGGAACGGAGGCTGTGATGCAGGCACTCTCCTGTAAACCTGATGTTATGCTGCTTGACCTTGGACTGCCTGATATGGACGGTGTTGAGATAATCAAAAAAATACGCTCATGGAGCAATATGCCCATAATCGTGGTGTCGGCGCGCAGCGAGGATTTCGACAAGGTCTCGGCTCTTGACGCGGGAGCGGATGACTATCTGACAAAGCCTTTTTCGGTCGACGAGCTTTTAGCCCGCCTGCGCGTAGCCTTGAGGCGGGTACGCTATGACAGCGACCGCCTCGGCGAGGAATCGAGCAGCTACGAAAACGGAGATCTCCGCATCGACTACTCCGCCGGATGTGCATTCATTTCCGATAAGGAGATACACCTTACTCCGATAGAGTACAAGCTCCTGTGCCTTCTTGCGAAAAATACAGGCAAGGTGCTCACTCACAATTATATTCTCAAGGAGGTCTGGGGCAGCCCCACTGCATCGGACGTTTCTTCCCTGCGTGTTTATATGGCAACTCTCCGCCGCAAAATAGAGAAAAACTCCAACGGTGTGCAGTATATCCAAACACATGTCGGCATCGGTTACCGTATGCTTAGAATAAATAAATAATTTGTCGCAATTGCACTAATCGTTAACAGAAATTTCGTGAAAAATCACTATAGCTTGTGCTAAACTATACACAATATATAATCTTTAAGGAGCGCGGCGCATGAACGAAGTAAAATCACCGAAAAAACCGCTTGTTTATTACTACACGATAGTTCTGATTCTCCTGCTGGTGTTCAATTTTGTGGCCATGCCATGGATATCGGAGCATCAGATCAAGGAAGTCGACTATAATACTTTTATCAATATGGTTGATAAGGGAGAAGTCAGCGCCGTCGAGATACAGGAGCAGAATAACCGCATCCTGTTCAAGGGCGATGAAAAAAGCGGCAAGATATATAAGACGGCAATGGTGCCGGACGATGATCTCGTCTCACGTCTGCTGAAGGCCGGGATCCACAGCTTTTTAAGCTCTCTGAAAAAGCGCGAGAGCAGCTCAGATATATCTATATAGTTTTGATTCTTACCTGCTTCCACGTTTTTAACCCTTCATCCTGCCGTCCGTAGAGCCGGTCTCTTTTTTATAATTGCCGTAATATCCGTACTTTTTCCCATAGCCGTAGCCGCGGCCATATCCGTAGCCATAGCCGCCGTCGCTGCCGTGCATATCGTTGAGTATGCAGCCTAGGAAATGCGCGCTGCTGTTGTTGAGCGCGTCGACGCAGTCGTTTATATCCGCCGCGGGGATGGTATCCTGCCGGACGACGAGCATCGACTGATCGGCCATGTCGCACAGCAGCTCCGCGTCAGGGAACATGCCCATTGGCGGCGTATCTATCACGACAAAGTCGAGCCTGCGCAGGCGCTCGATGCTGCGGCGCATCGTCTCCGACGAAAGAAGCTCCGTGCAGCGCTCGTCGCTGTACTGCGAGAAGAGCATCATAACGTTCGTCTCCGCGTCGTACTTGGCGCAGGTGTTCAGCGCCTCGACGGAGAAGGGCTTGGCGAGCATCTTGTTGAACGGCAGCGGGCTGCTCCAGCGCCCGCCGAACAGCTCCGTCTGGCTGGGGTTGCGGAGGTCGGCGTCTATAAGCGCGACCTTGTAGCCGCGCGACGCGAGGCTTATTGCGATGTTCGCCGCGACTGTGGACTTGCCCTCGTTCGCGCCGACGCTCGTGACGAGCACGATGCCGCCGCCCTTTTCGCGCTTTTCATGCTCGATCCTTGAGCAGAGGGAATTTATCTGCTCGGTATACGCAAGGCTTACCGCGGGGGAATTTATGAGTATTGCGCCCGCTCCCCTGCGCTTTTTCTTTCCTGCGCCCTTTTCATGCCCCAGCATTGCGATGACCGGCGCGTCAAGAAGGCTCTTCGCGCCGCTTCGGGTCTGTATCGTCTCGCTCATAACGGATATTGCGACTATCGCCGCCGCCATCAGCACCGCGCCGGCCAGCGCCGCTTTCATCGCGGTGTGCCTGACGTTCATTGAGTTGACAGGTGCCGAAGATACTCGCGGCTCCTGTATCACCTGCGCGACGATATTGCTGGATATATAATCGGAAAATGTATCAAAATTATCCATCAGCGCAACCAGCGCCAGAAACGCCTCGCGCTGTGAGCCGGATTCCGAGGTCACGACAACGAAGTTGCTGTTCTCTACAAGCTTTGCCTTTATGCCGCCGGAATAGCCGCGCAGCTCCTCGGACGAGGCGCGGATCGTGTCGTTTACG
>JABLTK010109734.1_pt1 | contig 12774 bp, 10 predicted proteins | sample 7160131 | NCBI WGS metagenome assembly JABLTK01 (sample SAMN14651221, study PRJNA627086) | human gut metagenome | isolation source: feces | host: Homo sapiens
TGCGCCGTGCGCTCAACGAAGGCGTGGTCCTGGAGACTTCCGACGGCCTCGGTCCAGATGGCGCACACTTCGGCACCGCCTTCGAGCGAGTCGAGCGTCGTCCCGAATTAAGACACCACCGGGCATAATAATTGGCTCCCCTCAGAGAGGGGAGCCAGAGAGGTTTACTCCTGGGCGGTGGAGTAGAGCTTGCCGCCCTGGGCGGTGTACTTTTCGCTCATCGCATCCATGCCGGCGAGGATTTCTTCGGGGCTGAGCACGTTGGCGGACACCACGCCGTTATCGACATTGGCCTTGGCCGTAGCCAGTGCCTCGGAGTCGATGTCTGCAGCAGCCTCCTTCACGATTTGCTGCTGAGCGGCCTCGCCACCGAATGCCTTGCGGATGTTCTGGGAGATGGCCATCGAGCAGAACTTCGGGCCGCACATCGAGCAGAAGTGCGCCATCTTGGCCGGCTCGGCGGGCAGGGTATCGTCGTGGAAGGCGATGGCGGTGTCCGGATCGTAGGACAGATTGAACTGGTCGAGCCAACGGAACTCGAAGCGAGCCTTGGAAATCGCATTGTCACGATCCATCGCGTGCGGGTGGTGCTTGGCGATGTCTGCGGCGTGGCAGGCGATCTTGTAGGCAATCACGCCCTGCTTCACATCATCCTTGTTCGGCAGGCCGAGGTGTTCCTTCGGGGTCACGTAGCACAGCATAGCGGTGCCGTAACGACCGATCTCGGTGGCACCGATAGCGGAGGTGATGTGATCGTAACCCGGAGCGGTATCGGTGGTCAGCGGTCCGAGGGTGTAGAACGGGGCGTTGTGGCACACGGCCTTCTCCAGCTCGATGTTCATGCGCACGGTGTCGAACGGCACGTGGCCCGGGCCCTCGATCATCACCTGCACGTCCTTGGCCCAGGCGCGCTCGGTCAGCTCGCCCAGAGTCATGAGCTCGGAAAGCTGCGCGGCGTCGTTCGCGTCGGCTAGGGAGCCGGGGCGCAGGCCATCGCCCAGAGAGAACGCCACGTCGTACTTGGCGAAGATGTCGCACAGTTCGTCGAAGTGCGTGTACAGGAAGCTCTCCTGGTGGTGGCGCAGGCACCAGTCGGCCATGATGGAGCCACCGCGGGAGACGATGCCGGTCACGCGGTTGGCGGTCAGCGGCACGTAACGCAGCAGCACGCCGGCGTGGATGGTCATGTAATCCACACCTTGCTCGCACTGTTCGATCACGGTGTCGCGGAACAGTTCCCAGCTCAGCTTGGAGGCATCATCCTCGACCTTTTCGAGGGCCTGGTACATCGGCACGGTGCCGATCGGCACGGGGGAGTTGCGAAGAATCCACTCACGGGTGGTGTGGATGTCGTTACCGGTGGACAGGTCCATCACGGTATCGGCGCCCCACTTGGTGGCCCACGTCAGCTTCTCCACTTCCTCATCGATGGAGGAGGTGACGGCCGAGTTGCCCATGTTGGCGTTGAGCTTGGTCAGGAAGGCGGATCCGATAATCATCGGCTCGGCCTCGGGGTGGTTGATGTTGCAGGGCATCACCGCGCGGCCGGCGGCCAGCTCGGAGCGCACGAGCTCCACATCGCAGTTCTCGCGGGTGGCCACGTACTGCATCTCCGGGGTGATGATGCCGTGGCGGGCGTACCACATCTGGGTGATCGGGTGGTCCTTGGCGCGCATCGGCTCATGCTTGCGTCCACGCCATTCCTTGGTGGCGCGGCCACGCTTGATGGCGCGCTTGCCATCGTCCTCAAGGTTGCGGCGGCGGCCCTCGTAGTCTTCGATGTCGCCGCGGTCGCGGATCCAGTCGAGACGCAGGGGCTTCAAGCCTTCCTTCGGGTCGCACTTGGGGCCTTCGGTGTTGTAGTCGTGGAACGGCGGGTTCGGGCCCACGCCGGGCGTGTCGCTCAGCTTGATTTCGGTGTACGGCACTTCCAGGTCGTAGGAACCATACTGATAGGTGAACGGTACGGAATTGGTCTTGCGGATGTGCGCCTTGTCGCGCTGCTTGGAACCACGGGCAGCGATGTCCACGCGCTGCTGCTTGGCAAGCTTCTGGGCATCCTTGGCGTCCTTGGCGTTGGTGAACTTCTTCTCAGTGGCCTCGGAACCGGGCTTCGCGGCCCCTTCCTGAGCAGCCTGAGTATCAGTAGCGGGGGTGTGGGTTACGACGCGTGGAGCGTAGCCGTGCTTCTTGTCGCCGCGGACGGCCTTCCAGCCTTCGACCATGGTGCGCGCGGCCTCTTCCGGGTTCTCGGCACCCGCGATGGCGGAGACCACGAACCAGCCAGCAGCCTTGGTATCGGCGAGCATGGCCATATCGGCTGCGGTCACGCCGCCGCCCACGACCACCGGGAATTCGCTGGCAACGCAGATGGTGTTGATCTGGGCGGCGTCCAGCGTCTTGCCGGAGCCGTCGTTGCCGCCCACGGAAGCCTCGGGCTTGGTGGTGGAGACGTGCAGAGGACCGGCGCCAATGTAATCGATGCAGCCGTCGGGCAGCTCGTTGATGAGCCGAACGAGGCTTTCGGTCTCAGCCGACAGACCCACGATGGCCTCGTCGCCGAGCAGGGCGCGGGCTTCGCGCGGCTCCATGTCGGTCTGGCCGATGTGCACACCGTCCACCTTGATGCCCTTGCGGCGGGCCTGCCACACCACGTCGGCACGGTCGTCGATCACAAAGGCCACGGAATCGGACTTCTCATTGTCCTCGATGATCTGCGCGATGTCGCGAGCCATGTCGGTCAGCTCAGAGGCATCGGCCTCCTTGGCGCGCAGTTGGATGAAGGTTGCGCCGCCGTGCAGAGCCTGATCCACCACGTCGGTCAGCGGACGGCCTTTGCAGTCCTCCGGTCCCACCACGAAGTACGCGGACAGGTCGAAGCTGTCGCGCATGGAGGCGTATGGGTATTCATTACTCATTATTATTCCTGCTTTTGTTGTTTCTTGTGGAAGTCTTATTGGAAAAAACTGTTATGAGCTCCCTCATCAGAGGGAACTGAAACTACTGCACCAAAATCTCGGATTCCGCCACCTGTTCGGCGGTCACATTCCACAGCGCGTCAAGGAACGCAACTTGGAACGAGCCCGGTCCGTGCGAAGTTGTATCGGCTATCTCTGCCGCGCGGTTGTACAGCAGAGATGCGGACAGAGCGGCGGTCAACGGATCGGAAACCGCCAGATATGTGGCAGCCACGCCGCCCAGCGAGCAGCCTGCACCGGTGATCTTGGTCATCATCGCGCTGCCGCCCGGCAGTCGGTACACGGTTTCGCCGTCGGTCACCAGATCGGCGATGCCGGACACGGCCACGGCGCAGCGGGTGGAAGCGTCATGGGAGGAATGCTTGGCGTGCTGTTCGGTCAGATACTGTGCCAGCGCCACCGCCGCGCCGGTTGCGGACTCCACGTCGTCGACGGATTCCACTCCGGCGGGGCGGTGCTCGGAAGCGTCCCCCACGGTTTCGGTATTGAGCCCCCACATGTTCGCCAGCGCGATTACCTCGGATGCATTCGCGCGAATCATGGTCGGGGGAGCGGCCTTGAAGGCCTGAAGAATGGCGGTACGGGTGCGGCCGATGCCGGCGGCCACCGGGTCGAGCACCCACGGCTTGTCCAAGTAGTTGAGTCGCTGGGCGATTTCGGGCAGTGCGTCCTTATAGAACGGCAGCAGCGTGCCCACGTTGATGTAGTTCGCGCCCGCGATTTTCGCGGTTTCGATCACGTCGTCCGGCAGGAAACTCATGGCCGCAGTGCCGCCGGCCGCCAGTTGCGCGTTGGCAACCAAATTGATGGTCACAAAATTGGTGAATGACTGGGCCAACGGAGTCGTCTCGCGTACGCGGCGAACGGCATCGGCGATATTGTCACGGATGGGTGAATCGGCTGGAACCGGAGTCCCGGCGGTATAACCGCTGGACACGCCGGTAAACGATGATGCACTATTGCTCATTTACTGCTCCCTACGATGGTCTTAACCAACAGGTTCTAAGGGTCAGGCTCAGGCCTTTCTCAACTCGCGAACCACATGCGAGTTCCCCTGCATTACAGTGCCGACGCTATGCGCCAACATGGACATTATCGTGACGGATTTGTTCGATACGTGTCGTCAGGTCTGGCGCGTCCCCGTCCATTCGTGATACATAGACGCCTCCGCCGAGCAACATCTCCCGAATTTGTGACGCTGACGCGATGTCAGTGGCACAAATTCGGGAAGGGTAAAACAACAGGAACAATATGGAGGTGTTGCGATATAGGAATCGCTGCGAACGGCCGCTCGTGAGACGCGGAACATATACCGGACAATGCCGCCTGACCTGTCACCATATACGGCTATCCTGAAGCGGTTGTTATTAGACCCCAAACCGTTCAAACCAGAAGGTGCATTGTGGCTCAGTCCAAACTCGATGAAGTCGTATCCCTTGCGAAGCGTCGCGGCTTCGTGTTCCCCGCCGGCGAAATTTACGGCGGCACCCGTTCCGCTTGGGATTACGGCCCTCTCGGCGTCGCTCTCAAGGACAATATCAAGCGTGAATGGTGGCGCTCCATGGTCGTCACCCGTCCTGATGTCGTCGGTGTCGACACTTCCATCATTCTGCCGCCCGAAGTGTGGGTGGCGTCCGGCCACGTGAGCGTGTTCAACGATCCGCTCGTCGAGTGTCTCAACTGCCACAAGCGCAACCGCGCCGACAAGCTCGAGGAATCCTACGCCGAGAAGCACGGCGACAAGATGCCGGAAAACGGCATGAAGGACATCGTCTGCCCGAACTGCGGCACCCGTGGCCAGTGGACCGAACCGCGCGACTTCAACATGATGCTGCGCACCCACCTCGGCCCGGTCGAGGACGAGAACAGCCTGCACTACCTGCGTCCGGAGACTGCACAGGGCATCTTCGTGGACTTCAAGAACGTGATGACCTCTTCCCGTTCCAGGCCGCCGTTCGGCATCGCCAACATGGGTAAGTCCTTCCGTAACGAGATCACCCCGGGTAACTTCATCTTCCGCACCCGTGAGTTCGAGCAGATGGAGATGGAGTTCTTCGTCACGCCCGGCACCGATGAGGAATGGCACCAGTACTGGATCGACGCCCGCACCCGCTGGTACATCGACCTCGGCGTCAAGCCGGAGAACCTGCGCCACTACGAGCATCCGAAGGAGAAGCTCTCCCACTACTCCAAGCGCACCGTGGACATCGAATACAAGTTCGGCTTCCAGGGTTCCGACTGGGGCGAGCTCGAAGGCATCGCCAACCGTACCGATTACGATTTGAGCGCGCACTCCAAGCACTCCGGCGAAGACCTGAGCTACTTCAACCAGGCCACCGGCGAGAAGTACGTGCCGTACGTCATCGAACCGGCCGCCGGCCTGACCCGCTCCCTGATGTGCTTCCTCGTGGACGCCTACGATGTGGACGAGGCCCCGAACACCAAGGGCGGCGTTGACAAGCGCACCGTGCTGCGTCTCGACCCGCGTCTGGCCCCGGTCAAGGCCGCCGTGCTGCCGCTGAGCAAGAAGCCTGAACTGCAGACCGTGGCCCAGAACCTGGCCGACGACCTGCGCTTCAACGAGTGGATGATCGACTACGACGAGTCCGGTGCCATCGGTCGTCGTTACCGTCGTCAGGACGAGATCGGCACCCCGCTGTGCATCACCGTGGACTTCGACACCCTCGAGGACCACGCTGTGACCATCCGTGAGCGTGACACCATGGCCCAGGAGCGCGTCGCTCTTGACAAGGTGGCCGATTACGTGGCCGCCCGCATCGGCGAGAAGCGCACCCGCGTGCCCCTGAAGCCTGTGGAAATGGGCGGTGAGCCTTGGCCTGAGTCCGGCGTTCAGGAAGCCGGCGGCCTGTACTAAGCCGGAGTCGCACAACTTGGGCTCCCCTCTGTGGGCTGAGCCGTAAGGAAGACATCCCAGTGGGCTGTTTGTAGGCGAAGTGGCGGCGATAGACGCCGGGGCTCCTCTCTCAGGGGAGCCCCTACTTATTTTCTTAGGAATCACATGGCACAATCCGAATCCGAAACAGTGCTCACCGAGCATCACGAGACCGACAACCTCGACCCACGTACGGACGCGCCGGCGCGCCCCGGGACCCCGGTGCATATCGCCCCGGTCCAACTCGGCAACATCACCGTGCCGACCCCGGTGGTGCTCTCGCCGATGGCGGGAGTGACCAACTGGCCCTTCCGCGTGATTTGCGAGGAATATGGTCCCGATGGACTCTACGTGGCCGAGATGATCACCGCTCGAGCCCTCGTGGCGCATAACCCGAAAGCACTGCGCCTCTGTCATTTCGCCAAAAGCGAAAAAATCCGTTCACTGCAGTTGTACGGCGTGAACCCCTCCATCACCGAACAGGCGGCGAAAATCGTGGTCGACGGCAACATGGCCGACCATGTGGACCTGAACTTCGGCTGCCCGGTGCCCAAGGTCACTCGTCGAGGCGGTGGTTCGGCCTTGCCTTGGAAAACCGACATTTTCACTGAGCTATTACAGCGCGTGGTCGCCGTATGCGAGCCGGCGGGCATCCCCGTCACCGCGAAGATCCGCGTCGGCATCGACCATAACCATGAGACCTTCCTCGAAGCCGGACACATCGCGCAGGAGGAGGGCTGCAAGGCCGTAACCCTGCATGCCCGTACCACCGCCGAATACTATGGCGGTCATTCCGACTGGTCCCGCATCGGCGAGCTCAAGGAACACCTCAACATTCCGGTATTCGGCAATGGCGATATCTGGGGTGCCGAGGATGCGCTCGAAATGGTGCGCGAGACCGGCTGCGACGGTGTGGCCATCGGCCGCGGATGCCAGGGCCGGCCGTGGCTGTTCGCCAACATCAAAAACGCCTTCGAGGGCAATCCCGAACGGCTCAACCCGAATCTGGGCGAGGTCTGCCGCGTGATTCACCGTCATGCCGAGCTGCTTACCGAGTTTTATGAGGGCGATGAGATGATGGCCGTCCACGATCTGCGCAAGCACATCGCCTGGTATCTGAAAGGATTCCCGGTGGGCGGCTCCACCCGCAAGGCCTTTATGGAATGCGAGAGCCTGGCCGATGTGGACCGCGAGATCGGCAAGCTCGACCCGACTATCGAATACCCGCCACGCGTGGTCGACAAACCGCGCGGCCGCGTGCGTTTCGCCAAGAAGGTGCACTTGCCGTATGGCTGGTTGGAATCGCGTACCACCACCCACGAAGAGCGTGAGGCGCTCTTCGGTGACGACCCAATGGACGCCAGTTACTGAGAAAATACTGAAAATACACGCAACACGCGCCATTCTGCGCGTGAATTTCCCTCCAAGAGTAGCCTGTTTGCGCTACTCTTGGGTGTAACCGTGAAGTGACAGGAGCCAAACGTGAGCGAGATCGCGCAGAATGAGTTCAACGACAAGACCAACATCAAGGTTGTTGGCGTCGGCGGTGCCGGCGGTAATGCCGTCAATCGCATGATTGCCGAGGGATTACAGAATGTTGAATTTGTGGCGGTAAATACCGATGCGAAGGATCTTCTGCGCTCTGATGCGGATGTCAAGATTTCCCTTTCCGATAAGTCCAGTCGTGGTCTCGGTGCTGGTGCCGACCCGGAGCGTGGAGCCAAGGCGGCCCAGGACCACCAGTCGGATATCGAAGAGGCGCTTAGGGGTGCCGACATGGTGTTCGTCACCTGCGGCGAGGGCGGTGGCACCGGTACTGGCGCCAGCCCGATCGTCGCTCGTGCGGCTCATCAACAGGGTGCTCTCACCATCGCGGTTGTTACTCGTCCGTTCAGCTTCGAAGGCCCTCAGCGTTCCGCTTCCGCCGAATACGGCATCGACAACCTGCGCAAGGAAGTCGACGCGCTGATCGTCATTCCGAACGATCGCCTGCTCGAGCTTTCCGACCGTTCCATCGGCATCATTGAGGCCTTCAAGACCGCTGATACCGCACTGCTTGCCGGTGTTCAGGGCATCACTGACCTGATTTCGATGAACTCCTATATTCACGTCGACTTCAACGATGTGAACTCCATTCTTCGTGGTGCTGGTACTGCGCTGTTTGGTATCGGTTCCGCACGGGGAGAGGATCGTGCCACGCAGGCCGCCGAAATCGCCATCAGCTCTCCGCTGCTTGAGGAAAGCATCGAAGGCGCACACGGTGCGCTGATCAACATCGCCGGTCCGACCGACCTGAAGTTGCAGGAGGCCTCTGCTGCCACCGAACTGGTGCGCAAGGCCATTCACCCTGAAGCCCAGATTATTTGGGGTCTTGCTCTGGACGATGCTTATGGCGATGAAGTGCGTGTCACTGTTATTGCTGCTGGTTTTGACCCCGTCGCCGCTCAAGATGACGACACTCAGAGCACGGTGACGCCGGTTGTGCCAACCGCCGCCGATCCTGCGACTCCCGTGGCACAGCCAGCTCCAGCACCGGCACCGGCTGCACAGCCCGCTGCCACTGCCCAACCGGCATTCACACCGGCTACCGGTGACTCCGCATCGTTGCCTTTTGATGATCCGACTTCCGCTCATCCGAATATCGCCGTGAACGATCCGGCTGGCGATCTCGACATCCCTGACTTCCTGCGCTGAAAGGATTGATCCATGGCTGGGTTCATGAAAAACGCGATGTCCTATCTGGGCATGAGTGACGTTGTGGACGATGAGGACGACTACATCGAGGAGGACGAGGAGCAGAAGCCGGCTTCGAAGTCCGCATTTGATTCCGACCATACGGTCACGCCGCTGGCGTCAACCACCGCGCCTGCCGCATCGTCGACTACCAAGCCGTTCCCCGGTGGCCGTGTGAACAGAATCACCACCATCCATCCGAAGTCATATGAGGATGCTCAACTGGTCGGCCGCGCATTGCGTGACGGTGTTCCGGTCGTACTGAATCTCACCGGTGTGGCCGAAGCCGTGGCATATCGCATCGTGGACTTCTCCGCCGGCGTGGTGTTCGGCGTGCGTGGTTCCCTCGAGCGTGTCACTCCGCGCGTGTTCCTGTTGAGCCCGGCGCAGGTGAACATCAAGGTCGAAGAGCCGACAAAACCAGCCTCGGCACACGATTTGTTCGCTGACTGACCGGTTCAGTAGTTTTCGCATTCGACGTTATATCGGTATTCGGCCGACTCCCAGCAAGGAGTCGGCCGATTCTTATTGTGCTCCGAGCAAACTTTTCATGCGCGGTTGTTAGTCTGTCAGCATGCTTTCCTTAGTGTTCTCTCTGATCGGCCGCATTCTTGCATGGCTCATCAACGCGTATATCACGGTTCTGTTCGTGCGCATGATTCTGGACTGGGTCTCCGTTCTCGCACGAAACTGGTATCCACGTGGTGTGGTGGCCCAGCTGATCAATATTGTGTATTCCATTACCGAACCCCCTCTGCGCTGGCTACGTCGCTATATTCGCCCATTGCCGCTCGGTTCGATTTATCTTGATGTCAGCTTCATTGTGCTGTATTTTGCGCTGGTGGTACTGGAAAGTGTTGTTCTGATAGTGTTCTGAGGCCGTTTTTGACCCGCCGGAGGCATATATCTGGCATAAAAACCCACGTCGAATGTTCTGAAACGATGGGGTCGTGATAGCATTCTGACTTGAGACCAACGTAAGTGCGGGCGATGCCCCAAAGCGAGGTGCAAGATTTATGGCTCTGTTGACGCCGAAGGATATTAGGGAGCACACCTTCCAGACTGTTCGATTCAAGGAAGGTTATGATGTCGACGAGGTCGATGACTTCCTTGATCAGGTCACGGAAACCGTCGAGGCTCTTGGACGTCAGGCGGTAGCCGGCGGTCAGGCCACCCAGACTCTGGGTTCTGACGTGACCAACCTTAATGCGAAGATTTCCGATCTTACCGGTCAGGTGCAGCAACTCGAGTCGGAGAATGCTGGTTTGAAGAACGCTGTGGCTCAGGCCCAGCAGGCCGCTCAGGCTGGCAATGATCAGGCAGCACAGCTTGTCTCTGCCAAGCTCAGCGAAGCCGAGGAATCCAACCGCGCGCTGTCCTCCCAGAATGAGCAGCTCAAGGGTCAGGTCGATCAGCTGAACGCTCAAATCGATCAGCTCACCGCTCAGGCTGCTCAGGCCTCCGGTGACCAGGAGGCTGTCGGTCAGCAGATCGCCGCCATTCAGCAGGAACGTGATCAGTTCCGCGCGGCCAACGAGGAGCTGTCCCGTCAGCTCGCCGCTGCTCAGCAGCAGGGTTCCGCCGCTCAGCAGCAGTCCGCTCAGATCGCTGAGCTGTCCCGTCAGCTCGAAGAAGCCAAGCAGCGTGAAAACCAGCTTCGTGCTCAGGTTTCTAAGGTCGAGCCGAGCACCGAGACCGGTTCTCTGCAGAAGATCGCTGGCGCCGCTTCCATGCCGGGCACCGAGCCCGAGCGCGCCACCGCCATGCTGACCCTGGCTATGCAGCTGCACGATCAGTACGTGGAGAAGGGCAAGAACAAGGCCAAGGAAATCACCGAGGCCAGCCAGAACAAGTACAACGATCTGGTCACCAAGGCCAACAACTACTCCGAGCGTACCCGTTCCGAGGCCGACGACTACTCCACTCGTACTCGTTCCGACGCCGACACCTATTCGGATCGTACCCGCTCCGAGGCCGACGCTTACCGTGACCAGACTCACGCGGATGCCGAGACCTACTCCCAGAACACCCGTTCTGAGGCCGACGCATACTCCGTCAAGACTCGTCAGGATGCGGACAACTACTCCAAGTCTCAGCACGATGACGCTGACAACTACGAGAAGGAAGTGCAGCAGCGTGCCGCCGAGTATGACAAGAACACTCGTTCCGCGGCTGATGCGTACGACAAGAACACCCGCTCTGCAGCCGATACGTATGCCGAGCAGGTGCGCGACAACCTTCAGGCTCAGTCCAAGGTCGTCGAGGGCAACATCCAGAGCCTCAAGCAGTTCGAGACTGAATACCGCGCCCGCCTCACCGAGTACCTCGGCCAGCTGGCATCGCAGGTTTCCGAGTCGAACAACTACGTCGACCAGACCTCGTCCAAGACCAACTGAGCGTAGGCAGGTACAGGTCGTATGACGAACCAACAGGGACGGCTGCGCACCCGCGTGGCCGTCTTTGCATGTGTGGCCGCGGCTGCGCTGATTGTCGATCAGCTCACCAAGGCTTGGGCGATGGCCGCGTTATCCAACGGTCAGACCATTCGCGTGATTCCCGGACTGCTGTCCTTCACCTTGGTGCGTAATCCGGGCGCGTCCTTGGGCATGGGATCAGGCGCTACTTGGGTAATCAGTCTGTTGGCCGTTGTGGCTTGCGTGGCCCTTGCTGTGGCTGGGGTGCGCACTGTCTCCATGAAATGGTCGGTGGCGATTTCTTTCGCGTTTGCAGGCGCTCTGGGCAACCTGATTGACCGTGTTATGTACGCTGACGGCTTCCTCGACGGCAAAGTGGTGGATTTCCTTAACTATGGCTGGTCCGTTGGCAATGTGGCGGATATCTATCTGGTAGTCGCCGGTGTGGTCCTGGTGATTCTGATTCTTATGGGGGAGCCGTTCTCACACAAGGATCTCATCGAGCAATCCGACGAATCCCTACAGTCTGAGCCGGAGGCGGACGCCAAGTAATGAGTCGAATAGTCCCTGCTCCCGATGCATTGGTGGGTAAGCGTTTCGACGTAGCCGTGGCCAAAATGCTGGGTATTTCACGATCTAAAGCCGCCGATCTGGTTGACTCCGGGCAGGCGCGCGTTTTAGGACGTGAAGTTGCGCGGTCCAGCACATTGCAGGCGGGGGAGACCGTCGAATTTGATTTGGCGGAGGAACAGGCCGGGCCTGAGCCTATCGCAACTGATATGGCTGTTGTCTACGAAGATGATGATGTCGTCGTAGTCGATAAGCCTGTAGGCGTGGCGGCGCATGCCTCGGTTGGCTGGACCGGTCCAACCGTGCTCGGATCACTGCGTGACCGCGGCGTGCATATCACTTCCTATGGTGCGGCCGGGCGTGAGGGCATTGTTTCTCGCCTTGATGTAGGCACTTCCGGCTTGATGTTGGTGTGCAAGTCCGACCTTGCGTACACCGAGATGCGTCGGCAGTTCGCCGAGCATGAGGTAAAGAAAACCTATCATGCGCTCGTGCAGGGTGGTCTTAAAGAGAACAAAGCAACCATTGAGGCACCGATCGGGCGCGCCAAAGTGTCCGATTTCCGCTTCTGCGTGACTCCGGCCGGCAAACCGGCCGTTACGCACTGGGATGTGCTGGAGCGTTTCGGCCATGAGGCCACTCTGGTATCCGTGAATCTGGAGACCGGACGTACTCATCAGATTCGCGTGCATTTCTCCTCGATTGGGCATCCCCTGTGCGGTGACCCCATGTATGGTGCCAATCCGGTGCTGTCTGAGGCCTTGGGACTTGACCGGCAGTGGCTGCACGCCATGAAGCTCGAATTCCGTCATCCTCGCACCCGCGTCTGGACCACGGTCCGGTCCCAGTACCCGGCCGACTTGGCTGCCGCCCTCGATGCCATGCGTGCCCGACATATCGAACCCGCTGAACCTGCCGAATATGCCGAAGTTCTGGTGGACTAATTCCGCAACGTGTGCATCATGCGTTTTAATATTTAGATTCAGTTCCAGCCTCGCCGGATTCATCCCAGAATAACGAGAAATCGGTCATGATGGCTCTCCGTCATGACCATACCCCAAGTGACTGCGGATGCTGAGTACCGTTCAGGCCAATGGTCGGTAACCGTACGTGAATTACCGGTATTTCCGCTCAACGTGTCTCGGTACTCCAGCGTGAAGTGAACAGAAATGAGCCAAAGCAGTAA
>JABLTK010003756.1_pt1 | contig 12766 bp, 13 predicted proteins | sample 7160131 | NCBI WGS metagenome assembly JABLTK01 (sample SAMN14651221, study PRJNA627086) | human gut metagenome | isolation source: feces | host: Homo sapiens
ACTGTTCAAAATTAATTTTATAAATATGAATAATTCACGAATAAGTTCGTACCCACAGATGCCAAGGCCATGTTCGTACAATAGAAAAGCGAGTCCGTAGTCTCGTAATCTATCGGTCTTATCCATTTACCATTAAGTATACGCCAAAGAATCTCGGCAGGATTAAGTTCCGGAGAATAAGGTGGAAGATAGAAGAGGTACAATCCTCTTTTCTCCCAAATTTTCCTCAGTTCTTTCACTTTCCGATTTCTATGAACAGAAGCATTGTCCAAGACAATTACAGTCTTCTTCGTGACATTGAAAGAGAATCTATCAAGATAGTCCACAATCTTGTCTGCGTTGATGGACTCTTTTGTGGTAAAGCCTTTATATTGGTTCCTTTTGGTAATCATGCCAAAGATATTAAGCCTGGCAGCTTTCTCGGATGGGATGTAAACATCCTCATTCTTGAATTGCCAGCCATATGGAACATATCCGTTTGTACAGCCATGGCTATCGTCGGCATAATATAGCACAAGTTCTCCTTTGGAATCAAGTTCTTCAAGTTCTTGCAACTTCTCTTTCTTGTATGCGTAGAGCTGCGGTGAGGGTTTGCCCCTTGGGCGTTTTCTTATACGCTTATATCTTGCACCAATGTTTCTAAAAAACGTTTGAAGGTAATGTCACTGGCTTCTTTACCAGTCGCATTCTGCCATGCCTCACGTGCTTTGGACACACTCTGACGGTCTTCCTCAATTGCCTTGCGGACTGCTTCTTCATCAGAACAATCCATAATAGGCTTTCGCCCCTGACCAGGACGTGTCTCCAAGCCTTTGATGCCATTTTCTTCATAACGTTTTACCCATGTGTAGACAGTAGGTACTGTTACCTCAAGCATTTCTGCTATTTGGGGAGCTGATTTACCATCTGACTTCAGCAATATGGATTTGCATCTGATACGAAAACTATGAGTAGGGCCATTATGATAGCCTTTCTCTAATTTGAGGCGATCAACCTCTGATAATTCAAGTACTTTTATTGGTTTCATAATTCTATTTTTTCTATAAAACGGAAAATGAACCATATTAGTACTGATATATATAAATAATTTAGATCATTTACTTATATTCATTGTTTTTGCACGTAATAATCTTATTAATATTATGTGCAAAGTCAGTGATTATATTCTGGGAATCAACAATATAGGCAAAACAAATATCCAGACAAATACCCAGAAACACAGTACATAGAAAACTGATGATAGCACAGCTAATGATCGAAAAAAAATAGAAGTATACTGAAAGTTAGGTTTAAAGTGAGGTTAAGAATGAGGCAATGTGAGGTTAAGAGTGAGGTAAAGAGAAATGATGTGATGGCACTCAAGGTGGCACCCAAGATGGCACTCAAAGTGGCACACAAGAATAAATTACTGACATCTAATACAATTTCAGTATCTTCCTAAAACAAGATTAGGGAGTTTACTCATCACGAGCAAACTCCCCATGGTGTATGAGAGAAGAATTTTAGTGCTTTTCTCAAAAGCTACGTTCAGTATATATTATGTATATATGTGTACATGTATTCACGTATTCATGAATACACTTTTTAGCCTATTTCAGCAAAACAACGGTTGTGAAGCGGTTTGCCTCATTCGCCGCATATTTGTCTATACCGCCTAAGTTATAGGCTTTGATCTGGCTCTTATCTACACCTCGCTTGATGAGAGCCTTGGCTATGAACTTGGCACGGCGCTTACCCAAATCCTGGTTGCCGGACTGAGTGCCAGTAGCACTATCGGCTGCACCGGATATTTTAATCTTCAGATTTTCCTGCTTGGCCATCTTCGCAATATCGTTGAGGTTTACGAGCTGTGACTTGTCAACTAATTTATCTGTGTTGAGCTTGAAGAAGAAATACACCGGAACACCAATGCTCACTTTCACGTGGTCAGAAGATGAAAGGGAATCTGAGCGATAATCAGCATTACCTGACATGTTGCTATCACTGCTGCCCATTGCACCCAGCTTGCTGTTGCCATTCATCGAGAGTCGGGCACGGAGGGAGTTGAGACCACTGTAGCTGTTTTTCGGATAGACGGTTTTGCCATCGTCATTTCCTGCAAGTCGCTTTTCCAGATGAGCGTTCCTATCCCTCATGTAGGCAATGTAATCCTGGAGGGCGAGATTCTGCTCGATGTAAGGAGTTGCATCCACTACTCGCTTCCACCCCGTCTTGCCTATCGTGAAGGACAGACCGGCTGATACGGAAATCATGTTGTCGCCGAACTTGGTTGAAGTTCCGATGCCATCGAAGTTCCTGGCGGTCAGCATCCCACTCACCTCTCCTACGAGATGAACACGGTCGCTGATGCGGTAACGGGCTTCCACACCATAGGTGAAAGCAAACGGATGGCTGCCACTTGAACCGCCCTGGCAGGTACAGCTGTTGATCCAGTCGGAATTATGAATCATGCCGACACCTACGAAGGGAATCACATCCCAAAGAGGAATTCCGCTCTCGTTCTGACGGATTCCGGACGTGATGTTGTACAGAAAGTCTGCATGGACAAACTGATACTTCATCGTTTGGGAATCTGCATTCTTGAAGCTGAGTCCCTGAAATCCTATTCGTCCACCGATTGTGGGCGTGAACCATTTGCCGACTCCTATCTGCAAGACTGGAGTGACACGGTCGAACACGTCACCGCAACCAATGGGCGTCCCAAGAAAAGCTGAAGCCCCGCCCTTTGCTTCTATAAACCAATTTTTACCCCAGTTGGCTGCTTCGCTTACATTCTTGAGATATGTAGGATTTACAGGCATGAGCATCTGCTCCTGACTGTACGATTTCTGGATATAAAGACTGTCAGAACTCTGTCTGGCAGTTTGTGCCGAAGCTGTCATTGCAGCCAGACACATCATTGTTATTGATAATATTTTCTTTCTCATGTTGTTGTCTTTGATGATTGATTACTTGCGTAAACAAATGAGCATGGTGTTACATCTTCTTTCTTCTTCTGACGGATGGAGCACACATCTTGCGTGCCATTGCCAGGCATCTTCTTGCCCACTCCCTATCGTCTTCGTCTGGTCGCTTGCCCCATCCTGAGTCTGGGCTGCCGCCTCCACCTCCATGCGTCTGTGCGATGGTCGTGGCATCATCCACGAAACCGCACACGAGGTTCAAGGCTACCTTGACAACATGGTTGCCGTCTTCAGCCAACTGACAGAGAAGCGTGCCGTCGAAGTCGAGTTTCACGCTGTCAGGTAGATTCGGGAAGCGAATGGCAAACTCATGTGCCATGGTGTCGAGCATCACTCCGTTGAGATGATAGCTCATGTTGTGCGCCCAGGAAAGTTCAGACTGGTTGGCTTTGTCTTCCAGTTCACTGGCCTGCTTCTCAATCTCTTCCTTGTCCTTGCGGAGGGTGTCAAGCAACTGGTTAGTCTCAGAAAGCTTCTTCTCCTTGTCTGCCAGTTTATCTTCCACCATTGCCTTCTGCTGTTCAAGGCTCTGAATCTTACGGGCGATGTCGGCACTGATGTTGTCGCTGTTGACTTGCAAGGCTCTCAGCGGTTTGAGTTCTGCTTCGAGGCGACTGATTTCAGCCTTCAGATTCTCAATCATAGAGGTGAATGATTTCTGCTTCTTCTGGGCAATGGAGAGTTCCACGTTCAGATCTTCGAGGGCTTTCCGGGTGTTCAGCATCTGGGCTTCGAGCGTCACGCATTCGTTGGCGAGCCATCGTCGATACTCTTCCGTTGAACGGTGACGTGCTCCTGTCTCTGCTATCAACACCCCTCTCGTGAGTCCCCATTTCTCATTGACCTTGGCCAGTTCGTCGTGCAGAGCAAGAAGATAGTTCTTGTAATCTATGCGGTTCTGACCATGGAAGATTTTCTTGAAGGCGAACTTCTTATCCTTGTCTATCGGCAGAAGCGCACAGTGGACGTGCGGATTCTTCTCATCGCAGTGGACGATGAAGGAGACGATGTTTTCCTCTCCATATTTATCTGCCACAAAGCGGTAGATGTCCTGTGCCCACTTTTCTATTTCTGGCATTCGCTGGATATGCTCGTTGCCACCTTTGCTTTCAAAATCCACCTCTTGATTGCCAAAGGCAAGCTCTCGCATGCGTTCCGTTGAACCGCCGAAGATGAAATTCACCACGGTTCGGAAACGTGGTTCTGCCAGTCCTTCGTTGGGGTCTTTTATGCCACGTGAGGCGAGATTTTCTGCCATGCGCCTGGTAAGCGGACGGCTCTTGTCTATCGGGGCGACAATGCCACCTGGACCAATCTCGAAATTTAGATGCTCACGGCTACGGTCGTAGTTGCCTTCACGCATGGCCTGGTTCCATCCCTTCTCCGTCCAGTCTCTCAACTCTTCGTTACCTACCGAAGCAAGACCTTTGGTAACCTTGATGTCCATGACCTGTTTTGATGATGTTCCCATATCGTTTTCTTTGCTAATGCCCTTACTCCAGGAGCCTTTTTCAGTCTTGGCAACACAAGGGAATCTGACCCAGCTTGCTGTTTATCTGGTCAGCCCTCCCGACTACTTCAGTAGGTCGGGGTATTAGGCTTCCCAAGACTGAAAAAAAGTGGCACGTGCAAGCACGCTGCCTCACGTTGCTTGAAATCATTCAGCGATGTGCTAACGGGCGTCCTGATCGCCATCAGCGTGCCTCGCATGGAATAAGGGGAATATGACTGTTGTTTTTAATCGTCGGAAGATTCCGCAGGTGCTACCTTTTCGGATAGCTCCCTGGCCTCAGTAAGAGGACGAGGGGGATTCACATAGTAGTTGGATGCGGAGCAGCAGATGTAGTGCTCGAAGATGCAGTCCAGAAGTACTATCTCCGCTTTCGAGTATCGGGTTGCCACTTCGTCCATATAACTCGGCTTGGTGTTGCCACTGATGGCTTTAGCCAGAATGCCAAGAGAATCTATCACCTTGTGCCAGTCCCAGACGTGGTCTTTTCCGAAGAGCAGGCTTACGGAATCGGAAAGTTCCTCAGGCAGTTCTTTCTCCTGATTGAGATAACGGAGAATGGAAACTGCCAGTGAATCAAACACCTGGGCCTGCTGGTTGAGTACACGCCTGGCAGGAATGCCGCCATATCCTTCCTGCTTGGCCATGTTCATCTTCAAGTCGTAATAACGGCTGTAGGAATCGGCTACTTCCCTGGCGGTGGCTCTGCCTTTGATGAAGCGGATGAACTGCATGGCGCAGAAATCGAGGATGTCGTCCGGACTCTCGATAAGAAGAGAGAGACGTTGCTCCAGGTTGACAGAGAAGATGAAGCTCTTGGAGTATGGCTCTACGGAAAGCTGACCAAGTTTGGTGAGTCCGGAGATAAACTGGCGAACCGTGGCACGCTGCCATTGCCACTGACGGGCAAGTTCGGAAATAGTGGCAACGAACTGACCGGGCAACAGCTGGAGGGCTCCATCGGTTCCCGGCGACTGATAGGCTTCTGAGGATGCTTTCGAAAGCAGGTCGCAGTAGGCTTCCAGCTTGCTGTAACGTTCCTCTGCTTTCGGCTTCAGAAACTCCAGCAACGAACGGTCAACACCTCTGCATCTGTCTGCTTCGGGTGTCTGTTGATTGGGGTGATGAGTCATTTGAGTCATTTTTGAATTTGGAATGTTGAGCAAGTGGATATGATTCTGTGCCAGTTGCAGGTGGCACCTAATAGTAATTTCTGATAATCAGCGCAAGCAGATCCTTCGGGTTGTTGATGGCCTCAGGATGGTTCTTCAGCTGAAGAACTCTTTCAGATGGATAGAAGACTGCTGCCACGCTGACGGTAAAGAGGAACAAAGACATGCTGTTCATATAAGGTAAGGCGTAGCAAACCATCGAGAGCAGCAAGGTGGCGAACCACAGTCTTTTTCTCTCATGCAAAAGATGGAAGGTGCTTTCTGCGATTCTTCTGTTCAGAAGCACCAGGGTCAGGAGTGTTGACACTACTACAGAGAGATTGGGAGCCGTGACATGGCAACACCAGTTGACGAAGATAAGCATCAGCACGACCAGGTAGGCATAGAGATTTCTTGCGCTCTGAAACATGGCCATCTTCCACATAAACCGCTTCATGAATCCATATTCTTTCTTGTAGAGACAGAAGAACGCTGTCAGCAAGAGTAAGGGAAAAGCGAACCGGATGAGGGTTAATATCTGTATCATAATTTTCTTTTTTTCTTGTTATTACCTTTGTCGAGTGATTCAAGTCGCTCGGCAATTCTGTTGTTTAACTGGATGTTGTAACTGGGCGACATCTGGTCTATGGTAGGGTCTTTCGCCAGTTCTTCATCAGCTTCGATGAGAAGACGGAGATAGAGATCCACATTTGAATTGTGGTCTGACTTCTCTGTAGGCATGGCTGCAGTCGATTTGCCATGAGGCTCTATCGGCTGCATCGTATCAGGGTCGATGTCATCAGGCAGTTGGTAAGCCGTCTGAATGCTTCGCATCACGAAGATGCAGAAGACTATCATCAGTCCGACAATCGCCTTGGCCATGATGTTTAAATCAAAGAGCATCAGAACAAGCACCATTACCAGGATGGCTATTATATAGAATGTATATACTTTTCGTTTAGTACTCATAATCGCTTAATTCAAGTTTGATGATTCCGAAGGATGCTTTCTCTATAATGTATTCGACATCACGCTGGGTGAGAGTGCCCTTCTCTACTCTACCCTTGGCACTCGGATCTTTTCTACAAAGAGCTGCCAGACCCTGATTCAAGTCGTATTCATTGATTTTCCAGGTTCGCTTCTTTCTGAAAGAGTAATGATCCCTGTAACTCTGGAGCGAGAGTCCCTTGTAAAACAGGGGCTTCAACACCCCATCCTGCAGGATTCTCATCTCTACCAGCAGTTCCGTATCTTTAACTATTATCCATGTTCTGTATCTTTGTATGATGTCTGCAATCAGGTAATACGTCTTCTTGTTCATCTAGAGACCGCAGTTGAAATCATTCATGATCTGTACGTGTTCTCGCTTAGCCCGGAACGTGCCGCGACGCTCGTGCAGACGGAGGTCTTCAAAAAGATCTGCCGACATGAGTTCGATGGAGTTGTAAATCGTCACATTCAACTCGTGGATGAGTCCATCGGCGGAAGTCTTGCAGTTGATCTTGAACATCCGTTCGGTGACCGGATAGCAGTAGGCGCAGCATTCATGTCCGAACACCGTATGGACTGATGGCTCCAGATGGTAGAGAATGGCAAGGTCGGCATTCATTTCGAACATATCAATCACCTTGTCTATAGGTTGTGGGATATGCACTTCGTATGGAAGAATGGCATAATCTTCGTATGCCTTTATCTCGCCAATCCAATAATTGTCAATCAGCTCTGGCAACAGCATGGGGCCGGATGCCTTGAATTTGTAGATAGCTTCCTGTAACATGATAATGAAAGATTAGAGGGTTGATATGTAAAGACGCATCAGCTGGACTGGAATCTTGTTGGACACTTCCTTGTTGACAAGGTGCTTGCCTTCAAGCCTCGTGATGATGGCAGGATAATCCTTGGCGATGTCCGTCATCAGCTGAACCTGTTCCGGGGTGAGCATGGCAATGGCCAGCGCATCCATCGAGAGATAAGGCTGCAATATCATCCAGAGATAGGCATTGGATTGGATAGCATCTCTGATTCTTCCTCGCTTCAAAGCGTCACGACAAACCTGGGCGTTGAGAATCAGACGGCGGTCTGTTCGCATCGACATGAGGACGAGGGCCTCAGAAGCAGGCAACTTATTCCTGGAAGCAGACTTGTAGATGGCAGAACAGATGTCTGCCGTTTGATTGGTGATTTCCGTCATTCCGATGGATGAGCATTCGTCGATATGGGCGAGGAACGTGCGGAAATGGCGGTCTTCCTCATGCAGGAACGCCATGAGTTCCTTTCTTGACTTGATGCCATGCGACTTAGTGCTCAGCAGGAACTTGGAATAGTTGGCCAAGGCTCTGTGAACTTCCAGGTCATAGGCAGCCGATTTGTCCAAGGTGTCGAAGAACTTGATGGCATTTTCCTTCAGAGAGCCGAGTTCCTTGTTATCCTTATATAAAGAGGTGTGGAGCTTCACATAAGCCACATCACTCAAAGTACAGTTGCCTGTCATCGCCAGCAGTTCTGTGCGGATGGAGTCTGAAATCAGATCATACTTCATGGAAAGCCCACTGTGCGCATTGAACGAAGGATCCTTCCTGATGTAGTTCAAGACGGTGTCTCCATACTCGTGCCACTGGTTGATGAAGCCTGCAAGGTGCTCTGCATCAGAGTCAGAATGCCCTTTCATCGTCTGAAAGAAAGCCTGGTATTGTTTCAAGGCATCTTCAGAAGACTTGAAATCATATTGACGACTTCCACTGCATGAGGTGATCATGAGTAAGGCACATAAAAAAAGCAAGTGAAAGAATAAACTCTGCTGAGTTGTTTTTCTTTCACTTGCTTTACTTTCTTTCATTTGGTTTTTGAGACCTGTTGCTGAAGAGTTACCGAGGCAACCGACAAAACTGTTCAACAGTACTGTATTCCTATTATCCATTGGCATGTAATTGAAAATTTTGCGTGCAAAGATACAGATAAAATTCCACATTAACGACACTACAATCAGACTTTATGTTATTTTATGTTTCATACTCTTTGCAGTATGATTCTTGCAGGAGTGCTCCTAATTTATAAATTAGGTTAAATCAAGTCTGCTGACCCAACAAAACCAAATAGTATGAATCCATTTCTGAATATAATTTGTATCTTTGCAGAAGAATCGTGCCTGAACAGGTGTTATCCTGCCGTAAAAAGGCGCATAACTATCAAGTTATCAGTCAATAAAACATTTTGATATGGCAAAAGTAGGCTACATCATGGCTACATCCCAGTATGACAAACTGGAAGAAGACCGCAAATGGATGAATGAGTTCGGTTGTGTAAGAATCATCGAAGAAAGTGATGATAACGAACGCCACAGACCGCTGTGGAAACAACTGATGGCAGCATTGCAAAGAGGCGATGAACTGGTGATTCCGAAATTTTCCAACGCTTTGCGTGGCAGTCGTGAACTGGCAATATTCCTGGAATTCTGCCGGGTCAAGGTCATTCGCATCATCAGCATCCACGACCGGATTGACTCCAGCAACATCCTGTTTCCGGAAACCAAGCCATCTGACGTATTGGTAATGATGGGTTCCCTACCCGACGAAGTCCTTGCACTCAGGAAATCAGCAGAGCATGTAATCAAGCTGCAGGAGAAGATGATGGTGTCCCTGCCTCCTGTTTCTGCCAGCAAGATGCAGAAGCTCGACAGAGAGAAGACTGTGGTGAACCTCTATGTTGCAGGACATCCGATAGATGAAATCTGGAGAGCCAGCGGATTCAGAAGCCGAAGCTCCGTTTTCCGCATTCTCAATAAGCACGGAATCAAACTGAATAGAGGCAATCACTCCGGACCTATCAAGAAAAGAGACACAAAGTAAACAAACATTGAAGAATAGAGCATGAAGAAGATACTTTTCCTACACGGATTCTTCGCCACGGGCAGCTGTCCGATGGCGAGAGCCTTGAAAGAGGCGTTTGAGGGGACGGCGGTGGTGCTCACTCCCGACCTCCCATTGCACCCAAAGGAGGCACTGAAGGAGATTCGCTCCATCATCGACCGGGAGCAGCCCGACTTGCTTCTGGGCAACAGCTGCGGATCTTTCCTCGCCCAGATGCTGGCTCCGGTGGTGGGCATTCCTGCCCTGCTCGGCAATCCGTATTTCATGATGACTGAGTTTCTGAAGGAACGCATCGGCGAGCATGAATACAAGGCACCGAGAAGGGACGGTAATCAGCAGCTGGTGATTGACGAGGCGCTGATTGAGGAGTTTGCGGAACTGGAAGCCGTGCAGTTTGACCATTGCAACCCCTATTATAAGGATCGTGTGTGGGGACTTTTTGGTGAGCAGGACACCCTGGCTCACTTCTCCCCTCTCTTCCTGCAGCATTACAATCAAGCCTTCCATTTCCCTGGCGGTCATACGCCTACTGAGCAGGAGGTGAAGACCTGGTACGCTCCCCTTGCCCAGAAAATGATGATGGAGTTTTCAGCAAAGGAAGAAAGATATTTCCAGCACTTCAAGGGCGGCAAATACAAGTTCATCCATTCTGCCTTCGACTCCGAGACTCAGGAGCGCATGGTGGTTTATCAGGCTCTCTATGGAGACCAAGCCTATTGGGTTCGCCCAGAAAACATGTTCTTCGGGAAAGTTACGAGGGACGGAAGAACTTTTAATCGTTTCACAGAGATAGACATAAAATAAATGATAAAGATACGTTGCGTAGTAGAACACATTACCTACCAAAATCAAGAGAATGGATATTCCGTGATGAGGGTTAAGGTCAAGGATTATTCAGACCTTGTTACCTTGGTGGGCAACCTGCTGGATGTACCAGTGGGTGCTGTACTATTGTGTAATGGTGACTGGAAAGTCGATAAGCGATACGGACGTCAATTCGTATGCGAGACGTGGGAAGAAGTGATGCCTGCAACGGTATATGGCATCGAGAAATATTTGGGAAGCGGACTGGTGAAAGGCATTGGTCCGAAGTATGCTCATCTGATAGTTGAGAGGTTCGGTACTGATACCATCGAGGTAATCGAAGATGACATCGAACGACTATATGAAGTGGCTGGCATCGGTAAGAAGCGTGTTGAGAAAATACGAGACAGTTGGGAGAAACAGAAGGACATCAAGAATGTAATGATCTTCCTGCAACAATACGGAGTAAGTACTGCTTATGCCGCCAAAATATATCGCCAGTACGGCAAGGAAAGCATCGACAACGTGAAAGAGAATCCTTATCGCCTTGCAGATGATATTTGGGGCATCGGATTTAAAACCGCTGATGGTATTGCCTCTAATATGGGTTACGAGAAAAACGATTTGAGACGTTGCAAAAGTGGTATAGGTTATACATTGAATGAACTTTCCAACGAAGGACATGTATATGCTATAGAAGAGCAGCTTGTAGAAGCAGCCAAGAAACTGCTTGAAGCAGACGAAGAACCCATCAGACAAGCCGTTTCAGAGATGATTGCTTCGGAAGATCTCATCCGTGAGAATGAAGCTATATATCTGCCTCCATTCTATCATTCTGAACGTGGAACGGCAAAGAAACTCTTGACCTTAATAAATAGTCAAGGAGCAAATAACCTCGGATTAAAGGCTGATATTAAAGCCATTGAAAAGGTCTCGGGTATAGAATATGACGAGGTTCAGATTGCTGCCATCCAACAAGCGGTTCGCTCGAAAGTAATGGTACTGACTGGTGGTCCAGGTACAGGTAAGACCACAACTACGCAAGGTATCATTGCTGCGTATAAAACGGCAGAAATGAGGATTTTGCTTACAGCACCTACTGGCCGTGCGTCCAAGCGAATGAGCGAAGCTACCAATATGGAAGCCAAGACCATTCATAGACTATTGGAGTTTAATCCACAAGATGGTTACAAACGAAATGAGGAGAACCCACTGGAAGGTGATGCGCTGATTGTGGATGAGTGTTCCATGATTGACATCATATTGATGTATAATCTAATGAAGGCTATTCCCGAACACATGCGCTTAGTACTTGTGGGTGATATTGACCAGTTGCCAAGTGTTGGAGCTGGCAATGTTTTGCGCGACATTATTGACTCCGAGAAGATTCCCGTAGTTCGACTAACCCGCATCTTCCGGCAAGCTCAATCCAGCAGAATCGTCATGAGTGCCCATGCCATCAACCAAGGACATTATCCAGATACGAGCAACGGCAAGCACACCGACTTCTTCTTCATCAAAAATGAAGACCCGGAACAAGTGGCTGAAGAAATAGTAAAACTTGTGCAGTATCGCTTGCCAAAGGCTTACAATCAGCCTTTAAGCAACATCCAGGTACTTACGCCGATGCAAAGAAGTGTGGTAGGTGCAGCCAACCTGAACATGATGCTACAGCAAGCACTCAATACAACTACATTGGGCATAAGCCGTGGGGGTACAACCTATAAGTTGGGCGACCGTGTGATGCAAATACGTAACAATTACGATAAGAATGTGTACAATGGTGACATCGGAACTGTAGAAAAAGTCAATATAGAAGACCGCACACTATGTGTCAACTTCGACAACAATCTGGTGGAATATGAAGCAACGGAGCTTGATGAACTAACATTGGCCTATGCTTCTACCATTCATAAATCGCAAGGTTCGGAATATCCGATCGTGGTAATCCCAGTTTTGATGACTCATTTTGTGATGCTTCAGCGCAACCTCATCTATACAGGCATTACGAGAGCTAAAAAAATCTGTGTGCTTATCGGCCAGCCCAAAGCTCTCGCTTATGCAATACGTAATCTGACGGTAATCAACAGAAACACCAAATTGAAAGAGCGACTACGTGGAGAGATAGAAGCGAACAATGATTCTGGTCTCCACATCAGCAGTAGATACATACTTCCTGAGGAACAGCCAATGATGGCTGCGGAACCAGAGCCAAATCAAGACATTAGAAGTAATATCAAATGATCATATATATATAGCAAGACTCTGACAAACTGCAGAGAACCTGCAAATGATTCAACAAGCACATTTAAAATAATAACAATATAAAGTACGAAGCATATGAAAAGTTTTGCACCAAAGCCGTGGTTTGCACCACAGCCAGTGCTGATTATCGGCACATATAATAAGGAAGGAGTTGCCAACGCTATGAACGCTGCGTGTTCAGGACAGTGGGACATGATGGAGATAATG
>JABLTK010036910.1_pt1 | contig 12764 bp, 15 predicted proteins | sample 7160131 | NCBI WGS metagenome assembly JABLTK01 (sample SAMN14651221, study PRJNA627086) | human gut metagenome | isolation source: feces | host: Homo sapiens
ACCCAAGGAGTCACCCTCCACTTCCTGAGACATTCTCTTGTCCATGAACACACGGCTACACATCAGTCTCTCTTTAACATTCTTTACAGTTTGTTCTCATCATCAATGTCAATCGGCTTCTGAGAACTAAGAGCAGGATAGCAAATGTTAAGCTACAATGAAATCAGACAACTGAAAGCCAATCAACCAAACAACATCACCACTCTCGCATTCAGAAATCATAACACACCTTCATTATCAAATGAACAGCAACTGAACCACAGAATTGGACTTGCAAAGAAGAAGGATGACACAATTTGCTTGTTTTTCGGGAATCCTGGGGGACAATTTATGATATTGAAATGATTAGATGAAAATAGATAGAGTACCCCAGAATTCTTATTCTATCTCTCTATCTTTATTGAACTGTGCGATAATTCGGTATTGGATTCCTGAAAACAGGAAATAGAAGGACTATTAGCTTTTGTATGTTAAATGTTCTAACAATGGAGGGGTGAGCGTGAGAATGTCGATATTCTTATTTGGAGTCAACAATTTATAGAATAACATACTATGGGCTAAAAGGGGTAAAAAATGTAGAAACAACTGGCCGCGGTTTTAATTCATTCCTGGCGGAGTGATGAAGGGAAATAGGATAATTGTGTTATACGATATCCAACTTGGGTTCGTCTATCATTGTATTTCCATAACGGTAACATGGCTCCACTTACTCAATACCATTGGATTCCCATTGCTTGTAGTGTTGTCTCTTTCTTTTCAGCATTTGGAATAGGTAATGTGGTCTCTTTCTTTGCTTATTTCTAGGAGCAAACGATGTTGCTAATGCCTTTGCTACGTCGGTAGGCTCCAAAGCACTTACAATGACACAAGCAATTGTGATAGCTTCGATTATGGAGTTTTCTGGATCTTATTTGCTTGGAGGCAATGTTGCCTCAACAATCATGAAGGGTATTACAGAACCTTCTCTTTTTATTGATACTCCTGTTGGTTTTATATCATTTTGTGAGTATAGGTAGAGTTAATGTATGGCATGCTGTGCGTCTTGTTTGGTGTTGCTGTGTGGCTTATTTTAGCAACTTTGTATGGTCTTCCAGTTTCAACCACCCATTCATGTATTGGTGGAATCATTGGAATGGCCATTGTTTCAAAAGGTTGGAATGCTGTCAATTGGAAGAAAGTTGGACTTGTGGCTTCTTCCTGGATCGCTGCTCCCGTTATTTCGTCTCTCTTGTCTACTGCTATCTTTGTTGTCCTCCGTAAGGGAATTCTTCGTTCTAGCAACAGTCTCCACCGTGCCCTACGTGCGTATTCACCTATTGTGGGCTTTACAATTGCATTCAATCTCTTCCTTATTCTCTATAAGAGTGAGTCCTTGAATATTAATCTTCCCATTCCCTATATCATTCTTATATGTTTGGGTGTGGGTATTGTTGTCGCTTTGGTCCTCAGATTCACGGCTTTACCGTGTATTCGCAAACGTGTCCTTGCAGAGACAACAGATGCTCTTTTACCATCTGCAACCAATGATCTCCTTGATATATCCCAAGATAAAGGATGGACAACAATGACAGAGAAATCAGGTGATCTTGTAGTAGTGAAATCAGTACCTACTACCATGATTCCTATTATTGATACAACAAATGAGTCAATGACATTAGAGACAGAATTAGAGAATAAAGATAGTTCTGTGGCTCAGATGCATCAGAATGCCGAAGTATTTGATAGTCGGACAGAGAAACTATTTACTTATCTTCAAATTATTACAGCTGTTTTCAATTCGTTTGCTCATGGAGCTAATGATGTGGCCAATAGTGTAGGTCCTCTTGCTGCTTGTATTACCATCTATCAAACTGGAGATGTTATGCATGATGCTGCTGTTCCTACCTGGGTTCTTCTCCTCGGAGGATTTGGTATCATTCTTGGATTGACATGTCTGGGATATAAGGTGATGGCCTCGATGGGTGTGAACATGGTTAAAGTCACTCCTTCACGTGGGTTCACTATCGAAATTGGCGCTTCTATTGTTGTGTTGTTTGGATCGGCTATTGGAATGCCTTTATCTACAACGCATTGTAAGGTTGGGTCAACAGTTGGAGTTGGACTAGTAGAAGGTAAAAATGGAGTAAACTGGAAGCTAGTGTACAATGTGTTTGCTGGATGGATATTTACCATTATCATTTGTGCTGTTGCTACAGGACTTTTATTCTTCGTTTCCATGTTATTTATTGAGTTTTGAGGAGACTGTTTGTTGTAGAATCAATCCTATCTTTGTCATAATTGATAAAGATAAGAGGAGAGCAGTAGCGTTGGGATGTACTCATTTTTGGAGAAGTTGAATCCCGTTGTGAAGGCGTTGGTGATGTGACTTGGTTCTCACAGTTCAGACTTGGACGTGTCACAAATAATGAACACTACAAATACATTGATGTGATGCTATGTAAATTGCGAAATCCTTGGGCAGGTTTTTTCACAGCTGGGTGGTATGAAACACTGATGAAATCTAATGGATGGTAGGGGAGACATCAGTCTTGTGGATAAACTGAACTCTGAACTGCATCGATTGAAAGAAGAGACGCATTTGAAGATAATGCCTCCTCCAATTGATGTTCGATTGTTGGTCCCTTTTAAACTCTAGCTTCATCTCTCAGCACCAGAGATTTTGGAGGATGATCAAGTCCTTATTCAGGATGGTCAATACAAAACAGTATCACATTTCTCAGAGTTTCTACCAATGGAGAGTGAACAAGGATACATTCGAGTGGTGAAACCTCTCACTTGGGCTAGCAGTGAACCTACTAGAACGCCAATGGTCCTTTTACTACCTGGAACTGGTGAGAAACGATATGGTCGCCGATATGATGGAGTTTCACTTCCTCTAGCCCGAATGGGCGTTGGGTCGATTGTAGTATGTTGCTCTTAGAATTAACTATAGATCATGGAGGGCCCTTTTTATGGTCAACGGAAACCAAAACGACAGCATGGTTGTAAGTTACTCCATGTCTCGGATTTGCCCTTGCTGGGCGAAGCAACTATTGAAGAAGCCCGTTCTCTTCTCTACTATTTCTGGAAAGCTGGATATGGTCCCCTTGTAGTTGGTGGCATTAGCATGGGTGGTCTTCACGCTGCTATGGTGGCTGCACTTACTCCATTCCCTGTAGGAACTGCATCCTTAGTGGGACCTCCTTCGGCAGTTCCGGTCTTCACTTCGGTTGGAAATGAATTCAGTTCTCATGATTAGGGCTTGATGGCAAATTTAATTCCTTGGAAACGTCTTGACAAAGATGCCCATTACTACAATCTCGCAGATCGTCTGAAGAATCGGTATTTTGATGTTGATGTACGTGTCTAAGATGGGAATTAATAATTAGAAACGAAAGATGGACAAGGCCCATGAATTGATGGGACGGTTTTTGAGTGTTACTGATATAGAGAATTTTAATCCTCCTCTGGTTCCTGAGGCAGCTATCTTCGTATGAAATACAATGAGGGTGATATGTAGGCAACTGCAAAACGAGACCGATATGTTCCATTTGAGCTTGTTGAGCAGCGCATGAGGAATCTGAATCGGACTTGGAAGGGAAGCGAGATCCTCTGGTTAGAAGGTTCCCATGTTAGCAGCTATCTCTTTGAGCGAAGGGCCTTTGCATATATGGCAAAGCTATCTGCAGATCGAGTACAAGAGTACTTGGATAAGTATCCAGGTTCAAGTCAACCATTGAATGTAGTGTGAATTGGTGTTTTAGTACAATGATTACCATCTGGTTATCCTTTGTCTTTGTTACAAATCTGTGGGTTCCATAATTATCAATTTGTCCTGATCACTAAACATCTCTTGAACTAATAAACCAGAAATCACTTGAATTACGATGGCACCTAGTACAAAACCTGCGAATGCTGTCAGACAAGCAGAGGGTTGGTTATGAAGAAGAATAAGATCATGTGTAGAATACTTGAAGATCGGTGATAAAGTGGCTGCAATTCAGTGTCTTTATGATTCTCTCGAGCCTGGAAAGAATAAGATTTGGGCTTCGTCGATCGAAGAGGCTGCTATGATGCTTCTCGACATCTGTATTGATATTCTTGAATCCGATTCGGCAAAGGAGGCTCTCAGTCAATATAGAAATATCTGTCAGCTTCTGGTGAGTGTTCCATGGTTCGTCTTAGTTGTAGTCTCCTGACTCGATGAAGAAGGTAGTTAATTACTTCCTTGATGCCTGCAAAAATAAGATTACGAATACAGCCGAGAAATATGGTATTACAGACTTTTCAAGTCTCGACCTGGAGGAGGAAGTGGACGCTACCTCTGTTATTCTGGGTGTATCATACGAGGAAAGTGATCCAAGACGTGTTCAGCGTGAGGTCATATATCCTCTCATCAAGTATTACTGGGATAACCTTCGGAATGTTCTAGATTTATTGAAGTTCAACAATACTATGGAAGAGTTATATCATGATGTCTGTAAGAGAGCTTTTGATTTCTGTTTGGATTATTCTCGTACGAATGAGTTCCGCAGTCTTCGTTATCTGCTCTGTAAGCATCTTGTTAGCATTATGAGTCCATCACAAGATCTGACTGGCATGCGATTCCGAATCACCTGGTCGGATAAGACAGCAAAGTTGCAAAGAGAGACTCGTTTGAAGCAGCTCGATGTTGCTTGCGAACTGAATTTATGGACAGAAGCTTTCAATATTCTGAATGATCTCCGTGTGATCATGTCGAGGAAGAGTTGGCCAGCTGAAGATGTCATTTCGTATTATGAGAACGTATCGAGAATCTTCTGGGAGCTGAAACATTACTTCTATCATGCATATGCTCAGATTCGTCTGCTGGCTGCACGCAAGCGTCAAGATGGTGTTTCAGAAGAGGATTTGCGTGCTAATTATGCTCAAGTCTGTCTTGCTGTACTCTGTATCCCATTCTATTCTGTGGTAGGAGATGATTGATGAGTTGAATGTAAGGCTGATGATGAGAGTCATCCTGCTTTCAAGATTGAGAGAGAGAAAGATCAGTCAATTACTCGTGTGTTAGGTATTTCCTCTCGTGTTACTGTAAAAACCATTCTCTGGTTCTCATCTCTAGAGAGAATCTCTTCATAGTGAACTTCGTTCATTGGAGGTGTTGAGTAATGTCCCTCCTGAGCTGGCTGAATTATACACAGTTCTGGAATCAGAGTTCCACCCTCTTGACATGGTGTCTCGTGTACAGAATTCTCTGAGGTACGTGTTGTTATACTTCTTTCATTTAGATTCATTGAGAATACTCAGGAATATGCCAAGTATGTTCCTCAGCTTCGTCGCATGCTACTTCTACGTTTCTTGAAGCAATTGGAGAGTGTATATTCTGTTATGAAACTAGAGAACTATACTCGTCTGCTTTCAGATCTGCATTTTGATCGTTATGAAGCTGAACGTCTGGTGGTAGAAGCGGGTACTTCAAATCATCTTCATATTCGATTTGATTATGTGAATCAGTGTGTGTATTTCAAACATGGCGTATCTGATCAAGATGTCTTCAGTCATTATCTCCTCACACTGACTCGCAAGTATGTGTTTGACTTGTGTATCATTCGTTAGTTTGGTTTCTACTATGGCTGCTGTGGATCCAACGAATACGCAGTTGGAGGAACAGGATGAGGAAATGTTTGATCGAATGGATAGAGCTCGTCAATGCAAGGATGCTATTCATGAGGCCATGTTAAAACGATTTGAATTAATTGAGAAGCATAAACATGAATCTGAAGAGAAAGAGAAAATGAAGAACATGTCTGAGGCGGAGCGAATAAAAAGGGAATCAGAGGAACGAGAGAGAAGGGAGGCAGAACGTCTACGTGAAGAGGAAATGCGTCGTAAGAAGGAGGAATTGGAACGTGATCGCAAGCGGGAGGAAGAGGCATCTCGTCAGCGTATGATTGCTCAATTGCGTACGTTGATGGGTCGTCAGCTGGATATGAGTGTGGTTGGTTCGATGGATGTCGATGAGCTAACCTCGTATCTTGGAATCATGACAGAGAAGGCTGAGCGTGAGCGTAAGCAGCGTGTCCAGAAGGAGTCTGAGAAGCAACTTTATCTGGCTCGGGCTCTGCGAGAGGCTGTGCTGTCACCGACAGAAGCATTCTTCACATCGAAGCATGATGAGTGTGTGGCTTACTGGAGCAAGACCTTTGACACCATGTATGAACAGAAGAAGCAACAGCAGGAGCGGATCAGTGCTGTGCGTCCGATTGCTGACCGTGTGGCTTCCTTCTTGCCAACCTTCGCTACCACGGTGAGTTCACGTCGTATTGAGACTCTCAAGGCAGAAGTGGAGAAGCGATTCCAGGCAGCAGAGAAGAAGCGTCTGGAAGAGGAAGCAAAAAAGCGTGCCGAGGAAGAGGCGCGTCGTAAGATCGAGGAGGAACGACGTAAAGCCGAAGAAGAACGACGTAAGGCGGAAGAGGAACGTCGCAAAGCCGAAGAGGAACGTCGTCTTCGTGAGCAGATGGAATTTGAGCGTGTGGAAGCGGCTCGTAAGGAGCGTGAAGAGCACGAGAAAAAACTACGTGAAGAGCGTTTAGCGAAGATGCATTTGGATAGTGACGATGATGAAGAGATGAAGAGACCTCGACGCCGTGCTCCTCGTGCTCCTCCTGCTTCTGCCCCAGCTCCTGCACCTACACCTGCTCCTATTCCCGTTCCTACTCCTACTCCTGCCCCCAGGAAACTGGTGGATGAAGAAGATGAATGGCAGGAAGTCACAATAAAGCGTAAGGGTCGTAAAGCTCCTAAGTAGGGTTATAAATGTTTGTTGTTCCAGTCCATTGTTGCCACTACTAGGACTATGGGAAACAAAACATCTGCAGAGACGAGAGAGTCATTTCTATCTACAAGTCGTTCTTCGTAAGCCATTTCATGAATAGGCAACTTAGCTCCCGTAATCAATCAAGATAGTGGAAATGGACCTCAAAGTAAACTTTACAATAAATTAATTAGAGTAGAATCAGAACTGATTGAAGAACTGTGTACTCCCAAGATTTCTACATCCAAAAGACTGATATATAAAACTCTTTCTCAGCGGAATGTATTTCAGCGACCCAGTGGAACAATCAGTGAACCAGATACTTTTGATGTATTGCGACGGTCTTAATACAGTTGGTATTGTAATGAATAGAGTGAGTGCTGTCTTATCACAGTATATAACAAAAGGTTTAGAACGATGGAACCTATCCACTGATGCAGATATTGATAAGAAGTATGTCTATTTGGACTGGAAAGTTTTTGTACAAAATCAGCAAAAATATCGACCGAACGATAAATCACTCCAATACAGTGAAAGTGAGTTTACCAAGCATAACCATCTGTATGAACTGAGAGTATTCTTCATTCATAGATTGAGTATCTCACTAGGAAATCGCCCTCGATCGGTACCTTCCCTTTGCTTTATCGTACGTTTGTTTGCTTATTCTCATATATAGCCAATGGAGCGAAGATATCTCATTCCTTCAACCAATGACATTTTCTCCTTCTTAACCAGTGTATTTGACAAAATAAAGATTCCTGCGGAATGTTCTCTTGTTACCCTTATCTATGTGGATCGATTGATCTCCATGCAACATATTTCGCTTCTTCCTTGTAATTGGCGACCAATTACGCTTTGTGCTTTGCTGTTAGCTTCGAAAGTGTGGCCTGACAATACTCCAACGAATGAAGAATTCTGTCATGTGTATCCTCAGTTTGATAAGGACGGATTTAATGATCTGGAATCAACGTTTGTTACCGACATTCAGTGGAATGTGTAAGTGATGTGAGATTTGATGGATGACTAGTTTGATCAATTCTTCGACTTATGCGAAATATTACTTTGCATTACGAGCGATTGGTGAGCAAGTCGATTTCCGCAGAAAATATAATGCATTGGTACATGTTCGACCTGAGAAATCGAAATCCATTGAAGTGAGGATTGAGAAGAGGTTTCATGATTAGCGTTCGTCAAAGAAAGCTAGTGAAGAGTTGTTATCTTGTAGCCTATAGTGTACTCTCTTCTGTTGATTGAAAGAAACAAGTATAGTGAGAAATGACAGCATCTCTTCCAGCTCCCACACCCACAAAATGGACAGGAACACCAAGAACCTTCTCTACATACTTGACATAGTTCTGAGCATTCTCAGGGAGGTCTTCAAACTTTCTTACACTACATATCATTCTCATCTCATTTCTCACCTTGAAATGTCCTCTTTCCAACCAGGCAATTCATCATACACCACTTCCACCTTCGCCAGATCCTCACTCTCGCAAGGAACTGACTTCAGCTCCTTTCCATTCAACAAATACTTACGACCAACCTTGATCGTATCCAAACCGGTCAACACATCCAACTTCGTCATACACAACGAATCAAACTGATCAACTCTGTGGGTATAAGCTACCTGCACCAGATCCAACCATCCACAACGACGAGGTCTGCCTGTCGTTGCACCATACTCATGTCCAACAGTACGCAGTTTCTCACCAATTTCGTTCTCCTGCTCTGTAGGGAAGGGTCCCTCTCCTACACGTGTTGTATATGCCTTCACAATGGCATAAATTGTACCGATTCTGTGAGGACTCACTCCCAAACCAGTCACAATTCCACCGATCGAAGCCGATGATGAAGTGACGTAGGGATAGGTTCCGAAGTCGATATCCAGCATAGGAGCATTGGCTCCCTCTACCAAGATCTTCTTTCCTTCATCCAGAGCAGTATTGATCTCATAGACAGAATCAATGATCATAGGAAGAAGTTCAGGAAGGAAGGAATGGATCTTCTCTAACTCTGATTCATAATCGTAATCCGTCAAATTGTAGCGAATACGATACTATACATCAGGTAATGGAGATTCTATATACGATGTTATAGATACGCATATACTTCTCCTTGAAGCTTTCCCAATCCCTCAAGGATCCCATACGAACTCCAAAACGTTCCATCTTACTAGCATAGGTTGGGCCAATTCCACGTTTGGTGGTGCCAATTGTTAGAGTCTCAGTACTCTTTTCATTCAAACCATCACAGATCTGGTGGAAGTTGAACACAATATGAGCTCGATCCGAGACAAAGAGCCTATTATGAATTAGAAAGAAGAGCAGCCTACCTATTTTCGATATTAACATGAATATCTTTGAGAGCCCGGATCTCCTCAAAGAGTGTAGTGATACTTACAACACATCCGTTGCCAATAATACACTTTGCCTGAGGTTGAACAACACCAATTGGCACCAAGTGGAAAGCGACCGCCCTTCCCTCGTAGATAATAGTATGTCCAGCATTCGCACCACCAGTAGCACGACAACAAAGATCGTATCTATCAGTGATCCTGGAAAGTAACAACCGTACCTGTTTCCAATGGTATCTACTAACTTTCCCTTTCCCTCATCGCCCCATTGAGATCCCAAAACAACATCAAGCTTATTTTCCATTATTAAAAATATCCAAACACCTTTATGAGAATCAGAAAGCGTGGTTGTTAGATAACCGCGGAATTCTGTCTCATAACCGCGGTTATGAGTTCTTTCTTTACGATCTTTCTCACAATCGAATCTCTCTCTGTGATTTTCTCTTTAAGGAGACTCTATAGAAAGGGGTCTGATAGAGTTCTTTCGAAACATTTTCTCTATTGTTCTCTCACTTCAGTATCTTCTGTTATTTCCAAAGCACTTAAATAAACGAATTGAAGGCTATTCTCGCATGATAACATACAACTTGGTGAAACCGCGGGGATTTATTCATAATACGAACGATAATAAGATCTAATCCTTGGGTTTGAGTAGTCTATATTATGGATAACAGAGATGGTGGAACAAAATCGACGTATATTACAGCAATAACGGGATGAATTGTAGAGCGAGCGAGACAAAGACTCCTGTGACTGGTGATACACTCAATCGATTCTTTATGGATATAGGTTCTGATCGGATGAATCATGAGCGTCTTATTTATATCTACACCAATCTACTTGGTTCTGCGGTAGATATTCTTGTATCTCTATATAATTGTTACTATTGTTATAGATGAAAGATCGCACTGTCTATAATGGAGTATTCTTTGCAGTTGGCACTCGGGAGGAGTGTATTGTTCTTCGTTATGCAACAATTCAGGTACATAGATGATGAGGAGTTGTAACGTTTTAGACAAGTTCCACTCCTGTAGATCAGCTGTCAAAGGATTTCACTTTGATAATTCCTCAGCAAGATATTGTTATGATAAGAGCAAAGAAGGTCCGGTTTTTAACTTATTCAAATAGTTCGTTTTTGGATGCCAATCGACTTCGCATGGGCTTAGGTGCATTTGACCCAACTCGTCCACTTCCTCGTAATTTGGCCTCTCTTCCTGTTTTTGGTGATATTTGAACTTCATTTCTAGCGTCAAACCTTATTACCGATTCCAGATAAAAAGACGGTTCCTTCTGGAGAGAACAATGCTGCACATTCAAAGTAGGTTTCATTTTTGTCTTTCAGGGGTAGAGGAGAGTCCCAACAAGACATCGCCATTCCTTCTCTTTCTGAAACGAAATCGAAGCATCCTGTGGTGGGCTATATTGCCCCTCTCCCTCCTATTCGTCCTGAGATGTTACGCAGTACAAACCGTCCGGCTCAAGGAGTTTCCAAACCTCGTCAGGTATGTATGAAGATGATGAATGAGGGGAAGTTAACACGTGAGCAACAGATGGCTGAATTTAAGAAGTTCAGTGAGGAATTCAACAAACGTTATGGTGGTAGGTAGCATGAAGGTGTATCAATCTAGTGACTTTGAAGCCACGTAAGATGGAAGAGACGCTGAAGGAGAAAACAGTTCCTTCCAAGGTGAATAAACCTTCTCCTCCAACCCAGACAGAACCTACTCAGCGTCAACGTCCACGAGAGATGAAGCAAGAGGAGCCTGTGAAAGAGAGATCATATCGCAAAGAGAATCAGTCGACTCGTCGTGAGAAACGTTCTTACATTCCTGAGACCACGGAGCCAGCTTCTCATTTTTCTGCTTCTCAACATATGCAATCTTCCAGTCCAGGTAATGAGTCGTATGGATATCGGCGCAATGATACCAAACAAAATAGTAATCCTTCCCGCGGGAAGACACATTCTCGAGACACCCCTGGAGAGCAAGTTTCTTACCAGCCTCCAACCCCTCAGCAATTCAGTGGTCAACCCACAACTCCAGGTTCCGTCCAAATGGGTCCCCAGCCGATGATGATGAATGGAATGCCAATTATGCCTCAAGGAAGCGATATGCAAATGACATGGGTTACAATGATGGCCCAAGATGGTAATGCTTTGCAGTCAATATGATTGATAGGATCGCTAGTCATGCAGCCAATGATCATTCAAAACAATCAGTTGTTCCCCGTAAATATTCCTATGCTCTATGGTATGAATCAAGGATTCAACGTAGGTTTTGTGTCCTTCTTTGATTCATTAGTATCCTTCTATTCAAGGGATGCCTGTTATGCAACAGCAGAATGTGATGTACTCTGATACAGGGATGGGATATATGATGCCAAATGTACAGAATAATTCTACAATGCAAGGATTACCTATGCAACAGATTCCAGGTGTTCAGACACCTCAGAATATCCCAAATCTTCCGATACAACAGTTATCCGGCATGCCTATGATGATGGGAATCCCTCAAATGCAAGGAATGTCTATTCAACAGGTCCCTGGTGTCACGATGATGTCTAGTTCTGCTACTCCTGGGATTCAACAAACTGTTCCTTCAGAGACATTGGATCAGCATGGTAGGTGTCAGTGATGATACTGTTAGTTAGCTGGACAACAACGTATACAGGCTTCATCTTCTACTCCTGCTGTACAACGTGCTACAGTACGCCGTACTCCTGGTCGCGATAATGAGGCCGAAGAGAGTTCAGTGATTGATATGTTGAAACATGGAGATGAGACTCCTGGAATGTATCAGTATTCTGAAGACACAGTACCTCAGGATCTGCGTGACTCGTATATGGGATATCAGTAAGGATATGAGAGGAAGGTGAGATGTAGGGGAATGGGACGTTCGAAACCATATCGACAACAGCGTGATCGTTCTGGAAATCCATCTACACAACAACATCGCAATTCCCGTGGGCCTCGTTATGGACAACGCGATAATAGTAACTATTCGGAAGGTGTTTCTGGGGATGTGAATATGTCAGGAAGACGACGAAATCCGAAGATGAATGATGATCGTGGATATCGTGGTGGAAACCATTCAGGTCGATATAACGGCCAACAGGGAGGACATTACGTTCGTTCTTATAAGGAGCGTGAGAGTTTTGGTATCTTGCATTCTGGTTGATTTATCCTCTAGATGGTGATGCTACTCGAAGAGATGGAAATCGGAATAGGCCAAGGGAAGACAGTGCTCAACAACCAGAAGTATGATATGTGTGAAATAGATCTTGGCTGTTTGTTTTCACATCGGATAGTAAATTATTGCATAATGTAATTATGAGCATGATTCTTCCAGTAGAAGAGAATCATCTTTACTATTTCATTGGTTGAACCAAAAGTGGTGCGCAACACCAACAGGTTTCGTCATGTAGGGGCTCAAATCCCTTTTATCCGATAGTACTTTTGTTAGAGAGGCAGTTGGCCGAAATGTCCTCTCAACAACGAGCCATAACAAGCATTCAACGATGCTATATCGTTCCTGTGCATTGCAATGTAGATAATATTGTACGTTATCACTTGATGATGATTATCTCTAATCTGTTGGTGTAGTTATATGCTGTGGAAGTGAGCGCTTGTAATGTGAC
>JABLTK010127094.1_pt1 | contig 12764 bp, 10 predicted proteins | sample 7160131 | NCBI WGS metagenome assembly JABLTK01 (sample SAMN14651221, study PRJNA627086) | human gut metagenome | isolation source: feces | host: Homo sapiens
GGAATTGAAAATCCGCCGGAAATATGATACCCTGATAGCAGAAGGGAGCGTGATGGGGAAGTGGAGCAGATACAGCAGGAGATCCGGCAGCTGACCCGGGAGCTGCTGCGCCATGCGCGGCTTTATTATAATGAGGATGCGCCGGAGATCCCGGATTATGAATACGACGCCATGCAGCGCCGCCTGCGGGAGCTGGAGGAGCAGTATCCGCAGTATGCTCTGCCGGATTCTCCCACCCGCCGGGTGGTGGGGACGGTGCTGGAGGGCTTTGCCCAGGTGCGGCACCCTTACCCCATGGAGAGCCTGCAGGATGTATTCTCCTTTGACGAAATTCTGGAGTTTCACCGCCGGGTGCAGGAGCAGTTTCCCGGCATGGAATATACCGTGGAGCTGAAGATCGACGGTCTTTCCGTCTGTCTGCAGTATGAAGAGGGCCGGTTCGTCCGGGGCGCCACCCGGGGCGACGGCCAGGTGGGGGAGGATGTGACGGAAAATCTCCGCACGGTCTTCGATATCCCCATGGAGCTGCAGGACAAGCGCCCGCTCTGGATCCGGGGCGAGGTGTTCATGCCGGTGAAGGTGTTCCAGCGGCTCAACGCCCAGCGGGAAGCGGCGGAGGAGACCCCCTTTGCCAACCCGCGCAACGCCGCCGCAGGCTCGCTGCGGCAGCTGGACAGCAGCGTCTGCGCCAGACGCAAGCTCTCCATCTATTGCTTTAATCTGCAAAACGCCCGGGAGGCGGGCTTTGCCACCCACGACGCTGCGCTGCGCTTTTTGAAGGAGCAGGGCTGCAAGGTCATCGAGCCCTATATCGTCACCGCCGACCCGGAGGAGATCTTTACCTTTATCCGCACCATGGGCGACCGGCGGGACGCGCTGCCCTGCGGCATCGACGGCATCGTCATCAAGGTCAACGATCTGGCCGCCCGGGAGACGCTGGGCTCCACGGCAAAATGTCCCCGCTGGGCCATCGCCTATAAGTTTCCCCCGGAGGAAAAGCCCGCGAAGCTGCGGGATATCGTGGTGCAGGTGGGGCGCACCGGCGTGCTGACGCCAAACGCCGTCTTCGACCCCGTCCGTCTGGCCGGGACCACCGTCAGCCGGGCCACCCTGCACAATCTGGATTTCATCCGCCAGCGGGATATCCGGGTGGGCGACACCATTCTGGTGCGCAAGGCAGGCGATATCATCCCGGAGGTGCTGGGCGTGGACCATTCCCTGCGGCCGGAGGGCGCGGCGGAGTTTGAGATGCCGTCCGTCTGCCCCGTGTGCGGCGCGCCGGTGGTGCAGGAGCCGGGAGAAGCGGCCTTCCGCTGTACCGGCGCGGAATGCCCGGCGCAGCTGCTGCGCAGCATCACCCACTTTGCAGGCCGGGACGCCATGGATATCGATGGGCTTGGTCCGGCGGTGGTGCAGCTGCTGGTGGAGCAGAAGCTGGCGGCGTCTCCGGCAGATCTATATACGCTGCGGCTGACGGATGTGGCGTCGCTGGACCGCATGGGCCGGCGCTCCGCAAAAAAGCTGCTGGAAGCCATTGAAAAGAGCAAGCAGCGTCCCCTTTCCCGGCTGCTCTATGCCTTCGGCATCCGGCAGGTGGGGCAGAAGGCCGCCCAGCTGCTGGCCCGGCAGTTTGGCTCCATGGACAGGCTGCAGGAGGCCACCCGGGAGGAGCTCTGTGCCATCCCGGATATCGGCGAGATCACGGCGGAAAGCCTTTGCCGCTGGCTGGAGAGCGCCCAGGGGCAGCACCTGATCGCCCGCCTGCGGGAGGCCGGCGTCAACATGACCCAGCCGGATGAGCAGCTGAGCCGCCGGCTGGAGGGGCGGACCTTTGTGATCACAGGGACGCTGGAAAAGCGCTCCCGGCAGGAGATGACCCAGTTCATCCAGCAGCACGGCGGCAAGGTCTCCGGCTCCGTCTCCAAGCGGACCGATTATCTGGTGGCGGGAGAGGACGCCGGCTCCAAGCTGCAGAAGGCTCGGGAGCTGGGCGTGCCCGTGCTGACGGAGGGCGAGCTGGAAGCCATGACGGAGGAGGAAGACGCATGACAGCACTGGAAAAGACGGCGGAAGCGCTGCAAAGCCGCGGCTTTGCCGTTTCCTGCTGCGATACGGCGGAGCAGGCCGCCCGGACCATCGCCGGGAGCCTTTCCGGGCAGACGGTGGGCTTCGGCGGCAGCGTGACGCTGGAGCAGCTGGGGCTTTATGACCTGCTGGCCCGGGACAACACCGTGTTCTGGCACTGGAAGACCCCCGGCCCCGAGACGCTGGCCCGGGCCGCCGGGGCGCAGGTCTATCTCACCTCGGCCAACGCCATTGCGGAGACGGGGGAGATTGTTAATATCGACGGCACCGGCAACCGGCTGGCCGCCATGCTCTATGGGCACGAACGGCTGGTGATCGCAGCAGGGGTCAATAAGCTGGCGCCTGATTTGGAACGCGCCGTTTTCCGGGCCAGAAACATCGCCGCGCCGAAAAACGCCCGCCGCCTGCACCGGGAGAAGCCCTGCGCCCTGACCGATCCTCCCCGCTGCCACGACTGCCGGTCGCCCCAGCGGATCTGCCGGGGGCTCAGCATTCTGATGGAGCCCATGGGCGGCGTGGGATGCACGCAGGTGGTGCTCATCGGGCAGACGCTGGGGTATTGAGCCGCGCAGCCGTCTGATTTGGAAAAAACAAGCTCCGGGATCTCAGATCCCGGAGCGATTTTATTCTGCTTCGGCAGGGGCAGAGAGCCGGATGGCGTCCTGCCGCCAGTCGTCTCCGACAGAAAAGCGCTGCCAGCCCGGCAGGGCCAGCTGATACAGATCGCAGGCCAGGGCCTCCAGTGCAAAGCATCGCTGGGCCTCCGGCGAGAGCCGCCGGATATGGGCGGGCTTGGTGAGCAGGGGAAGCGAGGCCCGCTTCCGCGCCAGCCGCAGCACCTCCTGCCCCCGCTCGTTCATGGCCAGCACCCGGATATAGGGCGCGGGGACGGCGGCATCCTCCGCCGTGATGCCCAGATAGGCGCAGAGCAGCATTCGCCGGATGCGGGAAAGGGCATAGCGCTTTGTTTTGGCCTGCAGGGCGATCTCCTCCAGCGTCCGCCCGGTATGGATGGCCTGATGCAGCCGGTGCTCCAGCCCCTCCGCCGCGTCGGGCAGCAGAGCCAGCTCCTCCGGCTCCAGGCGGATCAGCCGGGAAAGCATGGCGCATTCCAGCCGCTCCGGGGAGAGCAGCGCCGTCCCCTCCTCCAGCGCACGGGTCAGCGCCGCGATGGAGGATGCCGGCAGATAGGGGAGCGCCGCAGCTGCGTTTCCCTGCCGGAGCTGCTGCCGCAGCCAGGAGGCGGAAGCGTGCTCTGCCGCGGGCGCGCCGTCGTGGGCGGCCCCCTGCCGGGTCACAGGCACAAGCTCCAGCGCGAGCCCCTGCCGCAGGACGGCCTTGCAGTATTCCACCGCAAGGATATTGTTGGGCTTCTGCACCAGCGCCGCCCGCTCCTGCATCCGGGCAAAGAGCGCACGCTCCCGGGCGGCGGCGTAGGAAACGCCGGTCTTCAGCTGGGCCAGCGTGGCGGCCACGGTGTCGTGCTCCAGCAGGATGGCAGCCGTCTCCCGGAGCCAGCCCTCGTCTGCATCCTCCGCGCCGAAGCTCAGATGGGTCAAAACGCCCAGCCCGCTGAGGATGCGCACGCCGCCGCCGGCAAAGCCTTCTGCCGACTGCAGGGCATAGGGCGCGGGGTTTTCCACCACCAGATCCGCCCCCGCCTCCACGGCTGCCCGGGCCCGGAGATGCTTTGGCAGAAGCGCTCCCTCGCCCCGCTGGACAAAATCGCCGGACATACAGCAGACGACGGCGCAGTCTGCTCCCAGCCGCCGCCGGATCTCCTTCCAATGAAACACATGGCCGCTGTGCAGGGGATTATATTCCGAAACCACGCCGCAAATCCGCATAAATACCTCCGAAAGGGTTGTCAAACCGGAAAAAACCGTGTAAAATAATGTGGTGCCATCATTGTAGCATAAAACTTGAAAATAAAACATACAGGAGTGTGCAAAAAATGAATGTTTTAGTCATCAACGCGGGCAGCTCTTCCCTGAAATATCAGCTGCTGAATCCTCAGAGCGGCGAGCTGCTGGCCAAGGGCCTGTGCGAGCGCATCGGCATCGACGGCAAGTTCACCTATAAGCCCCAGCTGGCCGGCAAGGAAAAGCTGGACGCCGTGGATGTGGCCATGCCCACCCATTCCGAGGCCATCCAGGCTGTTTTGAATGCTCTGGTGGACGAGAAAAACGGCGTTATCGCTTCTATGAAGGAGATCGACGCGGTGGGCCATCGCGTGGTGCACGGCGGCGAAGCCTTCGCTTCCTCCGTGGTCATCACCGACGAAGTGCTCAAGGCCATCGAGGACTGCAATCCCCTGGCTCCGCTGCACAACCCCGCCAACCTGATCGGCATCCGCGCCTGCCAGCAGGTGCTGCCCGGCGTCCCCATGGTGGCCGTTTTCGATACCGCCTTCCATCAGACCATGCCCGCCAAGGCCTATATGTACGCCCTGCCCTATGAATATTATGAGCAGGACAAGGTCCGCCGCTATGGCTTCCACGGCACCTCCCACAAGTATGTGGCCGCCCGCGCCGCCGCCATGCTGGGCAAGAAGCCCGAGGAGCTGAAGCTGATCTCCTGCCATCTGGGCAACGGTTCCTCCGTCACCGCCGTGGACGGCGGCAAGAGCGTGGATACCTCCATGGGCTTCACGCCCCTGGCCGGTCTGCCCATGGGCACCCGCGCCGGCGATCTGGATGCCGGCATCCTGCAGTATCTCATGAACAAGCATGGCCTGAACATCGACCAGATGCTGAACATCCTCAACAAGAAGTCCGGCGTTCAGGGCGTTTCCGGCGTTTCCTCCGACTTCCGCGATCTGGAAGACGCCCACAAGCAGGGCAATGAGCGCGCCGGTCTGGCCGTGGATATGTTCAATTACGGCGTGAAGAAGCTCATCGGCGCTTATGCCGCCGCCATGGGAGGCGTGGACGCCATCATTTTTACCGCCGGCGTCGGTGAAAACTCCAAGTCCCAGCGGATGGATATCGCCTCCGGTCTGGAATTCATGGGCGTGAAGATGGACGCCGCCGCCAACGATGTCCGCGGCAAGGAAGCCGTCATTTCCGCCGCCGATTCCAAGGTCAAGGTCCTGCTCATCCCCACCAACGAAGAGCTGATGATCGCCATGGACACCATGAATCTGGTGAAATAAGAAAACAACATAAAAAGCACCGGCTGAGCGCAGGCTCAGCCGGTGTTTTCTTTTTTGATTTTTGATCCTGTCAGCGAAGGGGCGGGTAAACGCCCGCTGCATGGAGCTGTGCCAGCGCCTGCTGAACGCCCTCCTTATCCGCCCGGTTGGTGACGCCATACCATTTGGACGCCGTGTCCAGCACCTGCACGGAGAGCCGGCCGGAGCGCACCAGCCCGTCTACAAAGGCCGGCAGATAAAACTCCCGCTTCAGCGGGTCGCCGCCGGGCTGCGCCAGCCAGCGGGCAAAGTCCTCCTCCAGAACGGGGAAAAGATCGCTGTGCAGCGCCCAGACATTCATGGAGACGGGGGTGTCCTCCGCCAGCACCACAGGCTGCGCCTCATTCTGGCAGACGATGGCGCCGCTTTCCTCCCGGCGGATGGCGGTATGCTCGGTGACGGAGACCAGATAGCCGTCCCGCACCTGACAGACGCCCCGGGAGACCGTGCCGTTTTCGCTGAGGGTGTTGCCCAGCCGGAAGCCCACCATGGCGGCATGGCTGCCGTCGCAGTGCTGGGCGCAGAAGCGGCCCAGCTGCAGGAAGGTGTCCCGCCCCAGAAAATCATCTGCATTGATGGCGGCAAAGGGCCCCCGGATCTGCTTCCGGGCGGCAAAGACTGCGTGGCCGGTGCCCCAGGGCTTGACCCGGTCCCCGGGGATCTCCGCCCCGGCGGGGCAGTCGGAAAGCTCCTGAAAGGCATATTCCACCTCCACCTTGCCGGCAAAGCGGCTGCCGATCACCTGATGAAAGGTCTCGGCCAGCTCCCGCTTGATGACGAAGACCACCTTGCCGAAGCCGGCCAAAATGGCGTCGTACACCGAATAATCCATGATGATCTCCCCTTGGGGACCCAGCGGGTCGATCTGCTTCAGTCCGCCGTAGCGGCTGCCCATGCCGGCAGCCAAAACCAAAAGCGTGGGTCTCTGCATAAAAAACGCTCCTTTTTTGTGTGGGATCCCAGGTCAGAGGGATCGCTCCATGGGAAGATAGACGGAGGCCGGGCCGGGGCTGCGCTGGCCCGTGAGAGAAAAGCCGCAGCGCTGCCAGAAGGTCAGGCTCTGGGCGTTGCCCTCGTCCACGGCCAGCCGCGCCCTTGTAAAGCCCTGGGCCTTCAGCGCCACAAGGCACTGTTCGATGGCGCGCCGGCCGAAGCCCTGCCCCTGCAGGGCGCAGTCCACCATGAAAAAGCCGAAAAAGGCCGTCTGCGGCTGGGGATAGCCCAGGATCAGGTCCATCACCGCGCAAAGCCTGCCCTGCCGGAAAAAGCCGAAATAATATTTATCCTCCGGCCCCTTGCCCGGAGGAAGGGCGGAAAGATCCTCCCGGATCCCCTCTGCCGTGGGCAGCGGCGGATGGTAGCGGTAGTACTGAGGATTGCCGGAGAAAAGCGCCAGCAGCGCGGGAATGTCCTCCTGGCTCAGCCGCCGCAGCGTGCAGTCCCGGGAAAGCAGGGAAAGCTCCACAGGCTCACCTCCCAAAGCGAATGTTCTTTTGCAAGCATAGCATTTTTTGCCCGCTCCGTCAAGCAAAGCGAGCGGAAAAGCGCGGCCCCGGAAAAGGGGAATTTGTTAAAATTACCACAATTTTTTCGGGAAAATGCGGCGGCGGCCGCCGGTTTCTGCGCCGATCTCCGGGAAAAAACTGGAAAACTTCTTTGCTGTTCCAGTTTGGCTCCGCCGGGGGATACGGAAAAAGTACACACAAAAGTGCAGTCAATTTTGGAATGTGTAAACAAATGATGAACGGCGAAATAAACAAAAAAAACGAATCGCAATTAGAAAAAAGAACAGAATCGTGCATTAGAAACGGCAAAATGGGATTTTACGCTGGTAAATTTCGCTTTGCTGTGCTATAGTGGGAACAACCGAAAATCCTCGCCCCGGCGCTCCCAGCGCCGGGAAAGGGAAATCATGTCAGGAGACAAAGTAAGGAGAGAGTAACACATGAAGAAGCTGATCGCATTGCTTTTGGCTGCTATGATGCTGGTGGCCTGTCTGGCCGGCTGCGGCAACAATGGCAACAAAAACAACGAGGAAACCGGCGAGGGCCACAACGAAAAACAGATCGTTAAGCTCCTCTATGCCGACGAAATTTCCGACTGGAACCCTCTGCACCCCTCCTCCGGCACCACCTGGGCCAACTACATCGACAGCCTGGTGGAATATGACAACTACGGCATGTGCCAGCCCTGTCTGGCCGAAAGCTGGACCCGCGAATCCTTCGAATATGAAGAAGACGGCGAGACCCGCGAGGGCCAGCGCTGGGTCTTCAAGATCCGGGAAGGCGTCCAGTGGCTGAATTACGACGGTACCGAGTATGGCGCGGATGTCCGCGCGGAAGACTGGGTCACCTCCGCCAAGTGGATCCTGAATCCCTCCAACAACGCCCGCACCGCCGACCTGATCTTCGACTTCATCGGCGCGGAAGCCTATTTCAATCAGATGCAGCAGTTTGAAGACGGCGTGGCCGGCGTCACCGAGCCCGACTTCGACACCGTCGGCATCAAGGCCATCAGCGATTATGAGCTGGAGATCAAGCTCATCAAGGCCTGCCCCTACTTCCTGTCCCGTCTGACCTATAACTGGGGCTATCCCACCAACGCCAAGTATCTGGAAGAAATGGGCGAAAAGTTCGGCACCAGCAACAAGACCTTCCTGTACTGCGGCGCCTTCCTCTGCACCGAATGGGAGCAGAACTCCTACTACATCGACGAGCGCAACGAGAAGTATTGGGATATCGAGGATATCCATGTGCTCCGCATTGAAAACCGCTACAACGCCGAGGCCAACACGCTGGCTCCCGAGGCGCTGCTCCGCGGCGAAGTCACCAACGCCGATATCCCCACCGCGCAGGTGGATGAATGGCTGAACGATCCCACCAAGGCGGATCTGATCCGGCCCAACCGTCCCGGTTCCTACAGCTATTTCTATCTGATCAACTTTATGCCCACCTACGAGGAAAAGACCGTCAACGATCTGACCCTGAGCCATGATCAGTGGAAGGCCGCTGCCAACAATGTGAACTTCCGCAAGTCCCTGTTCTACGGTCTGAACCGCATCGCCGCCATCGCCTGCTACGATCCCCATACCCCCGAGACCTACGAGCTGCGCACCATCACTCCCGTGAACTTCTGCGCTGCCGACGGTAAGGATTACACCGATTTTGACGAGCTGAAGGAATTCACGCAGGAATCCCAGTATCAGCCCGAAAAGGCCAAGGATTACGCCGCCAAGGCCCGCAAGGAGCTGGAAGCCCAGGGCGTGACCTTCCCCATCGTGGCCTATATGCCTTATGAAGCCGGCACCGCCCAGGTCAACCTGGCCCAGGTCGTGTCTGACCAGATCGTGGAGCTGCTGGGCGCCGATTACATCCAGTTCGTGCTGGAGGCCTATCCCTCTACCGACTATCTGGCCACCACCCGCCGCGCCGGCAACTACAGCTTCATGATGTCCTACTGGGGCCCCGACTACGCCGACCCCGAGACCTGGACCGATCCCTTCAACCTGGGTCAGGCCTATAACTACTGGTGGCATATGGATGGCATCGCCACCCAGACCACCGCGGAAGACCCCGCCGGCCGGAAGGGCCGTACGCAGTACGACGAGACCTACTGGAAGGATTTCCCCTACTACAAGATGGTCAACGAAGCCTCTGCCGAGGTCGTGGATCTGAGCAAGCGCTACCACGCCTTCGCCGAAGTGGAAGCCTACCTGCTGGAGCAGGCCGTGGTCCTGCCGCTGGGCACGCTGAACGGCTGCGGCTACCTGTCTTCCTATATGAATCCCTTCGAGTCTCAGTTCGCGCCCTTCGGTATGTCTGATTCCCGCTATAAGTATCAGTATGTCATGGATAAGCCCATGAACACCGAGGAATATCTGGCCGGGCTGGAGGTCTGGGAGACCGAGCGCGCCGAGCGGATCGTCAAGGCGCAGGCCGAGGGCAAGGATTATTGATCCAGCCTTCCGCCGATCAACCCCCGCATCTGTTCCGAACGAAACGGAGGACCCCCCGTTTTACGGGGGGTCCTCTTCCTTAAATTGAAAGCTCCAAGAGAGAGGTGACGCTTCTTGCTGAGATATACCCTTGGCCGTCTGGGCCGCGCAGCGATCACGCTGTTCCTCGTTTTGTCCATCGTTTTCCTGCTGATGCGTCTGATGCCCGTAGATACCTATTTCGAGGGCCGGTCAGACACCATGAACGAGACCATCAAGGAAAACATCCTCCGTCAGCTGGGCCTGCTGGATCCCTGGTATGTGCAGCTGAAGAATTTCTGGGTCAAGCTGCTGCTGCACGGCGATCTGGGTGAATCCATCGTCATTCAGAAGGGCGTGAAATGTGTTGATCTGATGGTCCCCAAGGCCATCAATTCCTTCCGCTTCGGCGCCGTCGCCATGGTGTTCCAGCTGGTGCTGGGCTATTCCATGGGCGTTTTGATGGCAAGATGGAAGGGCAAGTTTTTTGACCGTCTGGGCAACGCCTATGTGCTCCTGATCAACGCCCTGCCCGCCGCCGTTTATTATCTGTTTATCCAGCTGTATCTTTCCACGCTGCTGAGCCTGCCCATGTTCTACGACAAGTTCGATAAGTCCAGCATGATCCTGCCCATCGTCTGTCTGGCCCTGCCCGGCATCGCCTCCAACGCCATGTGGATGCGCCGCTATATGGTGGACCAGATGAATCTGGACTACATCCGTCTGGCCCGGGCCAAGGGCATGACCTCCAGTCAGGTGGCCTTCCGCCATGTGATGCGCAACGCCTTTATTCCCATGGCCCAGAGCCTGCCCACCACGCTTCTGTTCACCATCTCCGGCTCGCTGTATGTGGAGTCTCTGTTCTCCATCCCCGGCATGGGCGGTCTGCTGATCATCTCCATCCAGCGCCAGGATAATACCATGGTCCAGGCGATGGTGCTGCTGTATTCCATCATCAGCGTTACCGGCCTGCTGCTGGGCGACCTGACGATGATGCTGTGCGATCCCCGCATTTCGCTGACCAAGAAGGGAGGCCGCCGCTGATGGATAAGAAAATGAACCGTGATCAGGTGAAGCTGCAGATCAAGAAGAATAAGGAGAGCTCTCCCGTCTTCCGCAGCTTTATGGACCATAAGATCGCGCAGCTGGGCAAGGGCTTTGAAGAGACCCACCAGCTGGACGACCTGAAAAAGCCCCGGAGCGCGCAGGCCTTTTGTGACGACGGCACCACGCCCATCACCGACGACCTGTTCGCCAAGGCGGATTACGACGCCTCCCAGGCGGAGCGCATCGGCTATTCCAACTATTCCTATTGGGGCAGCACCCTGCGGGTCTTTTTGAAAAACAAGCTGGCCGTCGGCCTGATGATCTTCCTGGTGGTGCTGCTGCTGTTCACCTTCATCCAGCCGCTGCTCCCCAACCAGAAGACCCCCACCGCCATCTTCAAGAGCCCCGAGACCGGCATCCAGCTGCGTAATGTGCAGCCCAACAGCGAGTTCTGGTTCGGCACCAACGATATCGGCCAGGACCTTTGGGCCCGGATCTGGAAGGGCACCCGCGTCTCGCTGTTCATCGGCCTTTGCGTTGCCATCACCAACAGCGTCATCGGCATTACGCTGGGCTCTGCCTGGGGCTATGCCCGCAAGATGGACTGGCTGTTCACCGAGATCTATAACCTGTTCGACAATATCCCCTATACGATCCTCCGGATGCTGCTGCTCTATATCATGCGGCCCTCGCTGAAGACCATGATCTTCGTCATGTGCCTCACCGGCTGGATCGGAATGTCCAAATACATCCGCAACCAGATCCTGATCTACCGTGACCGGGAATACAATCTGGCCTCCCGCTGCCTGGGCACGCCCAGCCTGCGCATCATTCTGAAGAATATCATGCCGCAGCTGGTGTCTGTTATCATGCTGCAGATGGCGCTGGCCATTCCGGATGCCATCGCTTCCGAGGTGTTCCTCACCTATATCGGTCTGGGCCTGCCGGTGGATACGCCGTCGCTGGGCAATCTGATCAATGAAGGCCGACTGGTCATGCTGGTACCCTCCCAGCGCTATCAGCTGATCTTCCCGGTGTGCGTTGTTTCGGCGATTACCATCTCCTTCTATTATCTGGGTAACGCCTTCGCCGACGCCTCCGACCCGCGGAACCATCGCTAAGAGGGAGGAAATCGTATGAGCGAAAAGAAAGAAGTCGTCCTGAGCGTTCAGGACCTGGTGGTCAAGTTCAACCTGCGGGGCAAGGTGCTCACGGCTATCCGCGGCATCAGCATGGACCTGTATAAGGGAGAGAGCCTGGCCATCGTGGGCGAATCCGGCTCCGGCAAATCCGTTTTCACCAAGACCTTTATGGGCCTGCTGGACAATAACGGCTGGGTGGATTCCGGCACGATCCAGTATCATGAATATGATCTGGCCAAGTTCAAAAAGGAAAAGGAATGGATCCAGATCCGCGGCAAGCGCATTGCCATGGTGTTTCAGGATCCCATGACCTCCCTGAACCCGCTGAAGACCATCGGCAAGCAGATCCAGGAAGCCTTTACGCTGCACAACAAGGTCTCCGCGGAGGATGCGAAGAAGCGCACGCTGGAGCTGCTGGCGGATGTGGGCATCCCCGACCCGGAGCGCCGTTACAAGCAGTATCCCCATGAATTTTCCGGCGGCATGCGGCAGCGTGTGGTCATCGCCATCGCCATGGCCTGCGTGCCGGAGATCCTGATTTGCGACGAGCCTACCACCGCGCTGGATGTGACCATCCAGGCCCAGATCCTGAATCTGCTGCGGGATCTGCAGGCAAAATACGGCCTGACAGTCATTTATATTACCCATGACCTTGGCGTGGTGGCCAATGTGGCCGACCGGATCGCGGTCATGTATGCCGGCGATATCGTGGAGATCGGCACCTGTGAGGAAGTTTTCTACGATCCCAAGCACCCCTACACCTGGGCGCTGCTTTCCTCGCTGCCCCAGCTGGGCATCAAGGGCGAGGACCTGTATTCCATTCAGGGTACGCCGCCCAACCTGTTCAACCAGATCCACGGCGACGCCTTCGCGCCCCGCAATCCGCAGGCGCTGAAGATCGATTTTGTGGCCCGGCCGCCCTATTTTGAGGTGTCGCCCACCCATAAGGCCCGGACCTGGCTGCTGGATCCCCGCGCGCCCAAGATCGAGCCGCCGGAGGTCATCCGCCACATCCGTGAGATCAAGAGAGGGGGCGCGCAGTAATGGCAAAGGAACTGAATGAAGTCCTGGTGAGCGTCCGCAACATGGAGGTCACCTTCGGCAGCAAGCGTAACAAGTTCGTGGCTGTCCACGGCGTGTCCTTCGACATCTACAAGGGCGAGACCTTCGGTCTGGTGGGCGAATCCGGCTCCGGTAAGACCACCATTGGCCGGGCCATCATCCGGATCAATCCCATGAGCGCCGGCGAGGTGATCTACAAGGGCGAGAAGATCAACGGCAAGATCTCCCGGGAGTTGGATAAGAAAGTGACCCAGCAGATCCA
>JABLTK010004500.1_pt1 | contig 12762 bp, 25 predicted proteins | sample 7160131 | NCBI WGS metagenome assembly JABLTK01 (sample SAMN14651221, study PRJNA627086) | human gut metagenome | isolation source: feces | host: Homo sapiens
CGAACTACAGAAGCCTCACGAGTCGGAATTGGCAAACCCAATTGGATGGACACATGAAATCTGTTGACCTTCATATTCCACTGTTCCCTCGAAATGATACTTAGTCTTGAGATTCTTCTTTATAATCTCATAATCCGGATCTGCCTCATTTATACGAAATGTTGTGGGAAGATCTGTCTTCTAGAACTCACCATGAAGAAAAAGGACTACCAAACACTCAATGAACTGAGTGAACTCTTCTTCGGGACAAATATGCTGCAGACGGTAATAATCTTCAAATAGCTTGCTTTCCCGAGGACAAGCATCCATCGTTCTCCATACATTCTCTCTTGGCTTCTTATTCTTTCTCCACTTGGGTTTTGGTCCTCCACGTCTCTTTGGCATTGCTTATGCTTCTTTGTGGTTTTTTTGAGAGTATGCGAGAAACGATTCAGAATCGTGATTCATTCTGATCCACGAGAAACATCGTAGAACCGTGTTCCTTCCATTTGAGAAACGCTCCTAAATACCATGATCAAACAAACAAATCAACTCTTTGTTTTATTCTTCTTTTTCAGTTTGGCAACATCCGATGCAAACCAAACACGTCTGGGCTGTCTTCGCGCTTTTGGACACAAACCCATCACGGATTTGTCTTCCTCTGTCTCGTTCAAATGCCGTAGGAAGTCTTGGTAAACGTCAAACATTGGGAAAATTCTAGTTTTACTAATGATGTTGAAGAATTCATTCCGGAAGGCTGACCTACACTAAATAGTGGTCATTTAAGCTTACGGAGGATGTGGAATATCAACAGAATAACCATTCACTAGCACTTCAAACCGATAGCCAACATACCGTAGATGTTCCAACCATTGTACCTTGTTAAATGCATAACCAACAAAAGATTCGTTAAATCGAGGCATTCCAGGGATCTTCTTCACAACTACATACGGTTCCTGAGTATCGGACTTCCAACAAGGGACAGGAATGGTCATACTCTGGGAGTAAAACCAGTCATTTGGATAGTAGTCATGCAACCACTCACGTGGTCGGAAGGTGTGACAACGTTTCTCAGCCAAACATGAACGCAACTCACCTTTGGTTTTAGGATAATATATTTTATAGAAACTAATACACTGCTCAAATGTAGAACAAGGAATCATTTTGATTTCATACGCAGGAACGATGATGGCGAGTTTCTCATCAGAAAGAAGTGAGTCTGGTAGGCTGCGGAGAGCATCATACGTTGATGCTATATGTCAAATACAATAATCCTTCTACGCGAGGGCCACACATCCATGTCTGAAATGTAGAAATGCGACGTTTGAACGGCATCAATGGCCTTATTCCGAAGAGCATTGACTGGGTACATTGATGCATTTTCCCGAATCACATATTGGATGTGGATGTTGTCTCTCAACTTTGTACTCTTCATCCTGGCCTTCAAATCACTAACATCTTCCTCAGGAATATAATAGATAATGGACATTGGACTAAGAGTAACACTTGCTCATTGCACAAACCCTTTCCAATAGGAGGCAATTTGAATCATAAAGTCCCATCGGTTCAATCTAGAAGGAATACAAGGAAAACAATCATACGTCGCTTGAGATACAAAAGTGATATCATACAGAGATGACCTTGGTTTCTCTGTAACTATTTCTGTAGTTGGATTTGTATCTAGAACTACTGGATTCGACTAAACATGAAACATGACAATCTTTCATATATTCACATTCCACCGCAACTTATTATGCAAGGCCAAATCATTCTTACATTTTAAAAGAAATCTACTTATCAATCCTCAGAATTAGTCCAACAATGATAAGATTAAAAAACACACAAAAGATATCACAGTTTTAATAAATGAAATCATTAATCATAAAGAAAAGAAACACTAAAAAGAAATGACATCATCATCTTGGATCAATCGAATCTGACTCTCGTTCACTTGTATATACAATTGTTTATCGATTTCGATTAAATCTGCATGATCAATAACAGAATCCCATTCCACGGCAACAGATACGGCAAAGGAATCTTTGTGTATCCATGCTAGTAATATCCACGAATTCATTACTGCTACCCAATAACTCAATTTTGGTGTAATCGATGAGAAATCAAACGAACTCATTGGCTGTGCTGGATCCGCAATCCCTACCCCTTTTCCCTTCAAAAGGGCTTCTTTGAGTGTCCAAAAGAGGGAAAAGTAGATCATTTGTTGTTGCGGAGAAAGAGAGTTGAGTATTCGATACTCATTTGGATGCAATGCAGAACGCATCATCGATATATATTGACTTGAATGCACATCTTGACGAATATGGAGAATGTCTACACCAACATTTCTAGATTTACAGTCCCATTTTACTTCTTACAGAGAAGAAAAGCCTAACACAACGATTCCTGAGTGATGAGAGACACTGTAAACGACATTCGCTCGAGTTCCATGAATCTGCAAATTGAAGTCCAAGAGAACAATTACAACAAAATAAGGTCTTCCGTACTGCGTTTTACAAATTTCAGACTCATCTTGTGCGATCGATCGAAGCAGCCGATATTGGATCTGTTGAGATACAATTGCCATCTACAATCAACCCATTTCGTTGTATCCACTTTTTTGTCCTCCTCACGATAGTACCCAAGAAGTCGTTTCTTTGTACTCGGATCCAACTGCATTATTATATACACTTCTAAATAGCAACAGTATCCAAAAAGGCAAGAGTGGACGGATCACTGAGATTCACAATCGAACAATCATAGAAAGTAATCCTTATTTCTTTAGAAGTATTGTGCAACTGCATTTTCACCTTAGTAATCGTTTGAATGACTCTTCCAGAAGTTCTAATGGTGGCGGAAAAGCCATCAATTGCTGGTAGTATTTCATCGATTCTATCCAAAGGAACACATGAAACACGGGGAGGAAAGTTGCCAATCCACTACTTTGAAGGTGACTTTTTAGGTAAACGTGTTCTGTTCAAAGTAATGGAGTTGAGTGAACTTGACTAATAGGTGACATCTGTTGTGGGTCACGTTTTCAATCTTGACTTTGCTCCCGAGTACCAGAATTGGGAGAAAACCGACTGCATGGATTTATTTGGCGGAAAGACTATTCGGAAGGAAGCGAGTGGAGGAGTCATTCGTCACTTAAAGGATGTTGGAAAGAATGTGTATGCAGACATGGGTGTAGAATCATGGGTATAGAGATGCCATTGTATTATGGTTGGATTGTGATCGGGAAGGAGAGAATATCTGTTTTGAAGTCTTATCTTGTGTGAAGCCGGTCATGAAGAAACCAACTGGAAATGAAAAGCGTATCTATCGAGCTCGTTATTCTGCCATTACTGCTCCAGATATTCTCAAAGCAATGAAAACGCTATCAGATCCAAACGAAAATGAATCAAAGGCGGTAGAAGCACGCCAAGAACTCGATCTGAAAATTGGAGTTGCGTTCAGTCGCTTTCAAACACAGTTCTTCCGTAATAAGTACAGTGATCTTGATAGTACTGTCATATCATATGGACCTTGCCAAATACCAACACTTGGTTTCTGTGTTGATCGGTTTGATGTGATTCAGCATTTCAAGGGTGAAGTTGGGTTGGTGCTGGATTGTGAGTTTTAGAAATACTGGACACTCCAAGTGGCTGTCAAGAAGAACAATCGTGTGATTCCCGTGACATGGACTCGAGGTCGAATTTTCGATCAAGAAGTGTGTATTTTTGTCATTCTCATTATTTAGATATTTTTCATATTCCAGAAGAAACTTCAGTCAATACATCAGATGGAGGTGATTCAAGTGAAAGACACATCAGGTCGTCGTGTGCGACCTCAGCCTCTTAATACAGTTGATATGTTGAAGATCGCATCTCGGAGTCTTGGGATGGGTCCAAAGGAATGCATGGTATTTGCAGAGAGGTTGTACCTTAAGGGCTACATATCGTATCCTCGTACTGAATCCACTGCTTATCCTCAACACTACGATCTGTTGTATGAGTGCTGAGGAAGAATCAAGCGATAGAGGAGCTATAGAGAGACACCGATCCCATCCTGTCTGGGGAGGGTATGTGAATCAGTTGATACAAAATGGTATTAACCAACCTCGACAAGGAATAGATATGGGTGATCATCCTCCGATTACCCCAATGGCTAGTGTCGATTTGAATTCACTCTCTGGTGGTGAAGCTAGTCTATATGAACTGATCACTAAACATTTCTTGTCCACAGTCTCAGATGGTAGGGATATCCCTGGGTCTCAGTAAATAGACTGTCGATACACAAATACCCGTGTTCTACTGAAAGCAGGAGATGAATCATTCAATTATTCTTTCAAACGAGTCACAGTTCCAGGATTTACTGCTTTGTATCGTGGTTATGAAGAAGAAGAAGACGATGAAGAATCGAATTATTCTTCTATTGCTTTGGAGTTCAAAAAAGTACATAATTTGTGGCGTTGCTGAAATAGGGAGAAATTCTGGAAATCGATAAATGCGTAAGTAAAGAAGGTTTGACATCAGCTCCTGGTAGATACGAGAGAATGGATTGAGTAATAGGTTATTTGACAGAGAGTGAATTGATTGGATTGATGGAGAAGAACGGAATTGGTACGGATGCTTCAATTCCCGTTCATATTTCGAATATTGTTGAAAGGAATTATGTGACATTGGGTCCTAAGCGTATGATTGAAGATGAGAATGACATGAAGGTACTCTGATTCCAACAAAACTAGGAATCGTTCTGGTTCATGGTTATTACTATGTTGACACAGAACTTGTTCTTCCAACAGTTCGAAGCAATATTGAGAAGGAATGCACATTGATTGCTCAGGGGAAGGCAAAGAAAGAAGATGTTGTAGAACACTCATTGGATGTATTTAGATCAAAATTCGATTACTTCCGTTCTCATATTGGAGTGAGTGATGATAATCGAGATTCATTCGTAGATCATAGATTCGCTTTTTGAAGCTGAATTTTCATTACTCACAGAATCAGGTAAACCTTTATCACGATGTGGCATTTGTAAACATTACATGAAATATGTGAAGAATCCTCCTCCACGTCTATTCTGCTCTGAATGTAATGTTACTTACAATCTTCCATCGAATGGAACGATCAAATTGTATAAGGAATTGAAATGTCCTTTGGATGGATTTGATCTCCTATTGTTCTCATTAGGAAACTCTGAGAAGTTTGTAGGAACGACATATCCATTGTGTCCATTCTGTTATAATAATCCTCCGTTTGAAGAGTTGACACGGATGGGATGTAATCAATGTCTTCATCCTTCTTGTCGCTTCGGATTACTAGCAAATGGAGTGTGTCCGTAGGATAATGGAATTTGTTTTCTGTAGATGTCCAGCAGATGAGGAAACAAAATGCGAGGGAATGATGGTATTGGATTTGGAGAGTCGTCCCAATTGGAAGTTATGCTGCAATCAATGCAACAAGATTATTCGGTTTACAACGAGTATTCATGAGATTCAAGTATTGAAGAAGCGTTGTGAAGAGTGTGGATCTTCGTTAGTGAAAATCGATTTTAATAAGAAGGATACACCACTAGAGAGTGGTCAGACAGAATACTCGGGATGTCTTCTTTGTGATGAACTGTTGAGAGGAATGTTGGAAGTGCGTTCTGGAAGGAATAAACATGTCAGTTTGGTTCATCGAAGAGGTCGAGGAAGGGGAAGAGGACGTCGAGGAAGAGATCGAGGTCATGAGAAACGATCTGTTTTTGATGATATGTAATTGGTATGACGCGTTTGTTAAAAATCAAAGGAAGATAAACGACAACTAGTGATGAAGGGCTTCTTCATATCGATCTCCAATCACTTTACAAATTCGCTGGAAATTCTTCAGACCCTTGATCAGGGTTTGAGTGGCATTTTCTTCTATCAATCAACCACATAGCTAACAGCGACCTTTCGTTTGAATTCGAAGATGCATCTTAGCTTCCACTGGATGAGGAACCGAATAACCACAAAACTCCACTCCTTCCCTAAAACGGTGAAATTCTATCTTAATACATTACTGCTGCATAATAATTGTTCTCATCGGATTACCAAGTGTATGGCCTTCATTATAAAAGACAAATGTCCTTGCAGTCGTACTACCCACTCCCTATTCTCTCATTCACCCACTTTAGCTTTATACCAGTTCAACTTTGTGGTCACTGTAGCTCTTTTCTTCAGCCATCGTGCAAATGAACGATGTGGCAAGAACCACGGGAATTGTAAATTCCTACTACTTCCTTAATCATCTCTTTGCATGTAAAACACTTCATAATCAGTAGTTTGGTGCAGTGTGACTCTCGTGTTCATTGCAGCAGGATTCGTGTTTTTTACCCATCGTGTCATTATCACTCTTTCCATGAACTACGATTTTGCTTTGATATCAAATGTGAACAAGGATCTACAAGAGTTTCTGGAGAACCCGACAGAAGAGAAAAATATCACCCTTCTGTTCAACCCTCCTCCAGATAACCAATCTGTTTATATGTGTCTTGTGCAACGACGTTATGAAGGCTGGCTGAAAAGTGAATATATAGACCTATATCTGCAACTTGGCGGGTACAGAATGGAATGAGTAAACACCTAGTGTGAATACATACATTATTACAGCAAGAAGAGACATTTGTGGCTTGCGAACAACACTCACACTGTCAATTCCTCATGATCTACACAATGCATCTCCATTGAAGGGACGTCATCTAGGAACGGATCGACTCCCTATCGGTCGAATCCGTTCCAATGCCTTTAATACTACATTTTACTCCTGCCTAGACCCCGATCTACTAACTCACTTGAACCAAACCCAATTAGTGGATAACAATGAAGTACAGAATCGTATCCTTTGAACAATAGATGTTAATCAAGTACAAATTGAACTTCTTAGGGTCCTGGAAACCCTATGAAATGGAAGTGTTTCTTGCTGAACGATGCCTACTCCCTTCCCATCGTCGAGTCTCGACTGTTGAACCATTTATCTACTCTTTACGGTCACGACCTCCAGAATGGGATCCATTCGTAGACTTGAAGTATTGGCGTTAGTTATAGCAACACACATATGTGATGGACTTCAGGAATCGCGTTACTATTCCATCTATCAAAAATCTACAGCTTGAGACAAATCGGAATGAAGTAGTTCTTCAATTTGGTAGAGTCGGGAAGGATTTGTTCACGATGGACTTCAAAGTATGCCATCAGTGTTCTGATGACATGTAGAGTCCATTGACACTGTTCCAGGCATTCTGTATTAGTTTAACCCGTTTTTTCTTGTGAATCTCGTTTTTGGTAAACTAATAAGTGACTTTTTTTGGAGTCATCGTGATTCTTCATTTTGTGTTTGTTTTCCAACTGAATATCAATGAGCAGTTTATTTGTTGTTGATGATTCTGATGAAGCTGAAGATTGGGGAGATGGTAGGATTGTGTTTCTCAGATCAGTCTCAGAACTAAATACAACGACAGACAATCATGTGCAAGAGAATCCACAAGATCCAGTAACTTCTGAGCCTGTTCCAGTTTCAGAGGAGAAGAAAGAGAATATATCCATTCCATTCTGCCTGGGTTGCTTTTCTTAACAATACCGTTTTGGGAAATTCTTGGATGGAGTAGACGAAGAAACAAGCGATATTAAGGGTATTGAATCGGATTTAAGATTATGTCAAGAGGATCTAGAAGATGTGATGCATGATATCTCCAATGAAATGCAACAGGATTACCAGAAGTACGATTCGGATCTTATTATTATGTAGAAAACATCAAGATCTTATGGAGGAAACCAAAACGGTCGAACCCGATCCTGCATATCTGATGGAACCGATTCCTGATGATGAAAAGCAAATCAACGAACTCTTGCAAAAGGAGTCAGTGCGTTTAAATCCAAGTTTGTTTTCTTTCTCTTAGTCATCAGCAGATATTCCTTTTCTCCGTTCCCTACTTCAAAAGAATCATTACCAAATTCCTAAAGAACTTCAATGTCGAATGTTTGTGATCTTCCTAGGCATTGATCCTGATCTTGTTACCACTCTCGCAGACAGCGTTTGGCAAGTGAATACTGTTAATACAGGTATTGTGGAAGACTACATTCACCATATCTACCATCGTTTCTCTTCCAATGGTATGTCAATACAAATCTCTTCATTTTCAGTTGAAAATGAAACTAGAGTCAAAGGAGATGCTTTATGGGTTTTGTATGGTCTTCTGATTAATTCTGGAGCTCCCTACAATAATAGTCCCAATTATTGTCATTCCTGATATCTAGTCCTTATTGATCTTATTCTTTTCTTACTGTTGTGTCGCAATTTCACACGGGAGTTCACTCTTCTCTTTCTTCTGGATATGTTCTCAATCACATTCCTTTCTTCTTCTCCTCCTCTACAGACACTGGAAACAGATCGCTGTCTCAATCAACGTTGTACAGTGACAGAAGAAGTCCGTCTGCCAATAGTGTCACTTTCCCGTGGGAAGGCCACCATCCGTCTTCATGCTCTTCTTCACTTATTGGTGCAGTTCCATCTTCCTCGCCTTGCCACTCATCTGGATTCCATCTCCTTGAACTGGTGGAAACCATATTCATATCCCTTAGAAAAACAGGACGATTTTGTGTCTGTAAGAAACTGTCCCAATTTTGATCATAGAATATTCCAGTCCAAGAAGATCCATATCAGACAGTAGAGGAAGAAGGCGTGATTCCAACGTCATGGCTGCTATCAGTCTTTCTAAATCCTGATATCTATCATGAGACAGATCTGTGGACCATGGGGATCACTGACCGTCTTATTGATCGATTGATTGTAGAAGGAAATGCTTCTTTTGTGATATTCTTTGTACTAGCGTTGCTTCAGTGGAAGCAGTCTGAACTCTTAGCAATCACTTCACTCGATGGACTGATAGAAGCAGTACAAGCACTGCCATGGTCACTCAGTGATACTGACATCACTCAAGTGATTCTGACTGCTGAAAGCCTCTTAGCAAATACACCAGTGTCTGTACAGTATGCAGTGATTGGGGTATTGTCGCAGTGTTCTCCTGGTTTATTGAGCCCTTCTGTAACAGCAACATCAGATGTTCTCTACAGTCGTTTGGTTGACTTTTACAAGTGAGAAAGGTAGACTCAGTTGATTCTTAGTGCTTTCAATCCCTCTAAGAAATCTCGAATTTCCGTGCTTCTCAATCAATGGTCGTCGAATCTTGAAATCTTCGAGAAAGCTTGTGTGAAGAACTATTCAGTTGATCGGGTTTTATCACGAGACATTTACTATCCTCCTTTTGCTACTCTTGCTACCATGCCTCATCTTCCAACCTTACCAATTCTTCCTATTGCTGCTGGTGATGTGTTGAGTTCAATGCATTTGAAACAATCTGAACGGAGTAAGTTCTTCTGTCTAGATTTGAGAAGTGATGAAGAGGCAGCAAGTGGAACTCTCCCAGCCGAATTACGTGTGGAAGGCAAACTATGGAAAAATACGCTTCTGTTGGAAGGAGTATTGAAATGTCTCTCTGAAATTCAAGGCTGTGTGATCTGTATTGTAGCTCGTGGTCATCCCGATCATAAGAATGAAGAGACTGAATACGTGAATGAATGTGGCAAGTTGTATTGAAGAATGATATGAATGATAGGATATTGAGAGCCGAAGGGTATAACCGAGTGTGTGTGATTGATGGTGGTTATTTCGCGATTCATGAAACGATTCGTCGTTATTCGAAGATGGAATGGCTGATTGATCATGATTCTGCAACATGTGAAGGTATGACTATGAAGAGGATTAGAAGTAGTGTGTCAGTATTACATGTTGAGCGATCTAATGGAGAAAGCAAAGGAAGTAGGTTCTGAAATGGCTTCGAAGACTGCTTTTGCTGCAACACAGTTTGCAGCAAAAGCAAAAGCCAGTTGGAATAAGGGTTTGGAACAATCCAAGCAGAAGATGAAGGAGAGCTCACAAAAGTCTTCTTTCTTCTCCAAGGCTCTACGTTGGACACGAGAATTAACGAAGGATATCGCAGACGAATATCAACGATCCGAGGCTGCTGATCGTGCTAAGACCCTGGCTTCTGTGAAGGAAGTGCCTGTTGAGGAGTCTAGCGATGATCCTTCTACTGAAGCTGTATTGAATGAGGAAGCTGATCTAAATCAGCCACAAAAGGATGTAACGGTTGAGGGTAATCTTCCGACTGAGGAACCATCACAACCTATCTCTCAACCAGTATCTCAGCCCACTTCTAAACCTACCTCTGACGACACTCCACAATCTCACACTGATACTTCCTTTACCAATCTGGAGACTCTGAATGTTGATGATATAGTGAAACTCCCTTCATTGAGGGATAATCCAGCCTGTACATGGTTCACACTCACTGAGGTGAAGACATCTACTGGAATTATTGGAGGAGACAATTACTCAATAGCTCTTCAAGGACAAATTGTGGCATTAATCAAGAAACTAGGATCGACGAATTGTGTGATTATGGATATATGGAAGTTGTCATCCTTAGACAAGATGACAAAAAAGAAGGATGATCCAAATATTGTGACGCTTTCATTTGAAAATGGAACTCAGGGAATCTTGTGGAGAGTTCATCTTGAACAGTCCCTTGAATTATGTACTGCTATTACAGCTGTTTTGTCTTCCATGGATTAAATTGTTTGTTGAGATCACCTCTCTGAAGAGATTTCAGTTTAGGATTAGATTATTCACAGACATGTCGGAAGAAGTTACAATTGACGAATCTCTGTACAGCAGACAACTGTATGTTCTCGGAGAAGAGGCTATGAAGCGAATGAACGCTTCGAGTGCCCTTATTATCGGTATGAAAGGATTAGGAGTAGAGATTGGTATTGATAAACGTATGCAGTAAAGTCTAGCGAAGAACATCATTCTCGCTGGAGTGAAGACTATTGCTATCTACGATAATGATGCTGCGTGTATCAAAGATATGTCATCCAATTTTTATATTTCGGAACAAGATTTGGGCAAATCGAGAGCAGAAGTGATATCCATAGAATTAACTGATTTTGTAGGTTTGTCTTCCCAAATTGCGTGATCTGAACCCATATGTCAGTGTATCTCAGCGAGTGGAGGAGTTGACTGAAGAGTACATCAAGTCGTTCCGTGTTGGTTCTGGATTTGTGTAGTGATGTTTAGGTTGTAGTAGCAACCAATCTGATGAACAAGGAACAGGAGACTTTGAATGAGATTTGTCACAGAAATCACATTTGTTTCATCGGTGCAAATACCTATGGTCTTGCATCTCGAATCTTCTGTGATTTTGGTGATGAATTCATTGTCACTGACATTGACGATAGTGAACCAGGTCAAGCGCTTGTGGGTGATATTAGCAATGTCGTATCAATCAGTCGAGATTATCTATAGGACAAGGAGGGTTTGGTAACTGTAGCTGACGATCGTCATCCCTTCCAGGAAGGAGATATGGTGACGTTCTCTGATGTTCGAGGTATGACTGAACTAAATGGTTGTGAACCTCGTCGTGTTCATGTGTTGGGGAATCAGCAGTTCACTATTGGAGATACTTCCTCGTTTTCTCCTTATGAGTCCTTCGGATGGTGTATTCAAGTGAAACAACCTCGTTCAATGCACTTTTTGCCACTGCAGGAAGCGAATAAGTGTCCTGGAGAGTTCCTTGTGACAGACTTTGGTAAGTTCGATCATGCTGTGAGCTTGCATGCTGCTGTATTGGCATTGGATCAGTTTATGGAGACAATGGGTCGACCTCCATGTCCCTGGAGTGATGGAGATGCATCTCAGCTGGTGTCTCTGAGTGAGCAAATCAGTGAACAGTATCAAGTGAGTGAAATGGATTCTATTGAGGTGTAGTTGGGTGATGTGAATAAGGAAGTGGTACGTTCATTTGCTATGACTTGTTGTGGTGATTTGTGCCCTATTGCCGCATGTTTTGGAGGTATTGTGGCTCAAGAAGTGTTGAAGGCTTGTAGTGGCAAGTTCACTCCCATTCATCAGTTTATGTATTATGATGCATTCGAAGCCTTACCTGACCGCTCAGAACATGGTTGAGATGTCTGAAAGGAGTGAATTGTAGAAGATTGTAAGGAGGTGGGATCTCGTTACGATGGTCAGACTGTTGTATTTGGCACAGCTCTTCAGGAGAAACTAGCTAACAGTCAAGTGTTCTTGGTAGGAGCTGGAGCTATTGGATGTGAGATGATCAAGAATCTGGCTCTGATGGGTGTGGCAACAGGTCCTGAAGGATGTCTCCATGTAACAGATATGGATCGAATCGAACGAAGCAATCTGAGTCGACAGTTCCTATTCCGTAACAGTGATATTGGTCACAGCAAATCCTTGACTGCTGTTCATGCTATTCAGAAGATGAATCCGGCAGTTCACTGTCAACAATATGAAGTGAAGGTGGGTCCAGAAACAGAAGACATTTTCACTGATACATTCATGGAGTCTCTGACAGCTGTATGCAACGCACTAGACAATGTGGAGGCTCGTAAGTACATGGATGCCCGTTGTGTGCGTTTTGGGAAGCCTTTATTGGAATCAGGTACTCTAGGCACAAGAGGCAATACACAGATTGTGGTTCCTTTCCTGACTGAGAGTTATGGAGCTCAGAATGATCCTCAAGGTGTGAATATGGTGAGAGAATGATAGATAGAAGCTGGAATTCCAATGTGTACTTTGAAGAATTATCCTTATAAGATTGAACACACCATCCAATGGTCACGCGATCTCTTTGAAGGACTCTTCACTCAAGCCATTCAGACATTGGCTTCCTATCGTGATACTCCTGACTATTTGAACTCTTTTA
>JABLTK010047874.1_pt1 | contig 12759 bp, 15 predicted proteins | sample 7160131 | NCBI WGS metagenome assembly JABLTK01 (sample SAMN14651221, study PRJNA627086) | human gut metagenome | isolation source: feces | host: Homo sapiens
TTGGAAGTGTAATAATCATGTTGTGACCGGGTCCGTTCATATAATTCGTATGATTTGTAGTGATGAATGTGAATACTGTTGTCGAGATTCTCATTTCCTTCTTAGAAACTGGGGATTGGCGCGAAAGTTTCCAACGAGCCGTTCCTCTTCGAAAGACACGTACTAAAGACAACACAAATAATGAATATGACTACAAACTCATTCAAACAGAAGAAGCACTTCTCTCCCTTCCAATAATACGATTAACCAAATTTGAATTTAAGAATGTTCTACATCGATATTGTGTGAAGCATCAAAAGAAATTGTCTTTTGAAACAGACGAATACGATTTAAAGAATACAACACTTCCGAAGAATGAACGAAGTCGATTTGTCGTGAGAGTTCTTATTGATGGTAAAGTGGTGGGAGAAGGGAGAGGAGGAAACCTACGAATTGCATCTGCATATGCTTCATGGAGAGCTCTTAACGAATGTGGAGTGTATAATGACGCTGCTGAAACCTTTAGTGAATGACCTGTTTGTTCAATTTACATGAAGGTATCCCTGTTATTCACAGTTTTCACTCGACTTCATTAAAGGATGGGACCCCAAACAATGTAATTCTTGTATAACGGTTTTTCAAGTCTTTTAGCCAAGATCCCAATCTCATAAATCAACCCACTCAGAACATCAGGGGATCCGTGACTTGGACAAGATGGATGGAATGGTAAATGAACTACAAAAAGCCCTTGAGATTCTCTTCTGTAATGCTCCGGGTACTAATTGGAATATCAGCGATGACACCAAGGTGATCAAAATGCGGCAATTCGATGGATTCAACAATTTGCTAATTCGGAGGCGGCGATTGAAGTCTCTCTTCGGCTACTCGAATCGTGTGGTAATCAGAGCAATGCAATCATTTTTGGCATTATGAAGATTCTTGTCCAACACATCCTCCTTAGTTGGGTCACAGTCATATCCTATACAGTTTCCTATCATGCATCCGTTTCCTTTATTGCCTAGTCCAAAATACAACTCGAAACAGTGATGACAACTCTGATGAATCTGTGTTTACGGAATGACAACTTATCACAACATATTTTAGACTCCATTATTGATCTCATGTCTGCTATTATTCTTTTGTATCAAGAACCTGATGTAGATCTGCTTGGTAAGAGAAATCCGTTGTAACTAACTAAATAGAGACGATTTATTCTTACTGTGAACATGGAAAGCTTGGAACACCGATCTATATCCAACTGTGCGCTAACTTTCCTCTAATTGCCAAACGGATTCCTCACTACTTTTGTACTTCTCAAAGAAGTCTTTTATTTTTAGCCTCTATTGATCAAGCAGCTTTCGATACAAAATGGTTGAAACTCCGCAATTTTTGTTTTCATTCAGTTCAAACAATCGCATCGTCAATTTCAACAGATCAATTGCTCCAGTATCCTGCTCTCTTCCAAAGTCTCTGTCAACATCTCTCAAATTGGTACATGATGAGTTACAACGATAATTCAGCCCTATTTGGTGATGAAGCCTTTTTCGAAGAAGTTGTAGATGATACTTCCGTATCCACCAAGAAGTCTATCCTTGTTCTCAATCTAATTCTTAGTATTCGCATCCAATTCGATCAACTCCACTCGTTTCCACTCTTTAGAACCATTCTAGATATAACTATGCGAATTATCCAAATCCTTCAATTGGATACATCTCCTGAAACATTACAACAGTTCTCCTGGCCTCTTTCCTGTTCATTCTCGACGATCTATGATCTATTTACATTCCCTTCTCCTTCTCTTCCCCAACTTCGGAATCGACCTGATGGAGGAAGATCATATTGTGCTACACTACGACAGTTGACAGACTGTCTACTCCAGTCAGTAACAAATCCTTGAAATGAATTATGATTAGCAATCGATTATCCTTTCGTTCCTTACTTCTCCAATCCAATATACACTTGAATATGATCCTATTCCGCGGTTTATTGACGCTCTTGGCAGACTTATCAGTGATCATGTTTACATCATCAAGACTGAGACGGGTCTTCTGTCTCAAATCCTATCTCTTTATATCACCATTCTCCAAAATTGTTCAAGTCTTAATTACTGTAATCTTGTCACAGATACGCTAAATGAACTCTTTATCAACATTCCAGAAATACCCTCGGATTGTGTCACTTTGATTCCAAATCTCATTCATGCTCTTGTAAAGTGTTCATCATTTCCTGAATCGCTTTTTGTCTCTAATTCCCAAGGATGTGATGATGAAGACATGATGCACAAACTCCGTCTGTCTTGTCAGGATGTAACTCTCTCTCTTGCATCATCATCTGTTGGAGTTTTCACTATTGCTTCATCTCTCATCAGCATCACAGGATCAATCGCTATTCAAGAGAGTGTTTTGTGCTTGTTTCGTGGTATTGTGGATTCGATTGAAGAATCCTTGTTATCATTGTTCGTTGATTCACCATTTCAAGATGATTCACTCAATTTCCGAATTACAAAACGAGCAGACATTCCTACCACTCCAGTTGTAACAAAATATGATGAAATTCTTGAATATGTCTACCAACACATGAATGAATACACAGTTCACCCAATTCTTCTTTCAACCGCTCTTCAAGTCATGTTTTCGTTTGATAATTGGACTTTTTCAAGAAGAGATCTCTGTCAACATCTCTTTACGTATGTCTTATCAGCATGTTCATCTTCGCCTATTTCTTTGCTCCCACGGTTATTCCAGTATATTTGCAGATTGTATGAGTCTCCCGTTTTGGTTGTAACACGAGAAATGATTGAGCAAATCTTGTCTCTTTCAGGATATATTGCAAATATGGAGGTGGAAAATGTTCAACATGATTACATGCAACTAGTGGCCACTTCAATTTGTTACATAGATGAGAATCAGACACTAAATGTGTTGTTGGAGGTTGTTACTCCAATATGTCAATCAATCAAATCTGGATCTGATTCGCTTTCATTTCAGATGATTTGTCTTACTGGTATCCTTGATGGCTGTTTGATAGAATCATTGGCCAACCAGATCGCTTCCACAGTTCTTGCCTCTCTCCAATCAGTCTTTTGTTCGTTGTCTCAACAGCACAGTCCACTTCTCCTTCATGTGGTTCATGTGTGTAGGGCAATTGTACGAGCTGCCCACATTCAGTTGGATAAACAGAATGCCACAATTATTCTGAATTTCTGCAATCAGTTGGTCGGAGTGGAAGAATTTCGCGATCAGACTCTGGAAGTGATTGAAATCCTTCTTAACGACTCTTTTCAGATAATCCCCGTGGAACAACGTCTTCCGCTTTTTACAACAATCAATCAACTGTATTCTTGGAATATCCAAAATCATACTGTTAAAGCGAATATTGATAGTATCAAGTATATTATTCATATCCAGTATGTATTTTTGAAGGAAGATAAGGTGGATGTGGCTCAGCAAGAAATGTTGATTATGATCACCCGTCTTCTGATTGCTACTATTCGGGAAATGGTTAATGAAGAAGAGTTAATTCGAGTTGTAATTCGATCCCTTGTTTATCTTGTCATTGTGGGTGTATCTGTTGAATGTGACTTGTAGAACTACGGTCAGCTCATATCTGAGTTATATGCAAGTATTCTAGCTTGTCATATTGAACTCTCCCTCTGGAGTGTATCCTCTCGGTTACGTACATTCATTATTGGGCAGTTAGTAGCCTTATTGCTTCCAGGAGGAGATCTTCAACCTATTGCAGATCAAGCAATCCAGCAAGTGTTTGCAGATCCCAGTCTTTCTTGTTTATCCATGGTTTCGGCTCCCTTTAAGGAGAAATGTGCTCAACTCTTCTTAACGATTAAGAAGCCATCTCTCACCCGTTCAGTGGTGAGTGACTTGGAGTATGTACTGTTGGAACAGATGAGTGAAACTACTTTTGTGAAGAAGTACTGCTGATTTAGGTTTTTTTGTTTGTTACAAGCCTTCGCCATGAGGATGATTCTTCTGGAAAGTGGGAGTTTCGTGCAAGTGTAACTCCTGTACGGGATCTACGGATTATTAATTTCTTTAATCTATTGCTATGTCATATCCTGAACCTAATGTTGAATCCCAGTCTGGAAAGGAATGTAGTACGGGGGATGTACAGAATAACTCCGTACAAGGCAATTTGGATCGCATATTCCGAGCTTATGCCCCTTCGTTTGTAACGGAGAAGGTTGACCAATTGCATGATAAAAGAACTGCATTGGATATTGCTGTAAGAGAGAAGATCAATAAGGTGTTCTCTGTTTGCGAACGTATTGTGGAACACTACATTCCCGATGAGTCGTTTGAGAGACCGGAGATGGATGAGAATACCGATGTGTTTACAAGGATGAGTTCGTTCTCACGAGAACTATCAACCCGTATTTGTGATAAGTTCCTTCCTTTCGTAAAAGTCGAAAAGGAGAAACTGCAAAAACGGTGTGAGCCAATGGATGTCAAGCCTCTTGTTGAGTCAATCAAAAATAAGGTGAAGGAGACTGTGGAACCGGTCTTTACTCCCTTTACTCCCATCATCACTCCTCTAGTCTCTCTCTTTCTGATCATCTTCTCAACCATATACCTTTTCTGTCGTACTGTATTTGTGGATCCAATGTTATATTTGTATTCTCTCTATAAGAAATACTCAACACAAGTAAAGAATGAATTCATAGCTGATTCCGATGGAAACTATCCTATTGTTAGCAAGGCCACTACTGCCTATAACTATGTAATGGATGAAATCTATCCGATTTTTATTGATTCGGATGGAAAGATCACATTGGAGAAGTTCCAGTCTCTGTGTAAGACGAAGAGTGTGGAGTATCAGACATTGTTGAAGGAGAAGGTAACAGAGGAGAATCTGCGTGCCTTGCTTAGCAAGACAGAAGATGGTGTAAAGGCTGCAATGGCTCCTGTTCGAGAGAATGAGAAGATAGCAAAGGGATATTACGAGGAGTTGGTGAAGCTGTTCTCTGATGATGAAGGTCATTTTACAACAGAGAAGCTTACTGGTATGGTAGGTGAGAGTGGCTCACAATTGAAATCGATTCTCACCAAGGGAGTGAAGGTAATTAGTGATACTACTTCGGAGAAGGTGGAGAGTGTGAAGAAGGAGGTGCTAAATCGATGGGATGAGATGAAGACTAATGCTGTCTCGTTCATCTCTATAGCGATGGGCTTCGTTTTGTTCTTCCCTACGATCTCGTTCCTTCTAACAGTGTTTGTCTTGAGTCTCTTCATTGATATTGATGCAGTTGCTCCAAGTCCCACCATGAAGAAGATTTTGAGTGCGATTGATACGATGGAGGTGTCGAAGCAGACTGAAGGAAGTGTAACAGAAGTAACTGTCAAGTACGATGATGCAAAGTTCTCAAGAAAAGAGGACAATTAATTGTATATTGAGTTTGAGAATGTTTGTGAATTATCATACGTCAATTCTTCCACGGGGATTGGCTCATAAACCAAACAACATAGAGAATGTTACAACGAACATTCATCGCTGAATCGCCTCAAGGAAGGTACAAGAAGGTCATCTTTTATGTAGGATCTTGATTTGTAGTGGAACGAATGTCTTGGCTCAGGCTCATTCAAGAAAGTGTAAGGCCTCACAGGACATTATTGATAAAATAGGTATCGGGGATGGGATACAGTGAAAGGAAAGGATGTAGCTTGGAATGAGATTTATGTTTCTGAGTTGTCTGAAAAAGAGAAGGATCGGTTTTCTAGCGAAGTAGAATTACTTAGGTCCATCGAAGATGATCATTTCATCAAGTACTATTCGTCATGGTACGATCCGAAAGAAGAGAAGGTAGTTATTATTACTCAGATTGTAACAAGTGGTACTTTAAACAAGTAGGATTAAGCACGAAGTATAACCTGTAGTTACGTAAAAGGAAAGCAACTCACAATGGAGGCGATTAAGCGGTGGTCGATTCAGATCCTTGAAGGCTTGAAGTACCTCCATACTCGTACACCTCCAATCATCCATCGTGATCTGAAGTGTTCGAATATCTTCATTGATGGTAAAACATCGAAGATTATGATCGGTGATTTGGGTTTATCCAAACGACGTTGGGAAGGTGCTCAAATGTCGATAGCAGGTACTCCAGAGTTTATGGCTCCTGAAATATTTGCAAATGGAGTCTATGATGAGAAAGTCGATATCTATGCTTTTGGAATGTGCGTTTTGGAGTTAATCACCAAGAAGATTCCCTATGGTGAGTGTCATTCAATCAAAGAGATATATACCAAAGTTACAAACGTAGGGATGGTGTTTAGTAAGAAGAATAGGGAGATCTACCAGACTGCTTCGAAGATGTGAAGGATGAGCGAGCGAAGACGTTTATTCGAAAGCTAATAGCTCAAGGACCATCACGACCCTCTGCTAGTGAATTGTTAGAAGATCCTTTTCTGACCGAGGTAACAGAGTCCGATAAGCAAGGAATTGAAGTTGATCAAACAATCATGGTACAATTGTAAGTGAGATATGAATTGAAGGAACGAGAAAGATTGGAGAAACAGGGAATCCCAACAGCTCTGAGTTCGATTCCTGTCAAAGATGAATTTTCTCCTCCTTCTACGGCTCCGGCAATTCCTGATAAAACACCAGAACCTATTGTACCGGCTCCTTCTACATGTCTTCCATCTAATACGGTTGATCCAAAATCCGAAGAAAAGGAGAAGGAGATTCCTGCTTCTTCTCCTCCAATAAAAGCAGAGTCCGAATCAAAGTCTGAGAATGGCCCCCACACAGCTCCTACTATTGAAATCAGCTCCCTTCAAGAGCCAACAGCTCCCACTCAATTGTCATTGCCATCTCCAACAATCCAGCGTTCTTCCAGTCTTACACTCTCTCATCCAGGAATGAAGAACAGTCATCCCTCAGCCATCCACCAACAACGAGTGATCCATCACAAGACGTTATCGTCTTCAAGTTACCGTCATGGGAATGGCAGTGGTACGTTGAGTCCCTCACTGATGATCGCCAACATCCAGAGCCCTTCTCGAAGTCACATTCATGCTGTATCTCTGGAAAGTGTGGAGCGAGTGAGTAAGGTTGGATAAGGGGGATAATGACTAGGTCAAGATGTGGATGGGCAACTGACAGTTTCATCTGATCTTCCTACAGACAGTAATGACACCTCGACAAATGATTGTATGCCACAAGTAGTCCCTATTTTGATTATTGATGGTAGTTACAATTAGTATTTCGAGGGAATGAGAGTTCATCTCCAAAGACTCCAGGAATGGAAGAAGATGAACAAAGTAGAACTTCAGAGCAATCACCAAAGGATTCAGATGAGGTATATCTTAGTAGACGATATGAAGGATAGGAAGTGATTGACAGTATAAGTATTACTCTTTCAAAACAAGAAGAATTCGAGTTTACATTCAGAATTGTGTGTTATTATTGTGAGTGAATTGAAAAGAACTCACAGATAGATAAAGGAGGCGATCACACAACAAAGTCAACATGGACTCAATTAGTTCGTTATACTTATGGAGTCTCAAAACCAGAAAACTTAGTTAGTGATCTGATTAGTAATGGAATTATACGAGAAGGATCATTACTTCCTATTGCTGTTGCTTTTGAGGGATGGTTAAATGAAGTGATATACAATGTGAAGATGGATGAATTAGAAGTGAATTCAGATGAATTGGAGGTGGTAGAAAAAGAATGAAAGTGTTTGTTGTGAAGAAACAAAATGAAAACCTATAAAAGAAACTAGAGATCGATAGGAGCCAACGGTTTCCATTTCGCATATGCTAAAGTACCTTTAACAGGATGAATATAAGGACAGTAAGCGCGATTCCAGAAAATATCTTCAATTGTAAGTCTCTTGGATCGTTGTTTATCCAGATATCCTTCCAATCCTAAATGAAGGGCAGGTACTAATAGATAAAACTTAGGATGCATTCTTACCTCGATGAGTAGAATCAATCAAATATCCCTTTTGTCGTCCCATCATAGAAATCAAATAATTGTCAACTTTAGCACGACCAATCACAACATCTTTGATAGTTGCAAAGTTGAAGTATTTGGAGAATATAAAGTAATCCTACAAACTGAATTCAAACGATACAAACAACAGCACTGTCTTGATTACGAATCTGCGTCACATAACCAAAACACTTCTTCATATATCGCTTAAATGTTGTCAAGTCTTTGTTATTCATCAACGTGAAACAACGAGTGTCATATACCCGTCCTGAAATCTCCACCTAAATGACATATCTTCTTCATACCTACCACTCGAGGAATGGACTTTGACTCCATTTTCTTCTTCACCTGACGTAGGAGAGAAAAGATAGAGGGAGAGACAATGATGTCACTATTGATGTATCCATAAAACTGACTATGATAGAGATGGAAGGATTGAAGATATAAATCACGCACATAGGGCATATTGAAAGGGTTCTGTTGGTAATTCCGAATTACTGTTACATTCAGCTTCATAGCAAGTTCAGTGATTCTATGTGAGCGAGTAAACAGAACTGCTTTGAAATTAAAGTTGCGTTGAAACAGATCGAACATCAGTAATTGATTCCTCACTTGATATGGGATTGTCTTCTAGAAATCACAATTGAATAGAGTGTCACACTTCCTTGGACTCTACAGAGGAACACAATACAAGATCAAGTTCATCTTGATTCTTGTAGTTCGGAGCAAATGGATATTTCGGAATCTCTTCTTCCTTATGATTGAACACGATCATTGATTTCTTGGAGTTCTTCGAGCCTCCACTTCGGTCCAAAATCTTACGTGTTCCTTTGCGGATGAAAGGATCTGATTCTATCTCCTTATTTGGGAGATTTTTAACGTCTTTTGAATCACGAAACGGATCTTCGGTGATTCTGTTAGGAATATCAGTGGATTCTGATACATCCTCAGCTGCTTCTGTCTCAGCATAGAGTACCTCCTCCTGGGAAGGTTTCTCGATAGTCATCGTTGGTTCCTCTGAATCATCTTCAGGAATCACAGAAGAACTATCACGAACGATAGGAGTTGGAGTTGCAAAAGTGTCAACTTTTTGTGTGCTGCTGACACTAGCACTTGAAATACGAGTTGGCTCTTCATCAATTACACTATTCGTTGGGAAGAGAGAAGAAACAACTGTCCAAGTATTTGGACGAGGAGTAGTAGTATTAAATAATGTCGGACTTACTGTTAACACATCAAGAAAAACAGTGGAAGAACGAAATGATTGAGAGGATTCAAACACTGAAGGAGTTGTCAGTAGCTCAACAAAAGGAGCCATAGTCACTCCCTCAACTGGAGAGTGTTGATTCTTCTGGAAAACCACATGAAACGATGCAGAAAGCTCATTAAAATGATTAATATTCACCTATACCGATAAAAAAACATGCAATATAAATACAAAGAAAACACATAAATAGATGTAGGAAATGGATATTAGTATCGCCAGACAAAGCGGTACTACATTCATATTCTTTTTGGATCGAAATGAATGTAATACCGAACCAATCTTTTCTTTTAAAAGAAGTCTAGAACAACAATTTGTCAATTCTTTTATTGACATAAGATAACAAATAAGAGCCCATTTGAGTGTCTATCCAAAACACATATAATGATTTCACCGGATTCCAATTGAAATGCCTGCAAGAATGGAACTTTATGTTAGAATTACTTCATGGCATCAACAATTCGTAGTCGGTTCTCGTAGATTTTTGGAGTATCATTATTACATCTAGGAAAGGAAGCGAATCAAATGACTTTACGGTTGTCGACAGTAATGCTTCCATAGACAATCAACAGCTGTTTACTCTAGACAATAGAGTGTGAAATAATGATTGGAATGACAGGATAGATAATTCAGCGAATTCGTGATCAACGTGTAGAACAAGAAATTAGTAAACAGTATTAATCAGGTGAGTAGACTTACTCCAAAGAGAAGCTGCATTTGTTACTCTTGAGGACCATAAAGTGTGGATTGGAACCTGGAATGTGAATGGACAATTATTAAGGGAAGATGTGGTAAAATGGATTCGAAACACGTCAGAATTGAGTACCGATATGTATGTGCTAGGATTGGAAGAGATGGTTCCTCTGAATCTATGGACCATTCTCTTTGAACGTGGAGTAGAATCAAAACGGGAAGAATGGATCCAAGTGGTTTTGGAAGTACTTCATGACATTCACCAGATTCCATTTATCTGTCTTTCGTCAGTATCGATGGTTGGGCTATTCTTAGCTATATTTGTTCCGTTATCAAAGAGATCCCATTATTCTTCCATATCTACTGGGAAGGTGGCTACAGGAATGATTGGACTCACAGGCAATAAGGGAGCTGTTTCAATTCGTCTCCAGATCCATAACAGTCCAATCATCTTCATTTGCTCTCACTTAACACCACACCCATGGTATATTATGGAAAGAAATCATGATTTCCATAAGTTTGCATAGATAATTGAAGTAATGTATAGAATTTGGGAGGAAATGTTCTATGAAGATCAACCCCTTTCTCCAACAGATTGTGTTATTTGGGTAGGGTTTCAATCAATTTCTAATACTAGATGGGTGATTTGAATTATCGTCTTGATTCATCCTTATCAACAGAAGCACTCTTTAAGAACGCACGTTCCAATTATTCACATCTTATTCAATTTGATCAACTCCATTTGGTTCAACAACAGCATCTTGCCTTTACTGGATTTATAGAGTCTCCAATAACATTTCCTCCAACTTATAAATATGCGAAAGGAAGCAATGAATATGATTCTCGTTCTCGAAGAGGGATTCGAGAACCAGCATGGTGTGATCGAGTATTGTTTACATCCCAGTTGTCTGGAGAAGGAAAACCACTGATTCAGAGTGAGAGATATGATTCATTTCAAGAGGCAAATTCATCTGATCACAAGCCAGTATTCTCAATCCTAACAGTCAGTTCAAAACATATCAATGAGAGAACTCGAGAAATGTTAGCTACAAAGGAGAAAACACGTCTCCTTCAATTGGATCAAGGAACTCCTACTGTAAGTCTATCCAATCATATTCTGGATTTTGGTGATGTGACTACAAAGCAGAGAGTTTGTAAACAAATGTCGATAGTCAATACTTCAAAGAACAATGCATATTTGACCTTCCTCCCTCAGGAGACAGGTGTGTGCAAAGAATGGTTTTCAGTAAATCCGACAGAATTCATGTTGCTTCCACAAGAAGAGAAGATTATAGACATTGAAGTATGTGTTTTACCAAAACATATCAGAGTAGAAGAATGACTGAATGGTAATAATAAGATGATTCGCAAAGGATATGATGTTATCAGTGATGTTCTGTATCTACAAGTGTCTGGAGTTGATATTTACCCCATCTTCCTAAACGTAAATCTCAGTTCCAAAAACATTCATATCTCATCCAAGATCTCTCATCGTCTTCTCCTAGTTGGTTGTCTTGTATGCGCATTGCTTCTGGATACCTACCAACGATATTCATAAACACATGTTTTCAACAAACATCACTCTAAGAGACTAACTAGACACCACGCAATCGTTTTCCAAAGATAGAAACTCTCTTCGAGCCCCTAGATACAAAAGAACTTGGATGATAAATATGAAAGATATCGAGCACAACAAGATTCTTCGTCACAATAAGATACTTTGACAAGTATGAGAGAAGAAGTCCTAAACACACTGAACCAACTACTGATACTGTTCGAAATGGAAGCCAGTAAGGATATGGAATGAAACTGGGAACAGACAGAAGTTCTTCACCAGCACCCAATCGAAGAATTATACCCGCTAGAAACATAACAATTGAACCATATGTATTTATATACTCTGAACAATAAACGCAAAGAAAGAGTTGAGGGAAAATTAGGACATAGGTGAAATCAACTACACATATCCAATAACTATATGGATTCTCCATAGAAAGAGCCAATAGAAAACAAATAACCCCAATAAGAACCATGAATAAACGCCAGATGCCAATCACTTCTGGATCACGTGCTTGAGGTCTTATTACTGCTTTATACATGTTAACAGAAAAAGCAGCTGCAGAAGAGAAGATCATACCTGTAACTGAACTAAGAATGGCTGCTGTGATTCCTAGAATACTCAGAACACTCACAGGCTCAGGAATCAGATACTTCAGAGCGATACTCAGAACATCACGCTCATTCCCATGAATGGAACCAATTTCGTCAAATGTCGCCCAGTCTACAGTCGATGCACATATGGCTATGAAACAAGCAATTATACCACACAATAGCACTCCAGCTCCAGAATACACTGACATTGCAAATGCTGTTTCAACAGTCTTGGAAGAGAGAACTACTTGATAATAAACTTGGTGAGAGGTTCCTCCGAGACAAAACATGAGTGCTTGATCAATCCAGTCGCTCCAAGTTGTGGATGCTATGGAACCTAACCAATTGTCTGTGGAATTAGCAAGAGGTCCAACATATTGACTGGTACAAATATAGAACAGTGCAATGAGAAGACAAATCCCCATTACAATCATTTCAATAACTCCTGTGTATTTGATAGCAAGCATTCCTCGTGTCAATGCTATGGTGAGAGATACAACTACGATTAAAAGAATAGACCACGATGGATCGAGGCCAATGAGAATAGAAAAGGCATGACCTAAGGTCGATAGGGAGACAGCAATCCAAACAAGATCTCCTATCAGTGATGGGATGTACAGAAAAGCGGCCATCCAACTTCCTAAGGTCTCTGCAAAAGCATCAAAGAGAGTCAATTATCCCTTGCACCGGAAATTATCAGAATAGAGAAATGCAGTAAAGAAAAA
>JABLTK010077823.1_pt1 | contig 12758 bp, 5 predicted proteins | sample 7160131 | NCBI WGS metagenome assembly JABLTK01 (sample SAMN14651221, study PRJNA627086) | human gut metagenome | isolation source: feces | host: Homo sapiens
GTGTGGCTCGACGACGAGTTCGCGGCAATCGTTTGTCACGGATATCCTACCGCCACGTCGTTTGGCGGTTACCATCTTTCACCCGATCGTGCCCGCGCCGCAACCCAGCTTGCCGTATGGATGCTCAACGGCACTACCCATGTCGACGGTACCTACTCTTACACGACCGCTCAGGGCAAAACCAAGAGCGGGCACTTTACCGCCGACGATGAAGTCGTGGCGGCGGCGCGGTGGCTCCACGACAGCGCAAAATCAGGAAGCATCAAAGCCGCTCCGCACCGCGCGCGGCGCTATCTAGGAGCCGTATCGGGCGGCAGCAAACGTCAGGACATGCTCTATGTACTGCCGGCGGTCTCTGTTTCCTTCCAAAAGCAGTCTGCAAACGCTGCCATTACCAGCGGAAACAATACTTATCAGTTTGCCGGGGCAACATTCGATGTTTTTGAGAGCGCCAGCGACGCACGTGTTGGCACCATCCAGATGGACAGCAACGGTCGGGCGCAAGCAACACTTCTGCCCAACACAGCATACTACCTAGTTGAAACGAAGGCGCCGGCCGGCTATGTCCCCCGCCACGATCGCATCGCCTTTACCACGGGGAATGACGGCGGGCGGGTCGCCATTGATGAACAGCCCGGCACCATCAACCTGCGTATCGTAAAACTCGATACCGCGACGAATGCCGGCCCCCAGGTAGGCTCTTCACTCGCAGGAGCAGAGTTCACGTGTGTGTCGCAATCAACCCCTGGATGGGCGCAAATCCTCACGACCGACGAAAGCGGTCGGGCCACCCTCGCCGATGTCCCCTTAGGAACCTTTACCATCTACGAATCAAAAGCCCCCGAGGGCTACCTGCCATCCAACGACAGCTGGACCTATACCGTTGGAGCCGACCAGCTCGGCGATTCAGGCGTGGTCGAGATCGAATCTCGCGTTTCCGATATCCCCATTGCGTTTAACCTTGAGATTTCCAAATTCAAGGATTACGGCAATAGCGACCAATCCGGCCTGGAGCAGCCGGCGGGTGGTGTTGTCTTTGAGGTTGTCAGCAACAGCTCTCAGCAGGTTGTTGGCACACTGACCACAAACATCTATGGCTTTGCCTCCACCAAAGATCAGCCCGAAGCATGGTTCGGCACAGGAAAGCGACCCGCCGGTGTCCACGGAGCCGTCCCATACGACCGTGCCGGCTACACGGTTCGCGAGGTTCCGGAAACCGTCCCCGAGGGTTTTAAACGTGCAGGGGAATGGACCGTCGGGGCCAATCAGATTTCCGACGGCGCCGAGCTTCAATATATCGTGGACAACCACGCTCTGTCGACGCATCTCCAGATTGTAAAACGCGATGCCCAAACAGGCGCTTCTGTTCCCCTAGCCGGATTCACCTTCCAACTCCTCGACAGCAATCACGAACCTGTCTCACAAACTTGCTGGTATCCAGCACATGACGTAATGGACACCTTTACGACTGACGCGACCGGGACCGTCACACTGCCCGAATCGCTCGTGCCGGGCACCTATTATGTACGCGAAACCTCGGCCAAAGAGCCCTATCTTGTCGGCGAAGAGATCGAGGTAAACATACCCGCCGACATGAACCTAACGCCCGTTGCAGTCGCCTCGTATTATGACCACGCCGCGACCGGAAACATCAGGATCGTTAAAACCGATGCCATAGACGGCAGCAGCCTCGCGGGCGCCGTCTTTGAGATCCGTGCCTCGGGTGATATCGTGCGCCCCGACGGTAGCATTGCCGCGCTCGACGGTGAGACTGTCGCGACCGTCACGACGGATGAAACTGGAGAAGCACGCGCGGACAACCTCCCGCTGGGACTTGGCACCGCACGCTACGAGGTTGTCGAGACTCAAGCGCCGGCAGGCTTCTTGCTCGATCGGACAACCCATATTGTCGACCTTACTTATGCCGACCAGAAAACACCCGTTGTAGAAGCACGGCTTAACGTATCCGACGATTACACCAAGGTTGATATCTCCAAGGTCGATGCAAGCGGTGAGCAGGAAGTGGAAGGCGCACAACTCACCTTATATGGTCCCGATAAAACCGAAATAGACTCCTGGACCTCATCCGACAAGCCACACCGCGTCGAACATCTTGCACCCGGCACCTACTCGTTGCGCGAAATGATGTCTCCGCGGACCTATGACCTTGCCGAGGAAATAACGTTTGAAATAAAGGATACGGGAGAAGTCCAAACCGTCGCGATGAAGGATGCGCCCATCGAGATCAAGGGACAGGTCGACAAGCGTCAGGAACTTGTCCAACCTATCGAAAAGGGCCTGTTGGCTAACGGCGATGGTAAAAACCGCGCCACGACGCAAACCAATAGTGATGGGCTTTTCTCCTATACCATCGATGCTCGAAACGATTCCGCTACTTGGGTTGATGAGTTGACGATTACCGATGATCTTGAGTGCGCCAAAGACGGCACAGCGAGATTCATCTCAATCGAAACCCCCGTCGCCATCGGCGACCTCAACGGTCTGTGCAACGTATGGTATCGCACGACGCCGTTGGACTCGACAGACGTCGGTGAGCCGGCAAACGCGACACTTGACGATGGGCACGAAAATCCTTGGCTTGAGTCCGACGAAGTAAAAGAGAGCCTTGGTGAGGACTGTTGCCTCGTCGATTACGACGGCTGGCGCCTCTGGAAGGCGGATGTCTCGACCACGGAATCCACCACACTCGAGGCGGAAGAGCTCGACCTTACACCCAATACCGTCGTAACGGGCATTCGAATTGAATACGGTGCGGTAGCCGCCGACTTTACGACTCGAAGCGATGCGGATTCTTGGACCCGCGATGATCTCAAAGATGAGCACGACGACCTTGACGATGCCAAAGCAATCCTTGGCACAGACGCTCGGGGCGCAGTCGTGCACATGCAGGCAACGTCGGCTTATACGCCCCAAACTGCACTCACCAACAGCGCACGCGTCGATCTTTGCCGCAACGGCGGCGGCGATAAACTTGAGTCACATGACGAGGACTGTGTCATTCAACGCTGTACCCTACCGCAGGACCTACCGGCAACAGGAGCAGTTCCCATCGCCGCTTGCATCACCGCGTTCCTGACCTCGGGTGCCGCAGCCCTATGGTTCGCTCGCCTTAGGTCGATCCCAAAGAAGCGCTAGCGCGATCAAAAAGCGGGCGAGCCAGTCCCCCGGCTCACCCGCTTTCAATCATGTAAATCGCCGTATCTACTCTGCAGACGAAGATCCACCATCAACGATTGCTTGCTCGGACTCAGGAATCCCATCAGCACCCGTACTCTGTTCTTGCTCCACCTCTTCGCTGATTGCGGAGGCGGGGGTCGAGCCCTTTGCACCCACGATGTAGGCAGCCCCAAATCCTAACGCAATGGCAATCAAGGTCAAAATCACGTAGACAGGCCAATGGCGCTTAATATACGAAAACACGTTGACTCCTTAGAGCTCCGTCTACGAACGGCGGATAACCTCGGTCACGACCTCGGATACCGTGGCAATGTTCGTCGGGTTGACATTGTGGGGCAGGTCGTCCTCGGTACGAGCGCAAGCCAGACGCGTGCCGTCCACGCCGGCGATGGTGAGGGCTCGGCGGCTCGCCTCGAGCGCGGCATAGGCATCGGTCTTGGCATAGGGCATCTCGAGCGCGCCACAATCGACATGGAACGACTTGCACACCTTGCTGACCAGGTTCATGATGCGGCGATCGCCCTTGAGCAGCTGCTGTTCGCCCTCGACCGTCACCACCGAAAGCCTACCGGCGCCGACGGATTCAAGATTGATGAAGAATACGCCGCGGAGCTTATCGCGATGCGAAGCCAAGAAGGCCTTCATGCCGGCGCCATCACAATCCGAGGCGCCCGTTGCCACAAACCAGATATCGTGACCGAGCAGCTCATCATCGCCCATAGAGGCGACAGCCGAGAGCATATCTTCGGAAGAAGCGCCATCGGAAGACGTAGCGCCGCCCTTCCAGCCATCGTTATCGTCCTCGAAGTTATCCCACGAACCGATACCGCGACCGGACTTCTTGGCATCGTAATCGTCTTCGACGCCCAGCCAGTCACTCATGCTGTCCTGCTCGTTTTTCTTTTTACGGCCGAACAGACCACCCAGGCCGCGCTTACGAGACTTGGGTGCCGCCGGGGCGGGAGCCGAAATGGTCTCGATCGGCTGTGCGCCCGACGCAACGGGCATAGGAGGCGCAACGGGTGCCGATGTGGGTTCGGGGCCCTGGGCAGTAGCAAAGGGATCGTTGACCTGTGCGGAGGGGTCGGGAAGGTCGAACAGCGACGTGCGAGACGCAACGTTTACCTGCTTCATAGACGGCAGCGACGGATCGGGGACCGAAGCCAGCGGAGACGAGGAGGGCGCAGGCGACGGTGCCGACGCCGGATCGGGAACATTCATCTGCGGGCGCGGCGATGCCTGGGAGGAAATCTGGGCCATAAGGGAATCGACCGTTTCGTCCTGGGTGGGAGCGACATTGGCAACCGTGGCACCGGAACCACTCGGGGTCGGCATGGTGAAAATCTGCGTGGAATAAGGCCTCGACTCATCCGTCTCGGGAGTCTCGGAAACCGCAGGCACTTCCTCCTGCTCGACCTCGGTCGAATCATCTTGCTCGGCTGCCGCGTATTGCTCTTCGTCAGAGTTGGCCTCGACGGGCTCGTCCTCGGCGGCATCTTGGATTTCGGCAGCATCAACAGGCTCGTCATCGTCTGCCGCGTCGCCCTGCTCATCGGAAACAGGAAGGGGCTCGGCAATTGCGGTGCCTTGCTTTTCAAACGTTATCGTGGAATCGAACTGCGCGGCATCAAACGACATGGTGCTATCGACGTGCTGCTGAGCCTCGAAAGACGTTGTTGCCTCAACAACATCCGCTGACGTCGGTTGCTGGGACTCAAAGGACGTCGTAGCTTCGGCAGCGTCGACGGGCCCGGACTGCATAGCCTCGTTCTGCTCGAACTCTTGCGCCGCGCGCTCACGTGCCGCCTCGGCTGCCTGCTGCTGAGCGATAGCCTCCTGCTCGGCAGCCTCGCGTGCGGCAGCGCGCTTCTCCTCGAAATCGTCGACAAATTTCCTGCCCTTTGCAAGCGCACCCTTAAAGAAGCTGGAAGCGCTGGCGCCAATCGAAGAGAACGCGGATGCAATATCGGCATGGGGCGTTGCCGCGGGAATCTCGGCAGAGAAATCAGTATCGCTCTCGTAAGACACGCGCCTCGGCTGTTCAACGTAATCGTCGTCAGACTCGTCCGCAACGTCTTGCGCCGGCGCGGCGGGAGCCAAAATGTCCAGTCCTGCCGCGGGATCGATCGCGGACACCGCCTCGGGCTCGGCAACGGCAGCGGTAACCGCGGCAGACTCATCATCCGCAGTGACAACGGGCGCAGGCTCGGGCTCAAACGTCGGCTCCTCGCCCTCCTCGTAATCGAGCGTGCAGGACTCGGGAAGCATTCCGAGTGCACGGATGGCATCCGAACCAAAGCGAATGTTGCCGGCGGCGTTGCGATAGAGCTTGGGCTCGGGCTCGGCCGCGGCAGGCTCCTCCGCCGGCTCAGCAGCGGGAACCTCGTCATTGAACTCTTCGGCCTGGACAGCCTGATTCTGATCCTCGGGCACGATGGCGCCAATCAGCGTCTCGTCGGCAGACGCACCCTCAAAGCCCTCAATCTGCTCGTCAAAAGCCTCGCCCTGTTCGGGCTCGGTTTGAGCGTCGGGAGCAATCGGCTGACCGAACTCGTCCTCGGCGTAGGTAGGCTCTTCGTACTCGATGGTGTTGCCGTAGTCGTTTTGCTGCTGGGCCGCGGCATACTCCGCCGCCGCGCGCGCCATTTCCTCGGCACGACGTTTCTGCTCCCCAAAATAGGTATCGAACGGAACATCGTCGGGAAACTCGTTCTCGCCCTGGAAGGGAGCAACGTTGTCCATAACGCCGAGCATAGCGGCGACAGAAGACTTGTTGCACACCGCGCCGGACGTATAGGGAAGAATATGGCGGTTAGAGATGATGTTTGCCGCGTTGGCAAGTGCAACGAGGGAAGCGAGGATCGCGACAATCCACAGCAGAACCTTGAGCGCGCCGGGGAGCGGCAGGATACGCAGGATGGCAACGGCAGCGGGGGCAACCGTGGCAACGGGCAACAGCTTGGCGATGAGCGCACGATACGAAGCATAAGGCTCGCGGGCGAGCAGCTCAGCACGGGGAGAGTCGTAGTGTGCGACAACGACCACCGGGCGGTTACGCGGGGACGCGAGCGGGCCCGAGGCCTTGTGGTAGGCGATGACATTTTGGCTCACGCCCGTCTTGCCCAGACGCGAAACCACGGGGTGGCCCGTGCGCTCGAGCACGTAAAGAACGGCGCCGACAATAGCCAGCAAGGTGCCGACCAAGCCGATACCGCCACCGATGCCCATCAGCAGGGCGCCGGCAAACGCAAGAATACCGGTAACGGCAAATGCCAATCTACTGGGCGCCGGGGCATTGAACTCCTGAACCTCGGGGTCAAAGCCGTGGTTGCGGAAGATCTGAGCGATATCCTCGGCAGCCAAGCGCTCTTCTTCGCTGCATGCCGGCGTAATGCCGGTGTTCTGCAGCAGGTGGTTAATATAGTTCTGGGTGTTCGCCATGTGCGCTCCACATCCATAATCCGACAAATAGGCCCAATGCATGCACATTAGAACCGTATATAGTCGAAAGTATACCCCGAGCGAGCGCAAACGACCGAATTCGGGCCATCTTAACGCCCCGAGCGGACAAGGATATAGCCTAATCTCCATATCGGACTAAAATCATGGCAGCAAACCACCTTCTCATGCGAGGACTCTATGACGGCAAGCGACGCGACCGCGACAATTAAAAAGGGGAATTCGGAGCCCAGTTTCGATAAAACGGCTCAGCGCATCCTCAATCTTTTCTTTGTACTCAATAGCTCCCCCGAACCGCTGACGACCGAGCAGATCGTCTTGGATTCTGACCTGGGATATGGCTCGGGCAACATCGACTCGGATAAGCGCAAGTTTCGGCGCGATCGTGACAAACTGCTCGAGCGTGGCATCTTAATCAAGGAGGTTCGCCCCGCCGGCGCGCAGGAGACCGAGGAAAGCTCGTGGACAATTGACCGCGAGCACACCTTTGCAGCAGGCGGCCTCATCACCGCAGACGACGCCGATATCCTGCTCAACGCCATCGACCAGACACTAGCGGCCGGCTCATCCACTTTTGCCGCACCGCTTGCCGATATTCGCTCCAAGATTGCCTATCTCACCGGTAGGACGACGGTGGACGAAGCACCAATCCGCCGCTCTCCCACCGTCGATGCGGTATGGAGCGCCTTTGCCGAGCGATGCGCGCTGCGATTTTTATATCAGAACGGACGCGGCGAGCAGAAAGAACGTACCGTCTGTGTCTACGGCATGTTCGAACGCGAGGGCGTGGCTTACTTCTGCGGCCTCGACAACGTCACCGACGGCATCAGGACATTCCGCTGCGACCGTATCGTTCGCGCTTGGCGTCCTTCGAAGGCCTACGTCATCCCCGCGGACTTCAACCTCAGCGACTACCTGTTCTTTGAATTCGATTTTGCCGACCGACCGCCCGTTGCAGCCACGTTCTCATTCGCCCCTCAGACGCAGATCGATATGATCAACGGTCTCACGCGTGGGCGAGGTGAGCTCGTACACACCGATGTGGGATGGACCTGGACCGTTGACGTGCGCGATCTTGAAGCCGGCGCCTCATTTTGCATGGCCCACGCCATGGACGGCATGAGGCCCGTGGCCCCCAAATCGCTCAAACAGGCGTGGAACCACCTCATTGAAAGGACGGTGCACGAGTATGCCCGTGCGTAAACTCACCAGCGAGCAGAGACTCTCGCGCGCCATCGACATCATGGAGGCCCTCTACGCCGCCGGCGAGAGCGGCATGACACGGACCGAGATTTGCAGTCGCTTTGACATCACGGGGGTATCGCTCGACGAGATTCTCGAGATCGTCTCGACGCTCGCGGACCGAGAATCGGGCGCGCGCATCATCTGCGAATGCCGCGACGAGCGTGTGGTCCTCACCGGTGACGCCGGGCGTGTGCTACCGCTGCGCTTGAGTGCCGCCGAGGGCGCTGTGCTCAACCATGAACTTGAATCGTTGGGGATCGAGCCGCATACGGCAGCTCGGATTCGACATGCCCTTCTACCCGAAGAGCTCGGCTATAACCAGCGCGTCTTTGACACCGTCAACCACGGGTCGCACTGGCAGCAGCTGAGCTGCGCCATTCAAGACGGTGTTCGCTGCCGCATCTCGTATCGCTCGATGGACGATGCACGGCCACGTGAGCGTCTGGTCGACCCCTTGCGCATTACGGCAAACGGCGACCAAACATACCTGATTGCCTGGGACATCGCGGTCGATGAGCAGCGCACCTATCGCATGGATAAAATCGAGGGACTCACCTTGACGGAAGACTCCGTCGTGTCTCACGCACCGGACGTCGCATCCCTCCACGATTCCCTTGCCCGGACGCAGCGTAGTGCAAAGCTCTTGATGCCATTCGATATGGCGGAGTATCTGGACTGGGCCGGCATCACCCTAATCGAGCGCAGCGGGGCAGACATGGCAACGGTAACCGTGCATTACGGCTCCGAGCGTTGGCTACTGAGCCAGATAATCGCAGCGGGCGGAGCCATCCGCATCTTGGATGACCCCGCCCTGTCAAAGCGTCTGTGCGATATGGCAAAAACCCTCGTCTGTCCGCTTTAGCGCCGCCGCTCGTGGCGTGCACGCCACAGTTGCAGATAGTGCCCGATCTGCGCCGATTCGATGCGCTGGTAGGAGCTCGTGGGCAGCGACGTTAAGAACTTCTTTCCGTAGCCCTTCGTCACCAGGCGCGGGTCGGCCAGAATCAGCACGCCGCAATCGGTCGACGAGCGGATAAGGCGGCCGGCCGCCTGCTTGACCTCGAGCACCGCCTCGGGCAGCGAATAGCGCGCCCAAGCGCGGTCTTCGCGCAGGTTGCGCTCGCACGAGAGCGGGTCCGTGGGACTCGAGAACGGCAGCTTGGGAATGATGACGCAGCGCAGCGTCTCGCCGCTGGCGTCGAATCCCTCCCAGAAGGCCTTAAGGGCAAAAAGCGATGAGGTCGGCTCGTTGATAAACCGGTCGCGCAGGCGACGAGGAGATGAGTTGCGCTGCTGGCAGTTGAGCTCCAGACCCGCACGGGCCATCTTGGGCTCAACGCGGGCGTACAGGTCTTCCATGTCGCGCCGATTGGTGAACAGTGTGAGCACCGATCCGCCCATGGCAAGATGGGCGTCGACCAGCACGCGCTCGAGCGCCGTAAGATAGCTCTCACGATCGCGCGGATCGGGGATATCGCCCGCAACGACTACAGCCATGTTCGAATCGAAGTCGTAGCTCGAGTCCAAGTGCAACGATGAGGATGTTGAAGCACCGATGCGATCGAGGCCGACCGCGTGGTTAAAGTGTTCAAAGCTTTTGGACACCGTCATGGTCGCCGAGGCAAAGATAGCCGTGTGAACCTCGGGCAGCCACTCGGTTGCCAAGGCCTCGCCAATGTCGATGCGCTCTGCGGTCATTGACTCTCCGCCGGCACGCAGCCTGCGATTGACCTGCAGCGAATACACGTAGTGTTCATCGGTGCCATCAATGATGAGCTTGAGGTTCTCGGCCAGCTCGTGCAGGCGGCGCGAAATATCACCCAGGTCGACAACAACCTCGGGCTTGTCGGCGGCGACGGCTTGCACCAGCGCGTCGACGCTCTTGTCAGCTCGTTCCAATGCATCGATGGCAGCGTAGGCCGACGGTAAGAAATCATGCCAGTCGTCAGATTCGCGCAGCTCGGGGCCAATCCATAGATTGGCATTGTCATAACCCCCACGGGCACGGCGGCCGAGCTCGCGAACGTCATCGAACACGTCGGCGATTGCCATGCTCGCGCGCGCAACCGTCGACGTCGCCTTGGCAGTAAGGCCCAGATAGAGCGTAGAGCCCTCGGAGGTTGCCAAATCACGGGAAACCTGGCTTAGCGCACCGGTGCTCGAGCCACCCAGGCGCTCAAACAGAACGCGTGATTCGTCCGCCGACACCACGCGCGCCCACTGACGGCGCGCCTCGCGCTCGATAGAATGGGCCTCGTCGATTACCCAATGACGAATCGGAGGCAAAATCCTGCCCTCGGCCGCAACATTGCGGAACAGCAGGGAATGGTTGGTGACCACCACATCGGCATGCGCCGCACGACGGCGAGCGCCGTGGACCAAACATTTATCAGGGAAAAACGGGCAGAGGCGACGAGCACACTCGCGCGAGGCCGTCGTAAAGTCGGGGCGGTTGACGCTGCGCCACCGAATGCCAAGTGAGTCGAGGTCGCCATCGGCTGATTGGCAAACGTACGCCATAATGACCGCGACCGCCGTGAGCGTGTCCGCCGGATCGCGCTTGGTGGTAATCTCGACCTGGCCGCGGCTCATGCGCTCAAGCTTGCGCAGGCACGGATAGTGGTCATACCCCTTGAGAGCGCAAAATGACAGACCACCTTCCAGTTGCTCGGCAAGTTTTGGAAGCTCATGGTACATGAGCTGGTCGGCTAGATTGTTCGATTTGGTCGCAATACCAACCGTGATGTTGTTACGGCGTGCTGCCTCGGCAAAAGGCACCAGATAGGCCATCGATTTGCCGACGCCTGTGCCCGCCTCAATTACACGATGAGTGCCCGTGACCAGCGCATCGCGGACCTCGAGCGCCATCGCGATCTGCTCATCACGCGGCTCGTAAGTGGGATACATGCGATTGACCAGGCCACCCGGCGCATAGTCTGCCTCAATCTCCTCACGACTCGGCATCTTGAGGACCGGTAGTTCGTCGGCGTCCACCCGATCGTCGGCGCGATCGGCCTTGAGAACGTCAGCACGAGCGGCGCTGAGAGAGAAGATAGAACCAGGGTTCTGCCCTGCCAAGAATGAGAAGATAGGACGATAGGACCAAGGCACGTCCGGATGCATGTCGGCTAGGCGCGCCATGAGGCCCTGGGGCAAGTCGGTGAGTGCCACAAGCAACACGCGCCATACGCCACACAGGGCGTCGACGTCGGCATTGGCACGGTGTGATACCGAGTCACAGCCAAACAGATCGGCCATAAAAGACAGCTTGTGCGAGGCCAGGCGCGGAAGCGCGATTCGCGACAGCGCCAGCGAATCGATCCAAATATCGCTCACGTTGACGCCGCCTTTGACCGACTCGATAAACGAGCGGTCGAACGTGGCGTTATGTGCAATCACCGGGCAACCACCGACAAAATCGGCGAGAGCGGCGACGGCCTCAACGGCCGACGGGGCATCTGCCACATCGGCATTTGTAATGCTCGTGAGCTCGGTAATCTCGGCGGGAATCAGCTGCTTGGGATGCACGAAGGTATCGAAGCGGTCGACGATCTCGCGGCCCGAAAGACGGGCCGCCGAGATCTCGATCAGCTCGTTGTCCTGCACCGAAAGACCTGTGGTCTCGGTATCGAGGACAATTACATCTTCCTCGATAAGGCCGAAGGACTGCGTTTTGGCGCGTTCGGCAAGCGTGGCATAGGAGTCGATGACAAACTGCGGCGTTCCTGACGAAACCGCGTCCTCGATTAGCATGCAATGCCCGCTCGACGAAGGCCCATACGGATCAGGCTGTCACAGACCTGCGGGAACGTCATGTCGTCGGTGTGACGGATCTCATCCGGATACAGCGACGTATCGGTCATGCCGGGAATGGTATTGGTCTCGAGGATAACGGGGCCGTCCTCACTCACGATAAAATCGCTGCGCGAGATACCCAGGCAACCGAGGGCCTTGTGAGCGGCGCAGGCAAGCTCCTGAGCGCGAGCATAATTCTCGGGTGAAATCTGCGCCGGAATGCGATGGATGTCCGTAGGGTCGACATACTTCACGTCCAGATCGTAGAACTCGCAGTCCTCGGGCTTACGAATCTCGACAATCGGCAGAGCGCGCACGTCGTCCTCGCCGTACACGCCGACGGTGATCTCGGTACCCTCGATGCACTTCTCGACCAGCACTTTGTCGCCGTACTCAAACGCCTTGGCGATTGCCGCGGGCAGCTCGGAGGGCTCATGGACCAGGGAAATGCCATAGCTGGAACCGTTGACGGCCGGCTTCACAAAGCAGCGCTCGCCACAAACCTCGACGATATGATCGATATCGACTTCATCGCCCACCTCGAGCGCGAGGCCGGGGGCAATGGGGATGCCCGCCTTGGCGTACAAGAGCTTAGAGACCTCCTTGTCGGCACCGCAGGCGCTGGCAAGCACGCCCGAGGCCGTGTAGGGGATACCCAGGGTCTCCATGGCGCCCTGCATGGCGCCATCCTCGCCGCCGGCACCGTGCATGGCGATAAACGCCACGTCAAAGCCGCCGGTCGCCATGGTTACCATAAAATCATCGGCAGCCGTGTCGAGCAACTCCACCGAAGTGTAGCCGGCCTCCTTCAAGGCAACCACGACGTTCTTTCCCGAATTGAGCGAGATCTCGCGCTCAGCGGAATGACCGCCCGCCAAGACCGCTACGTGCATGTTCTCTAGGCTTTTACCCGGCATGGGCAGACTCCTCCTCTATAATTTCTGCAGCTGATACCATATTGTAGCGATACCCTCTACGTTTCCCCAAAATCGAAAGGCTTCCATGAATCCCAGGACTAAATCTCAGGACATTCGCGACTTGAGCCAAAACGATATTCGCGA
>JABLTK010092126.1_pt1 | contig 12757 bp, 20 predicted proteins | sample 7160131 | NCBI WGS metagenome assembly JABLTK01 (sample SAMN14651221, study PRJNA627086) | human gut metagenome | isolation source: feces | host: Homo sapiens
GTAGAGATTAACGGAGAGAAACCAGAGGGATTCACAACGTATTGGCAGCGAGAGTATTTGAAGAAGAAGGATGCGATTGTGGAGCAACAAAAGAAGATGATGGAGATGCAAACCATTGCAATGAAAGAAATGGAGGCAATGCAGATGTAATGTTCTTTTATTTGATTTGTGGATTTCAACAAACATATCATCAATAATTGCTTTACAACTTATCATAGAACTCAATCACCTCCTTAGGAGCCTGGACGAGCTCAATCAGAACTCCTTCTCCAGACAGAGGGTTGGGCTCCTTACCCTTAGGATGGATGAAGGTAACATCATAACCAGCAGCACCCTTACGAATGCCACCAGGAGTGAAACGCACTCCCTTCTCCTGAAGATACTTGACACAAGCAGGGAGATCATCGATCCACAGACCAATGTGGTTCAGTGGGGGCACATTGACCTTAGGGCTCTTGTTGGGATCATAAGGCTCCATAATGTCGACCTCGACAGCCATAGGGCCCTTTCCACAGCGCAGAATGTCCTCCTTCACGTTCTCCTTGGGGGACTACCAGTTACAGATGAGATGTGGTCCTACCTCAAAGGAGTGAATCGTATCGAGACCGAAGATGTTCACCCACAGGTTCTGGAGAGCAGCTCTGCTGGTTCCACCGATGGCAATCTGCTGAACACCGAGCACTCTGTAGGGCTTGGCAGTAGCAAAGCAACGCTTCTAGGAGGTAACATGGACAAAATGAAGCACATACAGCAAAATTGGCGAGCATTTAGAAGAATTATTTGCTCAAAAAGCGGATGTTGGGGAAACAGGGAAATAGGGAATAATGAGCATGGAATAGGCTTCATCATGGACCACTGGACGCTTGATAGTTATCCCATTCAGATGTAGTCATTGTAAAGCTAATAATGTATGTTATGATGAGTTTTTCCCATGGTAGTCAGTGTATAACAGATGAACTGTGACCCATCATTGCCACCTCCAAAGAAGCCAAGAATGTCTTATAGTTGGACAGAGGACGACATAGATTCTCTGTTAGATTTGGTTTATCAAAACAGAGTCGGGTTGTTTGCTGGTAATGCTTCTTGCAATAGTGAGTCAACGGGTAGTTCCTCAAAAGGAGTAGAGCCTATCGTGAAGAATAAGGAATAGAGAATATGGGAGGATATTTCCATGAATCTCAGTAAGACAGTGAGTACAAAACGGAGTTCAAAAGCTTGTCGGATAAAGTACAAACAGTTGGAATATGTGTTTAAGAAGGGTATGGATAGAACTACCTTTTGAGTCTTCAGAGATTGTGGATTGTATGTCAAAACATTGTAAATCAACATGGCGATTCTTCAGTGCATTTTGTGTGATATTTCCTTCTGTATCTCTCGTGAAGAGGCAGGTTGTTTTGATATTTTTAATTGACATTGTAGAGGTTTTCTGTTGTTGATTTGTTATTGAGTTCTCTTGATTGTGATGATTTGCTAAATGTTCCAGCTTCTGATAATCATAGTTGCACCAGTATTTGTCATTCTGAGTTTTTGGAACTGATGAACTCTTTAGAACCGGCAATACGGTTAGATTTGTTCGAATCAGCAGTACCGTTAGAAATGATAATGCCATTGGAGTTAACATCGCCGTTAGAATCAGAAATTCCATTAGAATCAAACATTCCCTTAGAGTATTCGGATCTGGTGAAACCTGTAAATCCAGACATTTCTATAGATCCGACAATGCTAAGTATTTCATCTAAATCAAGGAATTTGTGTCCCAATCTGCCTGAGTCTAGTGATGATCTGGTCCTGCATAGTCGATTCCATACTTCTCCTTCCATGGGATTGGATGATTCTGAAGACAGTATCGATGTGGAACTGCGAATTGAACCTGATCCATATCCAAATCGGTTCCTAGACAAGAGTTATAACTAAGGGATCATGTATCAAGAATGCTCCTATGTATACTCAAATCTTGGTGGATCCATTAAGACAAAATATCATATTGATGAGACTATTGTTTGTGATGATCCACTTTATTTGCTCTTGTAAATTGGTTAGACTGTTCGAATATTTAGCGAGTGTTTAAAACAAACAACGAAAACTATAGACTACAGATTATTTAGACGGTTTGCTAAATCAGGATTAGTTTGACCAACTCCTGGTCCCGCTACACCTACAGGAGTTTGTTCCATTCCTCCAGTAATCGATATTCCAATATCTGAAAGCACTTGATCCACCAACTCATCTTCTGCTTCCGTGTCATCCATCGTTCCCATCGTGTCATCCATTACTTCCGACATAATTTCGTTACGCATACTCTCCTTTTGATACTCCGCCATAATACGCTGCATGGCAGCAGGATCCATTAACTTATTGAGTGATCTGTAGGCACCCACAGCACCCTTCAAAGCACTAGCGATAGCTTCCTGCCCACTTGCAGTCATTAACTGAATCTGAATCTGGCTCAGGTTTGCCTTTGCAATCTCAAATTTCTCAACAGCCTTCTTAATACGAACCAGATCTTTGGCAAAGATACGCACTTCACTCTAAAAATTACCTAGAACATGAAAGCCTACCACACGCCCTTCCTTTGCACTCTTCTTAATCTTTGTTTCCACTTCCTTTCTTCGTCGTTCAATTTGTCTTTCTTCCCGATCAATCTCGCGAATCGAGGTACGAATAGCATTCTTATTCTCTTGAAGAATCTCAGCTGTTGTTTTACTCTGTCCAGCGCCCATGATCCAATTAATATAAAGTGAATATGGTTTAACGGGATAAGAAATCCAGTGCAGTGAAATCTGATTGGATGAACCATTTACTTGATGTTAGTACAAAGTAACAAAGAGTGAGTATATCATTAACTAACGATAAAAGACAGGTTCTTGAAGTCCTTCAGGAGTGGATTCCATCCTAACATTGTACGTGTCTTCACAATTTGTGTGTTTTCCTTCATAAAGTTTCCCACCTTTTCAATCTTTGGATCACTCAGGATATCCAATCCTACATGTCCCGTATTCCTGGTCAGTGTACCGACAACAGCAGATAACGTGATGAAGTCTGTGGAGAAGAAGATATCGTTTTTGTATTTATTGGCAAGATATGTCTTCTTGTCAGTACATGTTCCTTTGAATCAGTTCAAAGAAAGAGTAATACCGTTTTCGTAACTGCAAACAATAGGGCCATTGATACAATTGACTGGACTATTTAAATCACCTTCCGCGCAAGGAGGAAGGTAATCAAAGTCATAACCCACAATGTGACAATTCGTCGTAAGATGAGAAACCTTTTCTAAAAGATCGAGCAACACGGTAGGAATAAATGCTTCCGATGGATTGAACTTCTTGAATCGCTGAGCCCGATTGTTCCCCAGAGCTGAATGCTTATTGTAAGCATCAATAGACGCATTTTGGTGTTCCGCGAGTGTCATCATATCAATGTGGTTGGAAAGCAGTATTTCTAGGTATCGACGAATAAGAGGGTCCGAAACAGGTCTAAAAGATCATTTCCCGCTTTCATTTTCACAGAAATACTTCTTCATATACATCTGCCGAACGCTGAACCACAATTCCTTGTTGATACTGCTCAATGGAGTTTCCTTTTGTGCCATAAGACACACGAACTTTGTCATGAGGCAACCCACTCATCACATCATTCAGAATCAGAAATGCTGAATCACAGAGATGTAGGCACTTCTCATAGGACGACTATGGATGAATCTTTCCAATATTCGATACAATATCCTGGATATGAACCTTGTCAGCGAATTCTTCAGGAACAGACAGAGGTTTAAAGTAAACATCATCTGTGAGAAGGTAGTACTTCATGTTCTTATACACATTGGGTAGCTTCTCCTTCATGTATGCCAACATTGCACAAAGATGGGTAGTACTTCCATTTGCTACTTCCATTACATTCAAAGGAGTTCCCAGCTTATGGTTATGTACAATAACATTTGCAATAGCCTGAGAAAAGTAGGGTGTGAAGATTTCAACGGCATTCATGTAATTGACCCCCTGTTTCTACACTAAGATCCTTTCATTTAGTGAATACATCATATACCGCCTTAACCGCTTTATTAAATTCCCACTTTCCCCAAAGACTACCAAAATCGAGAGGCTCTTCTAATACGCCCGTTTTTTTATTGCAGTTGTACCCCTTTGTTTTGTTGTAAAGTGAATCCTTGATGAAATCACGAACAAGCACGCCTTCTATGAATCAGAGAGATTCCAATCCCTCACCACTAAGAATAGATAGAAATCGAACCGAATGTCCAGAGACAAATCGAAGTGAAGAAGAAAGCATTTCAGTGATTGTCTTATTCTCAGTGAAAAGTTGGTTATTTGGGATAGAGATGGAAAGCTAAGATGAATGGTAAGAGTTGGATTGACATGGGTGCTTATTGCGATTGTTTCTTCTGTTCAATTCAAACTGGATAGATCCAATAAGTGTCATGGATTATACAATGAACTATCGCTAGAGAAACAAAAAGACACTTCGAATGGATATAAGCTTATCCAAGTTCGAAAGGACCTTTATCACATTTTGTAGAGACTATCTGAGCATTGAGTAAGGTGGGGATCATTCAGGAAGTGGATAGCTGGAGATCGTGTTACATTTGATCACTATGTAGATAATCACTGATGCACAGCTGGAAGGCAGTTTTCATGTTTGTTCGATCAATATCTCGTGAGAAATCTACAAGAGAACATTATTAGGGCCTTGAAAGGATCCTGAGAATCGAAAATCTAGTACTACTCATTTACCCCATGATCAACCAAAACTGGTTCATCCAATCAGCTCGTAAAATGTACATGCGTCTTTCGATAAATCCGAACTGCTCACATTATTCTTTGTAAGTTATGAAGGCTTTTGTTTTTGTTCTTTTTGCAGTTGCACTGAGTGTCAACCTCCGTGACTCTGCTTTCTTGCAGTACCAGAAGGATTTCGGAAAGGTGTACTCTTCTCCTGAGGAGCAGAGATACCGTCTTGCTGTGTACAACAACAACCTTAAGAAGATTGAGGCTCATAACGCTCTCCATCTTCCTTGGACTCTGGGTGTGAACAAGTTCGCTGATATTGCTGAGGAGGAGTTTGCCTACAAGTTCTGCGGTTGTGCTAAGGATCCTAAGTCTCGTGCTGGACGTGTGACCCCCATCTATGGTGATGCTCCTGAGAGAATTGACTGGAGAGAGAAGGGAGCTGTCACTCCTGTCAAGGATCAGGCTGCTTGCGGTTCTTGCTGGTCGTTCTCTACTACTGGTACTGTGGAGGGAGCTTACTTCATCCACTCTGGAAAGCTCGTTTCCCTCTCTGAGCAGCAGTTGGTCGATTGTGCTAGAGAGCCTAAGTACCAGGCTGAAGGTTGCGGAGGAGGCTGGCCCTGGAGCGTCATGGACTATGTCAGTGATCATGGTCTGTGCACTGAGGAGGATTATCCTTATCATGCTAAGGATGAGGACTGCAAGGATGACAAGTGCACTGTGGCTGTCCAGTCTGTTGGTAAGGTTCAGCTTCCTCAGGGAGATGAGGAGTCTCTGGCTAACGCTGTTGCTCTGACCCCCGTTTCTATTGTCCTTGATGCCTCTGCCATGCAGCTGTACAAGGAGGGTATCATCACCAAGTGTTCTGAGAGCATTAACCATGCTGTGTTGGCTGTCGGTTATGGAGTCGAAGAGGAGACCGGAATCAAGTACTGGATCGTCAAGAACTCTTGGGGAACCAGCTGGGGTGAGGAGGGTTATTGCCGTATTGAGAAGGATGTTGGTGGAATGGGTCGCTGTGCTATTACTTACAGCTCTGTGTACCCTACCTTCTAAGGTGTGGACCTATATTTGTTTGTTAAGATAATCCTTTTGCATTAATGTCCTATATCGTAAATGAGTCTGTAATTGTTATCGAAGATGGCAAGTATTATCTAGCAAAGGTGAATAGACATCATTAGAAGTGATCAGTAGATCCTAGCCGTCGACAACGCAGGTGACCAACATTCACCGCGGTATTACATTCATTACAATGGTTGGGGTTCAAAATATGATCAATGGGTTACGGTCGAGAACATCTATAAAGACAACGAAGTCAATAGAGCCCTAATGAAGTACAAGAATCGAGTAGAGGAAGGAGCATATCAAAACACTTCTATCCAAGATGAGATTGTTGTTAAGTATTTTGTTGTTAAACGTAGACAAAAGCATATGAAACTCAGAATAAATCTCGAATTCCATTTCAATTGCATAAGCATCTTATTCTCGATTGGTATGTACGAATTCGTGAATTGGTTTATAATAGATGGTAGGATACCGTAATCTTGTTTTACCACTTCCCAGAACACCGAATATCAAGACTATCTTGCAGATGGTACCAATCAGAGGAATTTGTTATATAGTATACGAATGAAATGAATGAGATAGGTGGAACAGAATTGGTAAATGCAATGGAAGTGAGGGAGAATGGAGATTTAGACATAGTTGGTTGATGGTATTCTTTCATTCTTCAACATTGCGATAGATACAACAGTACTCTATCCCTCCGAACTTTCGCAATATAGAATGGTGCAAGAACGCCGGGTTGCTAACAATTGTGATGTATATGGAATTGAGCATCTCCTGCGGTTAGTATGTAAGATAGTACATATGAGGTAACCTATAGTTCAACTTCCAACCTTATATTCTGCAAATGATTTCACAGAGAAGGACTTTACAACGATTCGACAGGCAGTCGATAACCTTATCCTCTTTTTGACTCGACAGGAGGATTTATTTTTGAATTATTCGCAATATGTAAAAGAAAATGAGAGTATAAAGGATTTGTGATGCATTGTTTTCTATGAATCATACAATTGTTGTATCGGATGTTTTCGAAAAGACACTCTATTCGATTGCAGTGCGAAAACGATATTGTAGGAACGTATCTGTGTCCAACGATGGATTGTTGGGAATTCTGAGTGATATGGATTGTTTTGTATTGAATCCATATACTAAGGATGTTTTTGATCTTTCTGTAAATAGTAATCCTGAAATAGAGGAGGAAGAACTCAAGAACAAGAACAAGAAGAAACAAGTTCTAGTGATATGTAATCTTGATTGCGTAGGTGCCAATTCAATTTCCAGATTTGTTGAATGGAAAGGATCATCACATTCCTGTCTTATGTCAGTGGGCTCCAAAAGGATTTGGAGGGTTTTCAAATCCTCTTCTACTCACAGCAGATTTATTTCCAGTAATACGGATATGGACAATGCCATCCTCGTTCTTTCTTAAGCAAATGGAAGTTCTATGTGACTTGTCCGAATTAATTACATCTTCAGAATTGTTCCAACAGAGTTGCTCTTCTGTAACTACAATTCAAGCTGCCTTTAGTGATGATCATTCTCTGTTTGCTGTATCAGTTGAAGCTGCCATTTTCTTCTTTTCAATGACCTGCAACGACCATGAGGCCATGATTCAGTTTCAAGGTTCCTTTACTTGTAATACTGTTATCACCTCTCTCTGCTGGTTGAATGATGAATTGGTTCTTGGCACAGCTTCTGGTGGATTACTGAGTATTGTCCCTCATATTCTCGATACTTCAAAAGTAGTTACTCAGCCCTCTGATACAATGGAAATAGAAGATGAAGAGTCCTCCTATCAGTCAGATCCGAAGACTAGTCAGGAGGAGATGACAAGTCTTCAGTTTCGACTCCAAGGTGGAGAGATGCATTCATTATGGTCTCTCGTTCTAACCCCTCTGGAATCAGCAAGGGGTTCGGCCAATGTGGAGATTCTCTGGAACATATCATCAATCCATGAAATAGAAATGCCACTCCAACCCAGTATTCAGTGGATCCAACAAGTCGGAAAGTGTCTTCTGGTATCAGATGGTGTCAGAATTGTATGGATTGATACAAAGAATGGAGAGTTGATCAGGCAATGGTTCTTTGATGTAACAGAAGGAGTTGCTTTCTGTACTGCAATCAGTGAAACTCCTCTCATTCAGTGTATCACTAAACAGTTTCATTATCAGGTTATTGATCTTGCTCAATCGCAGATTCTCGTTAATTATTCTATCCCATCGGATTTCGCTCGGTATTCTGATGTGATTTATTTGGGGAGTGCTTCTTTCCAGACTTCGGCGATTCTGGTTGCAAGTCAAGTGATTACTTCGCAAAGAACCACCTCGATTGACATGACTCGGCAACTCTTAGTTCTAAAGTCCTATGGACTAATGAACACTGAATGGTTACCATCTACTGTGGTTCTAACCCAACAAATGGCTCGAGAGTCTTTTGCAACAATCTGGGAACAAATTCCAGCTGCTTCGACTCAAGAACTTCAATGTGTTCACATTTATGTGTCAGTAATGATGAGACAAGGGAAACCATGGTGGTTTGGGTCACAGACGGATGCTGTTGATAAGTTACTGACTCTTCGACGACGATTGTGGTTGGAAGCACTTCGGTCGCGGTCTGATGCAGGATCTCGATGGATATGCAGACAACTGGAAGGATCTTCTGAAGAGCCGTTGGATGAATGGACTGAATGTGAATGTTGTGGAGAGAAGACATTCCTCCACAGGAATCACGCTTCATGGTGTCTCTTATCAAGTATTGATGATTATTGTCCTTTATCATTCCAACCGATTCCTACAGGAGAGGTGTTGGTATGTCCTTGTTGTTATATAGCCTATTTGCAAGGAGAAGAATGTGTATTTTGTAGTCTACGATTAATTCGAGTTCTTCAGTATCAGCATGCTAATACCATCAGTCGACGGCGTATCAATGAATACCGTTGTAATAGTTGTATGGTTGATTGGAATATACTCTATTCATGTTTGTTTAACAAACCCATCAGTATGATTTGCCTAAAGGAATCTTCTTCTTGTGTTTACCTGGATGTTCCTGTTGAGCTCTTAAAGCATAATTTATGGATGTACTGATGTTCTGCTGAGTTTTCTTCTCCTTCAATGCCTTCTTCTCCTGATCCACCTTCGAATTCTTCATTCGTTTCTTTGTCTTTTCTACGATCACCTTCTTCTGTTCTGTAGGAGCGACTGGAGCTTCTGGTTCCTTCAGAGATTCCATATATTCCTTCTCTTTCTTCTTACGTTCTGCTTCGCTTAATGGAATTCCAGAATCTCTCACAAATACACATACAAAGAAACCCTGACCCATTCCATCTCCCACTTCACATCGTACCACACATTCCGCTTGAGCAGCAGTCAATCCATCCACTGCATGTCCACGACACGGTACTTCCTCACAGATTCTCTCTAAATGCCACATCTCCTTCTCACTATTGAGTTGACGCAATGCTTCTGCAACCACTTTCTCATCCTCCTCTTCATATACTGAGCATGTGCTGTAACTGATTCGTGTTACTGAAGGAAACTGGGCTGCATGAGTAATACACCGTAATTGAAAGCGAGTAAGAGACTGAAGACGCTCTTGAGAGGGAGGTGTCTGATCCTATGAATGAAATAGAGAAGAGAATGAAACCAACGAAGTATGACTCATTCCACTTCCACTACACGATGGATCCAATAAAATCCGTTGAACATGAATGAACTCAGAGGCATATGGATTGGTCTGAAGGAAGTCTGCATGCATACATTGAATCTAAGGATGAGAATATCATTCTCTGGGTTACATTCCCACTTCTGTACTCCTTACAACGAGAACGAAGTATTCGAAATCGCTTCTCATCTCGATCAAATGCAAAGACTGTTCCTCTAGGAGAGATACAAAAATCGAGCCTACTGGGTACGAAGGATATCACCCAGAAATGTGGTTTTGTTCCCAGGAGCAGCAGTGGCATCGATCACATCACATCGCTCTGGGAGATGTTTGGTTCCATCATAGAGATCTCGGAGAAGAAGGAATGGTGGGAAACAAGATGCTTTAGTTTGAAGGATCACAGACTGAGAAAGCACGAGAGGATGTGTATGAAGGTCGATGGAGTGACGGATCTTTAGAACACAATCCATTAATTCGTCTCGTTGGATACTCTCATTTCCATACTCCTCTAGAGTTAACTAGCAAAGAACAAGTCATACGGCTAAGGATTTGATACACTTTATCTACAGTTGTTTTGCAACGATTGACTCGAAGAAATCTCCAATTCTAACTATGAACCATTCTCTCTACTTTCACTTCAACTTCAGCTCGTTGAGGCAGCAATTCTTGGAATGAGGTTACTCCAGTTTCTTTCATTCGAGAATTCAAATAAGATACAATTTCGTCCTTGGATTCCCGAATGGTTCGAATTAGCGCACCACCACCCTTTTCATCACTATCCACTCTCATTTCTTACACGACAACCTTCTCCAAAGATTTCATCATATAATAAAACGTACAAAAGGGCCTTCTTGGAAATCTCGTGACGCGAAAGAGATGGACAATTCTCAACAATACCATCAATAACAGTTTGTGCTGAAAGCGTTTTAGTACACAATGCAAACAAGTATCCCTAATCCCCATCAATGAACTTGATTTCTTGTACCTTCTTAGGAAAACTCGAGCCGTAGATCAGAGTTTTCAATGAAGCCTTTTTGTCCCAAAACTGCTGAATGACGTTTGCTGCTTGTTGGTACGCAATACTCATGCTCTTGTCTGATCAATTCGCAACAAAAGCCAAGACAAAAGGAATCAACAATGAAAGTGGAGATGAATGAACTTCTTTCTCTCTTACTTTGCTAACCTTTTCAACTTCTTCTATACAAGGCATTCACACTTCAATCTGTTATGATGCATTCAGTCAAAGTCTCGTATTCTACTTGTTTTGAATTCATACATGCTCGAATAGCTCAGCTGGTTAGAGCGTCGTGCTAATAACGCGAAGGTCTGGGGTTCGATCCCCCGTTTGAGCATTTTTCTTTTGTACTTTTCGTTTTCTCACTCCATATTGACTTATTAGTCAATGAATGATATTCCGGCGACTCAGGCTTTGGGAGAACCGTTGGCTACCTTCTTCTTGTTTTAAGTATAGAGTGATTCCCCAGACGCAGGAGGTGAACTCACTGTATCCTGTTTGTTTTGTTTTTGTTTGTAATTGAATAGGAGGTTGGTCTCTGGGGAAAGCTCATTAGTTTGACTTCGGATCCCTGTATTGATCTACAGGGAAAAGATAAAGTGAGTTCATGAATAAGGTTTCAAAATAGTTCTCGTTTGGTCGTCATCCCAACAACGATTTTGTGTTTCCTGAGAATTATATTAGTTCTGTACCATTTTCTTGGTGGAATTGAATGTAGAATCATGCCTACATCTTTCTAGATAGGAGTCTGGATCCAAACAAAGTGTTCATTGTGGACACAAGTACTAATGGTACTCTTGTCAATGAAACCCGGATTGCCAAGAATGAACCATATTGCTTGACACATGTGTGGTTTTGTTCTCTTGCTTAGTTGTAGGGAGATAATATCGGATTTGCCTTTCCAGCGAGCTGTAAAACGGCCACACATCTTCATGCCTTCATTTTTCAAGATCCAGCGATTCCTCTCCGAATTGCAGATTCACTTATTTCGCAGGAGTTGAACTAGCTTAGTATGATTATTGATTAGAATGGATGGAATTGAAGAGAAGTATATTATTGAAGGTGGTCTTGGGAAAGGGTCCTTTGGTGAAGTAAAGCTCTGTCGTGAACGTTCTTCAGGGAATATGTATGCAGCGAAGATCATCGATTTGAAGAGGATTCGTAATCGTGTATGTTTGGTCTATAAATGCAATATATAGGATGATAAAATCCGTACAATTCTTCGTGAAGCAGAAATGCTAGCTAGTCTGGATCATCCTGGCATCCCCTTCATGAAAGAGATTATCCGTGGCAAAGTGTGTTCATTGACTCCTATTCATCCATAGAAGAATATTTATATCATTATGGAATTGGTAACAGGAGGAGATCTGTTTGATCGGATTCTTAAGTTGGGCCATTTCAATGAGATTGATGCTCGTGGTCTAATGAAGAATCTTCTAGAGGTGATTGACTACCTTCATAGCAAGGGTATTGTTCATCGTGATATCAAACCAGAGAATGTGTTAATGGTTTACAAAGATGAGAATGTGACAATAAAAGTCACTGATTTTGGACTTGCAAAATATGCAGCCGATGGGTTACATACTGTATGTGGAACTCCTCAGTATTTTGCTCCTGAAATCCAAGAGTTACGTGGGAATCAACGAATTGGAAGTTACAACAGTGCAGTGGTAAATGTCATGTTAATTATGAATCACTGATAGGATATGTGGTCTGTTGGTGTTCTTATGTATGTGATTTTGGCTGGTGAACTTCCTTTTGGTTCTTCTGAGCTGTCACAGCAAATCCTTCGAGCAGACGTATCCTTTGATAAGCCAGTGTGGAAGGGTGTTTCAGAGATGGCGAAGGATTTGATTCATCGACTGATTGTTCGTGATCCATCTCTGCGTTTAACAGCAGCTGAGTCCTTACAACATCCTTGGATCGTGAATGTTGAAATCGAAGTTGGGAATAACGAATAGGCTGAGTACTGTATTTTAGGAAGCCAGCTAGCATCACAACTCCTCTCACAACAACCAGAAGAGAATCCATTACAGAACATGTTGTGTGACGAGTGTTTGAGTCCTAGAAAGGAGAATGTGACCAATTCTCATTCGATTCAAGATGGAATCGTGGCAGATAGTCAGGTGGGGGATGATGTGCTGTGGCGACGGCCCTTTCCTCTTTCGAATCAAAGTCAAATCCTTCTTGCACAGCATTCACAACAACGCTTTGTCGTAGCAAGTTCGATTGATGAAGAAGTGATATTGGATATGGAGAGTGATACCAATTGTCA